>TARA_R110000822_G_scaffold120633_1_pt1 | contig 22964 bp, 28 predicted proteins | sample TARA_R110000822 | Tara Oceans TARA_R110000822 (sample SAMEA4397666) | marine metagenome | biome: Polar Biome; feature: [SRF] surface water layer (ENVO:00010504); material: water (ENVO:00002006), including particulate matter (ENVO:01000060) such as... | depth 5 m | reverse complement strand
GCTCGGCGAGCCGAGGCGGCTCCCTGCGAGGACGACGACCCGGCCTAGGCTTGCTCCTTCCTTGCGCGATCGGTAGAACGAAGGGCCGACGACGCGACCCCCAAGGAGCCAACCATGCCGAAGCCGAAGACCTCTCCCCCGCCCGCCCCCCGCCCCAAGACCTCGAAGCGCACCGAGGTCGATCCCGCGAAGCTCAAGCCCGACGACGCGAAGAAGCGCTGCGCCGCGATCTACAAGTGCGAGAAGGCCGTCGAGCTCAAGACGGCCGCGCACGAGCTCGCGAAGGGCAAGGCGAAGATCTCGAAGGCCGCGCTCGTCGCAGCCGAAGACGCGCTGCGCCAGGAGATCTCCGAGCAGCGCTTCGGACCTGGCCCGCTCTTCCCGCCCGAAGGAGCCGAGGAATGAGCTCGGCCGGCGACCGCGAGCGCCAACTCGCCGAGGCGATCGCCTCCTTCGCGACATCGGTCGCGAACGGCGCGATCGCAATCCGGCACGCGGCCGAGGCCCTGGCGCTCGCGATCGCCGAGGAGGAGATCGCCGCGACCTTCGACCGCGACCTCGGCCGCGACGCCGACCCCGACGGCTCGGAGTGGAAGCCCTACGAGCCTGCGCCGAGCGTCGAGCTCTTCCAGGGCAAGCCCGAGGAGCCCCTCGTGCGCTCCTTCTACGAGGTCGAGTGCAAGTGCGGCGACGGCTACACGACCAGGCTCGGCGCCTTCCACCCGACCCCCGCCGGCTGGACGTGCAAGACCTGCGAGAAGTTCATCCCCCGCACGCTCGCCATACCGGGCGGCCTACCGGCCGGCACCTTCTCCCCACAAGCCGCCCATGCCGAAGCCCACAACGAAGAAGAAGGCCGCGAAGAAGAGCACCCGCCGCAAGCCCGCGACACGTCGCGCCACTAAGGGCAAGGCCTGGGCCGCGGACAACGTCCAGCGCCGCGCGATCGCCGAGCTCATCCCCGCAGCACGCAACGCGCGAACGCACACGCCCGAGCAGATCTCGAAGATCGCGGCCTCGATCAAGGAGTGGGGCTGGACGCAGCCGATCCTCGTAGACGAGGAGGGCATGATCATCGCCGGGCACGGCCGCGTCCTCGCAGCGCAGGAGCTCAAGCTCGTCGAGGTCCCGACCATGGTCGCGACGGGCTGGACGGCCGCGCAGAAGCGCGCCTACCTCATCGCCGACAACCAGCTGGGCCTCGCCTCCTCATGGGACGACGACCTGCTCGGCCTGGAGCTCGACGACCTCGAAGACATCGGCTTCGACATCAACCTCACCGGCTTCGACTTCGTCGGCGACATCCCCGACGCCGACGTCCTCCCGCCCGACCCCCCGAAGAAGGGCGGCCGCAAGAAGCCCTCGACCGCGGTCACGACCGGCGTCTCCGGCCTGGAGTTCGGCGCCCTCACCGCACTCGAACGCACGAGCGGCCCGATGCGCTTCTGGAAGAAGAACGACCTCCTCCGAGAGCCGCACCTCGACCTCGGCTCCGGCAAGGAGGCGACCGCGACGCACCGCTACGATCCGTTCCACGCGCCCGACGTCGAGCTCCTGCGCAGACGATGGTCCTCGATCACCTGCAACTACGTCCTCAACGTGCAACCGAGCGACCACCTGATCACGCAGATCATCGCGCTCGCCTACGGCATGCTCGACACCCGACGCGGCGCAGAGTCGCACGCGCTCTTCGCCGTCTGGAACAGCGAGCCGCACGGGCTTAGACGTTCCGGCAAGGGCTGGCAAAACACGAAGACCCTCGACGACTGGCAGGAGATGCTCGGCCAGTTCTTCGAGGTCGCACCGGCGCAGACCTCGGGCACCTTCTACGCCTTCGTCTGCTCGCCGCTACCCCGGCTCGATCACAAGGCCTAGACCATGGCCGACGACCGACTCCTACTAGCCTGCTCGAAGTGCGACGCCGATCAACCGATCGCCATATTGCACGGCACCGGCTTCCGATCGTTCAGCGACACCGAGACCCTTCAAGACTTCATCGAGAAGCACCTCGCTTGCACCGGGCCGCACGTCCTACGGTTCAACGGCGAGCCGTTCGTGATCCGCAAGGAGGCGCTCTAATCATGGCGAAGAAGAAAGCCGCAAAGAAGAAGGCGACGCGCAAGACGACGCGCAGGCCGGTCGCGAACAAGCCGAAGAAGAAGGCTTCCGCAAAGGCGGCGCCCGCAATATCCCCCGCCAATAAAAAGCGAGGACGAGGTCGCCCGCCCTTCGAGCCGACCGAGGAGCAGCGCAAGCACGTCGAGACCCTCGCCGGCTTCGGCCTCAAGCACGACGAGATCCGTCACCTCGTCGAGAACCCGACGACCGGCCGAGCGATCGACGAGGAGACGCTGCGCCGACACTTCGCCGACGAGCTCGCACGAGGAGGTCCGCGGGCCGCAGCGCAGGTCGCGCAGTCGCTCTTCCGCAAGGCGATCGGCGACGGCAACCAGGCCGTCACCGCGGCGATCTGGTACTCGAAGTGCCGAATGGGCTGGAAGGAGCGCGTCGCCGTTGACGTGGACGTGAAGAGCGGCGTGCTCGTGACGCCGGCGGGCTTGAGCCCGGCCGACTGGATCAAGGCCGCGGCCGAGCGCGCGATCGACAAGAAGGAACCGGGAGCCGACGAATGAGTCGCCTCTCCGAAGCGATCGTCGAGCACTACTCGCTCTTCTCCTGGCAGTCGATCCTCAACCTCGCGAAGCAGCGCCAGGATATGAACGTCGCCGAGGGCTTGCACGAGCGCTACACGAAGAGCAAGGACTACGCTCACGCCCTGCGCAAGCACGAGATCGGAGTCGCGGGCGAGTATTCTCTATGCCGTCACCTCGGCAAGCCCTACGCGGCCGCGCTCGACCGAACCGTCCCCGCCGACGTCGGCTCGATCTACCAGGTCCGCTCGGTTGACAAGCACGCGCGCAACGTGAAGACGGGAGCGCGCCGCGGCCTTCAAGCCCTGCGCATCAACCCCGCCGACGATCCGGTCCAGGTCTACGTCTTGGCCGTCGTAGACTTCGAGCTCAAGAACGTCGAGCTCAAGGGCTGGTGCTACGGCTTGGAGGGCAAGGATCGGCGCTGGTGGAGAACGGACTGCGGAAGCGCGGCCTACCTCACGCCGGAGAATCACCTTCGAGGCATGGCCTCGCTCCCGACCGAGGTCCAGGCATGAAGCGCGAGCAACTCTACGAGCTCGCGCTCACGCCGGCCTTCGCCCTCGTGCTCCTGCTCGCGGTCAACGCGATCGCCGGCTTCGAGGAGGCCGTCCTGCTCGGCTTCGTCTTCATCCTCGGCCGCATGGACCGCAGCGCATGAGCATCGAGCTCATCTCCGGCATCACGATCGGGCTCGTGATCGTCTCCGTGATCTTCGTCGCATGGAGGTCGCGCCGGCATGGTCGCAGGTTCTACCGACGTTGACGTCACCGACGAGGACGAGCTCGCCTTCGACGCAGCCCTCGCCGCAGCAACAACGCGCGAGACCGAGTCGCGCATCCCGACCGAGCGCTCGGTCGGCGGCCGTCCCGTTGTATGGGCGCCGCAGCCTGGCTCGCAGGAGGAGTTCCTTGCGTGCCCTCTCTTCGAGGCGCTCTATCACGGCACCCGCGGACCAGGCAAGACCGACGCGCTGATCATGGACTTCGCGCAACACGTCGGGCAAGGGCACGGCGAAGCATGGCGCGGCATCATCTTCCGCGAGACCTATCCGCAGCTGGCCGACCTGGTCGCGAAGACGGTCAAGTGGTTCCGGCAGATCTTCCCGACGGCGAAGTTCGTGCGCGCGAAGCCGCTGCGCTGGGAGTTCGAGACGGGCGAGATCCTCTTCATGAGCTACATGCGCTCGCCCGACGACTACTGGAACTATCACGGGCACGAGTACCCCTGGATCGCGTTCGAGGAGCTCACGTCATGGGCCGACGACCGATGCTACAAGAGCATGTTCGCTTGTTGCCGATCGAGCGCGAAGGACGTCCCGCGCAAGATCCGCGCGACGACGAACCCCTACGGCGTCGGGCACAACTGGGTCAAGGAGCGCTGGCGCTTGCACGGCCGCTGGTGGACGCCCGTCGTCACGATCGACTCGAAGGATCTCTCGGGCAACGTCGAGCCGCCGCGCGTCGCGATCCACGGGCATATCGACGAGAACCTCCTCCTCCTCGAAGCCGACCCGAACTACAAGCAGACGATCGCAGCGTCGGCGCACAATGAAGCCATGGCCGCGGCCTGGCTTCATGGCTCCTGGGACGTCGTCGCCGGCGGCATGTTCTCCGACGTCTGGAGTCAAGAGCACAACAACGTCGGGCGCTTCGAGGTCCCGTTCACCTGGCGCATCGACCGGGCCTTCGACTGGGGGAGCTCGAAGCCCTTCTCGGTCGGCTGGTATGCGCAGAGCGACGGCTCCGACCTGCGCTTCAACGACGGCCGCGTAGTCTCGACCGTGCGCGGCGACGTCTTCCGCATTCGCGAATGGTACGGCTGGACCGGCCGCGCGAACGAGGGCACGCGCTCGCTCGCCGTCGAGGTCGCCGCGGGCGTCGCCGAGCGCGAATTCCTCTGGGGCTGGCGCGAGCGCGGGCACGGCCGCAACCGCTGCAAGGCCGGGCCGGCCGACTCCTCGATCTTCACCGTCGAGAACGGGCGCTCGATCGGGCTCGATATGGAGAAGCCGATTCGCATGGACGGGAACGTCATCTCGGGCGTCACCTGGACGCGCGCCGACAAGTCGCCGGGCTCCAGGAAAGCCGGCTGGGAGCAGATGCGCGCCATGATCAAGGCCGGGCAACCGCCGAAGGGCGGCGGCGTTCGAGAGGACCCCGGCCTCTTCGTCGTCGGCGAGGAGTGCCCTCAATTCCTGCGCACCGTGCTCGCCCTTCCCCGAGACGAGAAGGACCTCGACGACGTTGACACCGACGCCGAGGACCATATCGGCGACGAGGTCCGCTATCGCGTCCGGAGCTCGGGCACAAGGGTCGGCTCGGGCCGAACTACTGGCATGCACTAGGCCGACGCAGTAGGGTCGCGGACTCACCTCGACCGCGGCCGCGCAAGGAGTTCCCTTATGGGCGTCAGTTCTAAGCACCCTCTCTACATCGAATTCGCTCAGGACTGGGAGCAACTCCGCGACACCTACCGCGGCGAGCGCGTCGTCAAGGAGAAGGGCGCGAAGTACCTCCCGCCGACGGCCGGCATGGAGGCCGACGGCGTCTCGACGAGCGCGGCCTCGCCCGGCTTCCAGGCCTACAAGGCCTACCGAGCTCGCTCGGTCTTCCCCGAGGTCATGAGCGAGTCGGTCGAGTCGATGCTCGGCGTCATGCATCACAAGCCGCCGAAGATCGAGCTCCCGGCGAAGCTCGAACCCCTACTGGAGAAGGCGACCCTCCAGAATGAGTCGCTTGAGATGCTCCTTCGTAGGATCAACGAGGAGCAACTCGTGACCGGCCGCCTCGGCCTCCTGCTCGAAGTGCCCGAGGCGACGGGCATCGTCCTCCCCTTCATCGCGCTCTATCGCGCCGAGGACGTGATCAACTGGGACGAGGGCGAGCGCGACGGCCCCGAGCTCGACTCGCTCAACCTGGTCGTCCTCGACGAGACCGAGGACGAGCGGCAAGCCGACTTCACCTGGGAGCGCGTCGAGAAGTATCGCGTCCTGATCCTCGGCGACGTTGACGCGAACGAGCCCGTCGGCGCCGGCGCGATCTACCGGGCCGGCGTCTTCCGCGAGGACGTGGAATTCTCCGAGGCGGGCCTCGTCGAGCCGCAGATCTCCGGCGGCCGCATGGAGCAGATCCCCTTCGTCTTCATCAACACGAAGGACGTCACGCCCGAGCCCGAAGAGGCTCCCCTGCTCGGCGTCTCGAACCTCTCGCTCACGATCTACCGCGGCGAGGCCGACTACCGGCAAGCGCTCTTCATGCAAGGGCAAGACACCTGGGTCGAGGTCGGCACGACGGGCGACGAGGGCGAGACGACCAGGCTCGGAGCCGGCGCAGTCGTCCGCGTCCCGATGGGCGGCGACGCCTTCTTCCGCGGCGTCGAGTCGGGCGGCCTCTCGGAGATGCGCTCGGCTCTGGAGAACGACTACATCCGAGGCAAGGAGAAGGCGAGCGGCCTGCTCGAAGCCGTGAGCCGCTCGGCCGAGTCGGGCGAGGCCTTGCGCGTTCGCGTCTCGGCCCGCACGGCCTCGCTCAATCAGATCGCCATGGCCGGCGCCTTCGCGCTCCAGGAGCTCCTCAAGATGGCCGCGACCTGGGTCGGAGCGAACCCCGACGAGGTCATCGTCGAGCCGAACCTCGACTTCGTCGCCGACCGCCTGCCCGGTGCCGAGCTCGTCGGCTACATGACCGCGAAGGGCCTCGGCGCCCCGCTCTCCCTGGAGACGATCCACGAGATCGCCGCCGAGCGCGGCCTCACCGACCTCACCTTCGAGGAGGAGCTCGAACGCCTCACCGCAGAGGCCGAGCTCGGCATGCCCGGCGCAGTCGCCGAGGGCGACGACGACACCGGCGCAACCGAGGAGGGCGACCCCGAGGACGAGGAGGAGCTCTTCGACAAGGACGGCAACCCGGTCGAGCCCGAAGGAGAGGAGGAGGACGACGGCGAGGGCAAGCCGCCCGCGAAGAAGAGCGGCGGCAACTTCGGGAAGGGCAAGGCGTAGGTCATGCCCTGGGAGCACGACGACGACTGCGGGCCCGACGAGTGCTCCTGCGCCCCGCGCTGGATCCTGCTCTCGGTCTGCCCGACCTGCATAGGCGAGGGCGTGCTCTTCTGCAATTCCTGCGCGAGCGTCTGCGAGTGTCCGACGTGCGACGGCCAGGGCTCGATCCCCGCCGGCGTCCCGTCGAAGGAGGCCGAGGTCGATGGCCGATAAGACCCCGACGTTCAACGAGGCGCTCTTCGACGCGATGCTGCGCCACCAGATCGGGATCCTCCGGTTCTCGGGCGGCATGCGGAACCGCGTCTGGAAGCTACTCGATGCAACCGAGGCCGAGCTCAAGGCGAAGATCCGCCGCGGCGTCACGGGCGCAGGCCTCAACACGGCCGACCGCGTCCTGCGCCTTGGCAAGCTCCTCAACGGGCTCAAGGAGACGCGCATCGCAGCATGGAAGCAGGTCGATGCGCTCTGGTTCGAGGAGATGACCGAGCTCGCACTTGCCGAGCCCGGCTTCTTCGATCGCGTAGTGTCGAGCTCGATCCCCGGCGTCGAGCTCGGGACGGTCTTGCCCGACCCCGCCGACCTCAAGCAGATCGTCAAGTCGCAGCCGTTCATGGGCAAGACGCTCCGACAATGGTCGAAGAAGGTCGCGGCCGACGACATCGGGCGCATCGAGGACGCGATCAAGATCGGGCTCATCCAGGGCGAGTCGAGCGCGCAGATCTCGCGGCGCATCGTCGGCACGGCGAAGCTCAAGGGCCGCGACGGCGTCACGCAGATCGCCAGGCGCAACGCGGCCGCGATCACGCGCACGACGGTCAACGGCATCGCGGCCGAGTCGCGCAAGGCCTACGCCGAGCTCAACACCGACCTCATGCCGAACGAGCTCTTCACGGCGACGCTCGACGCGCGCACGACCCCGATCTGCATGCGCTTCGACGGCACGCGCTGGAAGGTCGGCACCGGCCCGGTCCTCCCGCTGCACTTCAACGAGCGCTCGATCTACTCGCCGATCGCCGACGGCGACGCGGTCGGGTCACGGCCGCGGAGAGGATTCACGCAACGGCAACTCGTTCGCGAGTTCGGCCAGCAGAAGGGCACGACCTTCCCGAAGCCGAAGGGCCAGACCTCGAAGGCCGCACGCGACGCGATCCCCCGCGGCTTGAAGGGCGAGTTCGACGCCTTCGCTCGGAAGCGCATGCGAGCGCTCACCGGGACGACGCCGGCGACGACGACCTACCAGCAGTTCCTCACGCGCCAGACGGCCGCGGTCCAGCAGGACATCCTCGGGCCGACCCGCGCTGCGCTCTTCCGCAAGGGCGGCCTCGACCTCGACAAGTTCGTCGAGTTCAACGGCTCGAACATCACCCTCGCACAACTGGCCGAGCGTCACACCGACGCCTTCCTACGAGCAGGGCTTGATCCGGCCCTCTTCAAGTAGATACAACAACCGGATCGCATTCACGAAGAAGCCACGCCGGCCGCATGGTCGCTCGGCACCTCCGGAGCTCATGGAGCTCCTCAACAACTACGCAAGGAGCCGGCATGGCCGACACCCTAACCGCTACATACGACAGCCTGGACGACATCCCCGAGACCGTGGACTTCCGCGATCTCTTCACCGAGAAGGGCGGCAAGTTCGAGCTCACCGGGATCACCGGGATCAAGACGGGCGCGGACATCGACCGCATCCAGGCCTCGCTCACGAAGGAGCGCGACGCGCACAAGGCGACGAAGACGACCCTCGGCGTCTGGGCCGAGCTCGACCATGACGAGGTCGTCGCGAAGCTCGACAAGTTCCCCGAGCTCGAAGCCGCTGCGGCCGGGAAGCTCGACGAGGCCGCGATCGAGGAGATCGTCAACAAGCGCGTCGAGGGCACGCTCAAGAGCAAGCTCTCGCCCCTGGAGCGCGCGAACAAGAAGCTCAAGGAGGAGAACGGCGAGCTCACGACAACGAACCAGGGCTTCGTCGTCGCGAACACCCGCCGGCAGATCCACGACTCGGTCCGCACCGCGCTCACCGGCGCGAAGGTCATCCCCGAGGCGCACGAGGACGCGCTCATGCTGGCCGAGCGGCTCTTCGAGATCACCGAGGAGGGCGCGATCGTCACCCGCGACCAGGTCGGCGTCGCTCCCGGCCTCGACGCGGCCTCCTGGCTCGGCGAGATCCAGGAGAAGAAGCCTCACTGGTGGCCGGGCTCGCACGGCGCCGGCGCACGCGGATCCGGCGGCGGCGGCGGATTCCAGGGCAAGAACCCCTGGACGCACGAGGGCTGGAACATGACCGAGCAAGGGCGCCTCTACACCGAGAAGGGCCAGGAATACGCTAATCGCCTCGCCGCCGCAGCTGGGACAACCGTAGGCGGCACGAAGCCCCCTGCGAAGGCGAAGGCTTGACGGCCGCCCCGACGAGGTCCTAGATTCTGGGAGCGAGGAGCCCATGACGGGCGACCTCGCTCTCGCAGACCGGCGAGACCAGGCGACGCTCATGGAGCGCACGCGGGAGACGGTCCCCGGCTCCGGCCCATGGCGATCGGCACCAGGCTCATTCGACCCTGTTCCGATCAACCCTACCCCTTCGAGGTATAAGCCATGGCCGCCGGCCCTCTTACTCAGGTCACGGACGTCGTCGTTCCGGCGATCTTCACTCCGTACATCCAGCAGCAGACCGAGGAGAAGGCGCGACTGATTCAGTCGGGCATCCTCGCTCGGAATCCGCTCATGGACAACCTCCTCTCGGGCGGCGGGCTCACGTTCAACGTGCCCTCCTTCCGAGATCTGGACAACGACGTCGATAACGTCTCGAACGACGCGGTCTCCGACTCGCTGGTCTTCGGCCAGCACGCCGACGTCTCCGCGCTCGTCATCGCCGACCCGACCTTCAACGACGCGATCCCGCTCAAGGTCCAGACCGACACCGAGATCGCCGTGCGCTTGTCGCGCAACAACTCCTGGAGCTCCGCAGACCTTGCGGCCGCACTCGCAGGAGCCGACCCGCTCAACTCGATCGCGTCGAACGTCTCCTACTACTGGCAACGTCGCCTCCAGGCCGCGTTCATCGCGACCGTCAACGGCGTCATCCTCGACAACGTCGCGAACGACGCCGGCGACTACGAGAACGACATCTCCGGCGGCGTCTTCGTCGATGGCGTCACCAACTTCTCGGCCGAGGCGTTCATCGACACCGCGGTCACCATGGGCGACTCGATGGAGGGCTTGACCGGCGTCATGGTTCACTCCGTCGTCTTCGCTCGGATGCAGAAGAACAACCTGATCGACTTCATCCCCGACGCCCGCGGCGAGATCCAGATCCCGACCTTCCTCGGTCGCGAGGTCATCGTTGACGACGGCATGCCCGTCACCGCGAACGTCTACGACACCTGGCTCTTCGGACCGGGCGCCCTCCAGATGGGCGTCGGCTCCGCGAAGGTCCCGACCGAGGTCGAGCGCAAGCCGGCCGCGGGCAACGGCGGCGGGCAAGAGGTCTTGCACTCGCGTCAAGAGTGGAGCCTTCACCCGGTCGGCCACGCCTACACCGGCACGGCCGCGAACGGCGGCCCGGCGAACGGCACCGGCGCGAACGACTTGCAAAACGCTGGTTCCTGGAACCGCGTCTACCCCGAGCGGAAGCAAGTCAAGTTCGCCCGCATGGTCACCCGCGAGGCGTAGACCTTCGTCGTCTTGTGAGCGCGGCCGGCACGAGCTCGGCCGCGCTCTCGGCGCTCCCCTTCAACCGCGACCCCTTCGAGAATCCAGCTATGACCAAAGGACTACAACGGTCGCTCTCGCGAGCGCCCATCTCCCGCCGCCCTGCGGCACTCTTGTCGCACACGATCGTCCTCCAGGACGCGGCCCTCACCCTCGACGGCGCGACCGGCGTCGGCTTCGGCTCGCTTGTCGCGGGCCAACTGCCCGAGGGCAACATCCTCCTCCAAGGCGGCGTCGCCTACCTCTCGTTCGCGGGCTCCGGCGCAGACGCCGGCCTCGTTGACACTTGGGCCGGCGACTTCGGCGTCGGATCGACACCGGCCGGCGACGGCACGCTCACCGCGGGCGACGTCGATATGATCGACTCGACTGCGCTGGCCGCTGCGACCGCCGAGGTCTCGCCTCGAACGCGCGGCACCGGCAACACGCAGGTCATCCTCGACAACACGGCCGGGACGCTGGAGGTCAACGTCTCGCTCCTGGTCGATGACGCCGACGTCTCTGCGGACACGATCCCGATCCTCGTCAACGGCGAGATCGAGATCCTCTACACGCAGGTCCTCGACGACTGATTCTTGACGGCCCGCCTCGGATGCAACCCTTCCGGGGCGGGCCAGTTCCCCACGACGACACCCGCACCCCGGAAGCCAACCGATGCACCTCAAAGAAGCCCTCGCCCGACTCGACTGCAACAACGACGAACACTGGACCGCCGACGGCCTACCGCGCATGGACGCGATCGTCGAGCTCCTGGGAGGCGACACGAGCGTCACCCGCAAGGCGGTCACCGACGCCGTCCCCGGCCTCACGCGAGCGATCGCGAAGGCTCACGAGGTCACCGGCGACGAACCGATCACCGCGGCCGCAGAGCCCGAGCCCGAGATTGACGTCGAGGCGCTTCGGCTTGATCCCGACGAGCTCGACCTCGATCTCGACGTGCTCGATCTCCCGATGCGGACCGTCCTCGGCAACCCCGAGCTCACCGCGGACGCGATCGAGGCGATCAACGCGAAGGTCAACTCGACCCTCGCGGCTCGCAAGGCGATCGAGGAGGAGCTCGCGCAACTCTACGCGAAGAGCGAGTTCCTCACGCGGCGCAAGAACGTCCAGGACCGCGAGGCCCGGCGCACCGGCGCGAAGAAGACGAACGTCCAGGAGTACCTCGCCGCGCAGAGGACGGCCCGAGCCGAGCGCGCTGCGCGAGCGCTCTCCTTCATCCAGGGCGGCACGACCGCGAAGGACGTCGCCGACCAGCTGCGAGGCGCCTCGAAGCTCGACGCGGCCATGAACCAGCGCAAGGCCGCGCCCGGATCGACGCGCCCCGCGCGCAGGCTTCCTACCCCGAGCTAGACCATGCCCGACGAGACCCTCACGCCGCTCCAGGCCGGCACCGATCTCAACCAGGCGCTCCGCTTCCATGCTCGGGAGCGGCGGCGCTCGCTTGCGGGCGTTCCGGAGATGAGCCGCACGCACCGGATCTTCGGGACTACGGTCATGGAGGTCGCGACGATCAACACGACCTCGCTCTTCCCTGCGCGCGACACGCCGATCACGTTCAAGACGGCGATCCGCATCACGGCCGCAGTTCCGACGGGCCTCGTCTTCGAGCTCGGCGACTCGACGACCGGCTGCGCGATCTGGATCGACGCGACCGGCGACGAGATTCACTTCCACGCCGGCGCGGCGGGCACGGTCAACGGCGCGACGGCCGTCTTCGACAACACGATCGACCTCCCCGACGGGCTCGAATTGGAGCTCGTCGCCGCGGTCCGACCTGGCGACGGCCGGATCCGCCTCTGGGGCAACGGCCAGGAGATCGCACGGGCCGAGGCCTCGGGCGGCTCGTTTACCGACGACTGGGCCGGCGTCGGCGACGGCTCCTTCGCGGCCGCGGTCTCGGGCACGACGATCGCAGCCGTCACCGGCGCCCCTGCAAACTTCGAGGTCATCGAGCCCCTCTCGGTCTACGTCGGGCAGGTCCCGCGGCACTTCGTCTAGGTCATGGTCAAGCTCTCCGTCACCCGCAGGTCCCGAGAGATCCAGCGCAGGCAAGCCCGCCGGCGCAGGCTCGGGCACTTGTCGGACGCCGAGCTCTTCCGGACCCGCGAGGTCGCGCAGGGCGGCTCGCTCGCTCTCGCGACCGAGTTCCCCGACACCCTGGCGCCCGTCACCTTCGAGGGCGTCCTCGACTTCACGACGGGCTCGACCGGGACCTTCTTCGATACGGGCCTCCTGGCGCTCTCTACGGTCGCCTCGGGCCTGCGCCTCTCCTTCGGCGCATTCACCCCTCAAGACGTCACCGTCGGCTCTACGCGCCGCCTGCGCTGGAACCTGGCCTTCCGGCCTGGCGACGCGCAGGTTCGGCTCTGGATCGACTCCGAGCGAGTCGTCGCGGCCGAGCTCGGGACGATCACGCCCCTCGCCTGGCACGCCGGCGGCACGCTCACCTACCTCGACGCCGGCGGCGCCGACCTGGTCTCGCCGCTCTCGGCCTACGCGCTCCAGCGTCCGCGGCACTTCGGCGACGCCGAGCTCGTGCTCCCCGACCCCGGCGTCTCCGACAACGACATCCTCATGCGCGCCGCGATCGCGACCTTCCTCGCAACCGGCTCGCACCCCTTCGTCGATAACCCGGACTCCCTCGCATGAGTCGCTCCTGCGGAACCTGCTCGGCTTGTTGTCGCTGGCCCGAGATCCCCTCGATCTCGAAGCCGCGGCTCAAGGCCTGCAACAAGCTCGAAGCCTGCGGCAACGGCTGCAAGGTCTACGGCCTGCGGCCGAAGGAGTGCAAGGAGTTCCGCTGCGCCTGGATCGAGGGCGCAGGCGAAGCGCGCGACGTGCCCGACACCTCGGGCGTCCTGCTCTTCCGCCGCGGCTCGCAGTTCGGCGAGGTCCTGATCGCGGCCGACCTTCCCGAGCTCGGAACCTTCCGCTCGAAGAAGAAGGCGATCAAGCGCATCGTCCGCGACACCGAGCTCACCGCGCTCCTCGTCGATCGCGAGAACCCCGAGAAGATCGTCCTCGTCTGCTCTCCCGAGGGCGCCGAAGTGTCGCCCTTGCTCAAGCCCTTAGAGGTCGTCTAGTGGTCGTCTCGCAAACACTGATCACGCAGGCGGTCGGGCTCACCCTCGTCTCCGACTGCGAGGCGACGACCAACTTCGCCGGCTTCCGTCACTCGGGCGGCGGCACGCCCTCGCCCGGCTCCGAGGTCAACGTCTTCGTCCAGGACACGCAGGCGATCTCGATCAAGGTCTCTGGCGCGACGCGCGACGAGGGTATCTGGTTCGACATCGGCACGGCATCGGGCGCCGTCGATATGACCGCGACCGCCGACAAGCACGTCTACCTCTGGGCCGCGATGACCGATATGGCGCAGGCCGACGGGATCGCGGCCGGCGGCTTCTTCATCATCATCGCGAGCTCGACGACGACCTGGAATAAATACTACATGAACGGGAGCGACACCATCGACGGTCGCTTCGTTCGGTACGTCCTCGACGTCAACAAGACCCCGAGCGAAACGTCCGCGACGGCTGCGACGCTCACGGCCGTCACGCATATCGGCATCGGCGTCAAGGGCACGATCACGGCGAAGGCCGAGAACCTCGTCCTCGACCGCATCGACTACGGCACCGGCCTCACGATCCAGGGCGGCGACGCGATCGACGGCTTCTCGACCTGGCAGGAGCTCTTCGACGCCGACGACGCGATCTTGAACAAGTGGGGGATCATCGAGAAGCGCGGAACGGTCTTCTACCTCAAGGGCGGGATCGAGATCGGCAACGCAGCGAGCACGGTTACGACCGAATGGATCGACGCGACGAACGCCGTCGTCGAGTTCGAGGATCCCCGCTACTACAACGGCGCCGCGCTCGTGAGCTCGGTCACGGCCGCAGACCTCTACAAGATCACGCTCGCCGGCAACGCGACCGGCTTGACCGACGTGCGCTGGGGCGAGGCGATCGGCGCGGGCGACGACCGTCAAGGCGTCCTCGGCGGCGCGATCCGGAGCGCCGGGCCGAAGTGGACCTTCGACACCGACACCGACATCGCCGACATCGACTCCGTCGAGGTCTACGGCCTCCAGATCCAGGGCGCCGGGACCTGCTCGTTCGACGTCGCCTCGAAGACGTTCGTGATCGGAGTCACCTTCGTCAACTGCGACGAGGTCATCCCGAACGTCTGCGAGTGGCTCAACAACGCGATCGTCGCACCGAAGCCCGATAGAGGCATGGAGTTCGACGCGGTCCAGCCGACGACGGCGAAGCTCACGAAGTTCGTCTTCTCGTCCTCGAACATCACCTTCGTCACGCAGCAGACTTGGGTCGTTGACGTCTCCGCGACGCCCGACCTCTTCCTCGATATGACCTCGGAGTTCTCCGACAACGGCGTCGGGAACCTGCTCCTCATGCCGGCGGCCGAGGCGGCGGGCGACTACACGGCCTTCGGCTCCGACCAGAAGTTCGGGCGCATGCGCTTCGACTTCAACACGACCGGCGTCGGCGGGACCGTGATCTGGGAGTATTGGAACGGCTCCGCATGGAGCTCGCTCACCGTCACGGCCGACGAGTCGAACGGCTTCACGACCGGCGGCAACAACCGCGACATCGACTGGAACGTCCCGGCCGACTGGGCCGCCGTCTCGCTCCACGACGAGAGCCCGCTCTTCTACGCTCGCGTTCGCGTGCTCACGGTCTTCTCGACGAACCCGACGGCTAACACCGGCGAGTTCCGCCGCACCGTCGAGCATATGGTCAACCATCCCATCGCCGGGACGGTCGGCTATATCGGCATGGAGTTCTTCGGCTCGGGCGTCCTCAAGTTCGACGTCGAAAACTCGATCGTCGCGACGGCGGTCGGGATCCCGAACCTCAACGACGACGACACCGACCAGATCGTCGGCGACACGATCGACGGCGTCGCCGAGTCATTCACGGGATCGGTCGGCACGCTCTCGTCGATCGAGTTCCGCGGCCGCAAGGTAGGAGCTCCAACGGGCAACGCTATCTGCTACCTCTACGCGCACTCTGGAACGCTCGGATTCACCTCGATCCCGACGGGCGCGGCGCTTGCGACCTCGGAGCCGCTCGCGGTCTCGTCCCTGCTCACGGGCATCGACCTCGTCTACAAGTTCAACTTCCTCGACGAGTTCCTCCTCGCTGCGACGAACTACTGCTTCGCGATCGAATACACGGCCGGCGACGCGACGAACCATCTCATCGTCCGCTACGACGCGACCTCGGGAGCGCCCCTAGGCAACAAGTCAACGCTCGCGGCCTCGACCTGGACGCCGCAATCGGGTCACGACGTCGTCTACTCGATCGCCCGAGGCGGCGTCGTCACGATCGACGCGAGCGAAGGATCCGACCCGGTCGAGTGGGACGCGACCGGCGATCCGCCCGGCGTCGTGATCATCAACAACGCGGTCACGCTCACCGTCACCGTCGAAGACGAAGCCGGAGTCGCTCTGGTCGGAGTTCGCGTCGGGATCTACACCGACGACGCGAACAACACCGAGCTCATGAACGAGGACACGATCGCCGGCGGGATCGCGACTCAACCCTTCAGCTTCTCTTCCGATCAAGACATAACCGTTCGCGTTCGCGAGTCGCCGAACACGGCGAGCGGCCGCTACATCCCCTTCTTCACACGCGGGACCATCACCGTCGATGGATACTCCGTCGTCGTGATTCTCCAAGACGACCCCATCGCATCGGTGACGTAACCATGAGCGCAACAATCCTCGGCGGCGATATCACCGTCTACTTCTCGACCGACAACAACCAGATCCGCTCGGAGTGGACTGGGGCGGCCGCGGCGACGCGGACGATGAACGAGTTCTACTCTGGGTCCATGACGCTCTACGCGCTCTCGGCGCAGATGAGCGAGCGCGTGAACCTCACCGCGCAGACGCCCGTCGATTACACGGCCGTCAACGGTCACTACATCGACGACACGACGATCGAGCACCTCACCGGCGGCACCGTCCAGAGCTCGGGCTGGGGCGGCGCCTACGGTTCGACGGCGGTCCTCGTCTACCGGCCCTACAACTCGGCCGGCGGCGCTGCGACCGACTTCGCGGCCGCGGACATCGGGCGCACGATCGTCGGCACGACCTCGGCCTACTCGGGCACGATCCTCGACTTCAACACGGTCGTCGCCGGCGAGTTCCTGGTCATCCGGCCCGACGACCCGACCGTCGATTTCTTCGACAACGAGACCGAGGCCTTCACCGTCACCGGCGGCACGGGCGCGGCGCTCTTCAACGGCACCGGAACAACCGGCGAGTCGAAGTGGTCGAACCCCAACTCGATCGCGGCGCTCTCCGACAACACGCTCGTCTACGCCTACCAGTCGCGCTCCCTCACCGCGGCCGGCGCCGGCGCCGACGACAAGGCGAAGGTCATCGCCGCGAAGGGGACCGATTCCTGGTGGGGCGAGGGCAACATTGACGTCTTGATCAAGGTCATGGAGAACGACGTTCTCTTCGACCAGGGCTTCGTCTCCTTCTACGCGAGGCAATTCTCGCAACTCTACGCGCACTCGGTTCTCGACCTCTCGGCCGCGGCCCGTACTCCTATCGCGCTCAAGACGTCCGACGACATCAACAACAACTCGGGCTTCCGGCAACTCCTCACGAACGCGGAGACCGGCGCCGGCTGGACCTCGGCCGACGTCGGCGTTCGGATCAACGAGGACGTCGCGACCCCGACCTGGGAGGCCGTCCTCACGGCCGTCTCGGGCACCGGGCCGAACTACACCATGCAGTTCTACCCGGTCGCCGACCTCACGCTCCCGAGCGCGAGCGACCAGTTCGAGGACCTCGCGGCGACGAAGGACGCGACCATGACGGCCGCGGCTTCGACCGGCGTCAACTCCGAGGCCGCGCCCGACAACACGATCACGATCACGCACGCCGCGATCGACCGCGACATCAACAACGGCAACGGCCTCCAGCCGTACTCGATCGAGATCGACGCGCAGGCGACACCGCAGAGCGTCACCGGCCCGCCCGAGGAGCACCCCTTCTACGAGCGCCTCAAGTTCGAGGCGCGACGCGGCGAGACCGGCACGGGCGAGACCGACGGCATCGAGGGCGAGCAATACATCGGCAACGAGCTCCACCTCTCCTACTCGACTCCGACGGGCACCTTCGTCGAGGGCGAGCAACTCTGGATGCACGACGCGACCAACGTCCTCGTCGCGACCGGCATCCTCGTCGCCGATCACACGACCGACGACGAGCTCATCCTCCGGAACATCCGGACCTACACGGCGAACCCGATCACGCAGATCGGCGACAACGTCGCGCAGGCGTCCTACACCGACCTCGCCGTCGTCGATACCGTGCGCGCGATCACCCCGGTCGAGGTCTCGCCCTTCGGCACCTTCGCCGGCGGGATCTTCTTCGGAGCTCCTGGCGTCTACGTCCTCGACCTCTTCGCCGGCGACGAGCAGGCCTACCGCTTGACCGACGACCTCGGGAGCGCGCAGACGCCGCCGAACACGGTCTCGATCACCGTGACGAACCTCCTCTCGGGCGACTCGGTCGCAGTCTTCCGCCGCGTGAGCGCCGGCGTCGGCTCCGACGTCGATCGGGCCGAATACAACCCGAACGCCTCGCAGGGCCCGGCGACCGATCTCACGGCCGGCCTCGCGTCGATGACGGTCACCGGGGCGATCTCGAACGAGGCGCCCGACGCTGGCAAGATCCAGGTCGTTGACGTCTCGAACAACAACGAGACCTTCCGGCTCCGCTACTCCTCGGTCGCGCGCTCGGCGCCCGGCGTCTTCACCTTCACGCCCTCGACGGGCGCAGCCGACGCCGGCGGGAGCTCGACTCTCCTGGTCGATGCGGCCGCCGACTTCGTCACCGACGGCGTCGAAGTGGGCGACGTCGCGCGGAACATCACCGACGGCACCGCGCCGGCTCTGGTGACGGCCGTGACCGACCTCAACAACCTCGTCACGACCGCCCTCACCGGCGGCGTCTCGAACGACTGGGCAACGGGCGACTCCTACGAGATCAACGTCCTCCCGCGGCCCTACGTCGCGGGCGACGACGTCTGGGTCCCGTTCATCCTGCGCGAGTCGGATGCGACGCAGGAGGCGAACAGCGTGATCCATACGATCGACATCCCCGTCCGCGTCGTGATCCGGAACGCCGGAGTCATCCAGCCGGAAGAGTTCGACAACACGATCACGGCCTCCGGCATGAGCCAGGCCGCAACCCGAAACGCCGACACGATCTTCGTCTAATGGTCAAGCGCGCCCCCAACTTCTGCGAGGTCCTCTACATCGGTGCGCCGGGCAACGTCTGCGTCGTCGTCAACAGCGACGAACGGGCGAACGGCGCACCGACGAAGGGCCTCGCCTGGGGCCGCTTCGACAAGGCCGGCGAGTTCAAGCTCATCGTCGATCGCAACGAGCACAAGGTTCTCGTCGCGCTGGAATACGACTACACCGAAGCCTTCGTCGCACGAATGGAGAGAACATGGCACCTAAACACGGCAACGGCCTAGTCACCATCACGACGATCCATCCCGCGATCCCCGGCCTCGAAGTTCTTGTCGAGAGCCAGGAGGACGGGACCGAGCTCCTCCGAGGCGTCACCGACTCGGGCGGCGGCTTCCGCACGACCTACGACAAGGACGAGCTCCCCGAGGACACCCTCGTCGCGCTCGTGCTCACGACCGAAGGCGGCAACGAGCTCATCCGGTGCCGAGTTCCCCTGCGCGCCCTAAACCCGATGGAGTGCTTCATGACGAACCCGCCGAAGCTCTCCGTCGATGAAGTTCACAAGCGCTTCATGGCCGCGCATGCGCGAGCCAAGAAGAACGGCGTCGAGCACCCCGACCCCGACCTCGTCGCCCGCATGGCGAACAAGTTCTAGCACCGCCCTATGGTCCTCACGTTCGACAGAGAAGCGCGCGAGATCGAAGTGCCCGTCGCCGACGGCACGACGCTGGAGATCCAGGAGCTCTACAACGACATTCGGACCTTCGAGGCCTTGTCGGCGAGCATGGACCTCCGATCTCTCGCGGTCGCGTCGGGCAAGCAAAGCCTCGGCGGGACGAGCCAGGTCGGGATCACCTTGCAACTCCTCCAGACCTGGCTCGTCGGCTTCGAGGCGCGAGGCGGCCCGGCCTTGCTCGCTTGCGTGATCAACGGCGGCAACCTCACCGCGAACCATACCGACACCGGCGCGGCGACGAGCTCGGGCACGACGACCCTCGTCGATACCGCGGCCATGTTCGCGCGGCACGCCGCGCAGCCTGGCGACGTCCTGCGCAACGTCACCGACGGATCGGCCGCGGTCGTCATCGCGGTCTCGGCCGACGACACCCTCACGCACACCGCGCTCACCGGCGGCGCCGGCAACGACTGGGACATCGCCGACGTCTGGGAGCTCGACATGGCGCACCCCGTCTACCCGACGGCCTTCACTCACGTCACGATCGCGCAGGACACCGCGCCGCTCGGCGTGAGCCTCTTCGCCGACGCGGCCCTGCTCCGCAAGATCTTCCTCAACCGCGCCGAGACGACGGTCAACGCCGGCCCGACACCGCCGGCCGGATCGAAGACGATCGACTTCTACGACGACGACCAGGCCACGATCATCGACTCGATCGAGATCTCGACCGACGGCAACACCAGGACGCAGACCTAATGGCTCACACCCCCCCGATCTTCATCGTCGAGAACGGCACCGGCGTCGCCGGCGCGAACGCCTACGCCGAAGACGCCTTCGTCGCGCAGTACCTCGCCGACCAGGGCCGCGGCGAGGGCGCGGCCTGGGAGAACATCGCGGCCGACGGGAGGAGCAGCGCGATCATCCAGGCGACCTCGCATATCGAGAACCGCTTCCGGCAAGTCTTCAACGGCACGAAGGCCTTGCGCGACATCCGGCTCGCGCGCTCGACGCTCACCTTCACGGCGAACGCCCTCGACACCGAGACGGTCGTCGTCGGCTCGATCACCTACACGATCCGCGACACGATCGCGGCCGCGAACGACGTCCTCCGAGGAGCGAGCTCGTCCGCGACCCTCTCGAACCTGGTCGCCGCGATCATGGCGACGCCGAGCTCGTCGGGCGTCGAGTATCACGCCGACACCGTGATCAACCCCGACGCAGGCGCGCAGGTCTTCACCGGCGACACCCTGCTCGCCTACGGCAAGCTCGGCGGCACGGCCGACAACGCCGTCGCAACGACGACGACCGTCACGGGCGGCTCCTGGAATTTCGCGACCTTGCACGGCGGCACCGACATCCTCACGCCGCAGCCCCTCTCTTTCCCGCGGGCGGGACTCGTTGACCGCGACGGCATCACGATCCTCGGCATCCCGCTCCTGCTCAAGCAGGCGACGGCCGAATACGCCGAGCGCGCGGCCGCAGCGCTCCTCGCTCCAGACCCGACCGTAGACGCCCTCGGCGGGACCGTCACGCGCCTCAAGGAGAAGGTCGGGCCGATCGAGACCGACGTCAACTACCTCCCCGGCACGGCCGGCTCCGGAGCTCTCCCGGCCTACCCGGCCGCAGACCGCCTCCTTCGAGACTTCATTCGCGCAGGAGGCGTCGCGATCCGTGCCTAACTTCGTCGCACTCGCAGCAACCGCTCAACGGCTCGTAGAGGCCTCGGGGCGATCGGTGGACCTCTTCCGCGTCAACCGGACGCCCGACGACCCTGCGCAGCCCTGGCGCGGCGTGAGCGGCCCTCCTACGGTCCCCGAGGGCGGGCTCCTGGTCCCCGTGATCATGGCCTTCGTCCCGGCAACGGGATCGGGCTTCGGCAAGCTCGTCACCGACTCGGGCGGATCCCTCGGAGTCGCATTCGAGCAGGTCGGCCTCCTGGCGACGAGCTCGCTCCCGGCCGGCGTCGTCGCAGCCGACGTCGAGGGCATGGACTCGATCCGCGACGGCGACGACCTCTGGAAGATCGTCACCCGCGGCCACCTCCGGCCCGCCGACACCTCCCTCCTCTTCGTCCTGGCCCTCACCCGATGAGCCTCACCCTCGCACAAGCCCGCGACGCGGTCGGGCTCCTGATCAACACGGCCTGGCTCGCGGCGCCCGCTGCGGCCGGGATCTCGATGCGCTGGGACAACGTCAAGGCCGACAAGCCCGGCGAGGACGGCACGACGACGAACGCCGAGCCCTTCGCCCGCACGACGATCCGCGTGATCGAGTCGCCGCAGATCACGCAGGGCCGCCGGCGCTACCAGACCGAGGGCTCGGTCACGGTCCAGATCTTCACGCCCTTCGGCGACGGGCACACCGTCGGCGACGCCCTGGTTCAAGTCATCCTCGACACGCTCCGCGGCCACGCCGGCGGCACCGACGGGCTCTGGTTCTTCGACATCAACCCGAACGAGCTCGGGACCGAGGGCCCCTGGTTCATGACGATCGTCGGCGCGACCTTCCGCTTCCAGGAGCTCGCGCCATGACCGACAACGACCCGAAGCGCATCGAGTTCGAGCTCAACGCCGCCGGCTCTTCGGCCGTGCGGAAGCTCCAGCTGATCCTCTTCCAAGCGCTCACGTCTGCGACTCCGGTCGATACCGGGCACGCCCGCGCAAGCCTCACGCCGGCGGTCGGTTCTCCGATCGTCGATCGGCTCGAACGGTCGAGCGACGAGAGCACCGCGCGCCAGGAGGCATCGTCTCGGTTCTCGGCACACAAGGCGAAGTCGCTTGCGATTTCCTCGACCTACTCGCTTGACCAGGGTCGCGTCTTCCTGATCTACCGCGCGCCCTACGTCGTCTTCCTCAACGAAGGGTCGAGCTCGCAGGCCCCGAAGAAGTTCGTCGATCGCGCCGTCGCCGCATCGGTCCGCGCTCTGGGATCGAACCCGCTCACTTGATACCGTCCCCTTACCCCTCTTCACTCAACTGGAGCCGAAGCCATGGCGCAAGTTCTCACTAACAACACTGGGCTCCAGTACGCCCGCGAAGATTCGCCGAACGTACTCCCCGGATCCCCGATCGACTGGAAGGTCCTCGAACCGAACACGCAGGGCGCGTTCGGCGCGGCGATCACAACCGTCCCGAGGTCCCCGATCTCGAACCTCCGGCAACGCCGGAAGGGCACCGTCACCGACCTCGACGCGGCGAACGACTACGACGGCGACTTGACGATGGACTCGTTCATCGACTTCGTCGAGGCGTTCCTCTTCTCGACGGCGGTCAACTCCGACCTCACCTTCCGCGCTGCGGACGCGGTCGCGGCGACCGGCTACACGATCCCGGCGGCTACGGCCGCGCAGGGCTCGAAGGTCCAGTTCACGGCCGCGGGCCCGATCACCCTCCTCCATATCGCCGGCTACGCGAACGCGGCGAACAACTCGGGCGTCCAGACGCTCGTCGAGATCACGGGCGACCTAGCGGCCGCGGGCACGACGATCCCCGTCACGTCGGCCGTCGTCGAGAGCGCGCCCTCGAACGCCGAGATCTCCGTCGGCGGAATCCGCGCCGAGACCGGCGACCTCGACTGCGCAGTCGCCTCGGGCGTCGCGACGATCTCTAGCGGCAACGGCGCGAGCGTCACGCCGATCGACTTCACGACCCTCGGCCTCACCGTCGGCCAGCGCGTCCACGTCGGCGGCACCGCG
>TARA_R110000822_G_scaffold74028_7_pt1 | contig 23089 bp, 27 predicted proteins | sample TARA_R110000822 | Tara Oceans TARA_R110000822 (sample SAMEA4397666) | marine metagenome | biome: Polar Biome; feature: [SRF] surface water layer (ENVO:00010504); material: water (ENVO:00002006), including particulate matter (ENVO:01000060) such as... | depth 5 m | reverse complement strand
GTTAGCCAGGTGCTGGACACGGAGACTCTCAGGACGCGATACCTTGGCGCGTCTGCTTTGAGCACAAAGGTGTTCTCGGCGAACTCTACGGGCGACCATGTCCATTACGGCAACATAGCGAGCACTTCCGCGCTTGCGGATACCTACCTTGTCGACGACGAGGAGGTGGATGTGATCGCCATGAGCAACAGCGTCAAGGGCGGGCACATCACCTACATGGTCTGGGGGATGATTCGCAACAAGGCTGAGCGCCTCGTCCTGGAGAGCATCAAGGCCGTCGTCAGGACTGTCGGCGGAAGGAGACGTGATGGCCACTAGGCTAAACGACGGCGGGCGGGTCCTCTCCCCTCTTGAGGAGATGTCTACGCCCGATTACGTTAGCTACTTGTCAACCGAGCGCGCGCAGCGTTTCTTTAACGCCATTGCGCCTGCAGAAGAGGGCGACATCCCTGAAGAGGTCAAGGAGTCGCATAACGTAATGGTTGCTCCTTTTGGAGAGTCTGCTCCGTTTGCGCTGTCTAAGCCATACAGCAGGGTGATTGCCCTAAAGACCGAGATTGAGTGCGTGAAGCCTGTTGTAATTTCTGCCCCATGCATGGTGGACGGGATCACGTTTAGCTCTACCGCCGACCTCGACTCTGAGATGGTCTTGGTGGACCACGCCGGATGCACGTTGTTTAGGAGTTGCACGTTTGTGCTTACGGCAGATACGCCGTTCCGGTCTTGCGTTAAGGTGAGCTTCCCAACAAGGGCGCTCTTCCTTGGCTGCTATTTTGTCAGGCAGTCCGGCTCTGGAGGCAGCGCCATTAACAACCTGCCCAACCCTGGCATTGGCGATAACCTAAAGGTCGTGGGCAGCGTAGGGACTGGGTATGCAGATTTTGGCCACCAGCCTGCTTCGTACGCCTGGGGGTCTTTTATATGACGACGTACACGCACAAAAAGTCTCTTCGGCACATTACTGACGAGCAGTTTTCCGAGAAGACCACTGTTGACGGGAGCCGTATTGACAAGGCGCTTGCCGAGTCGGTTGACCATGTTAACAGCATCCCCGCTGGCGACGTCCTCAGCCGCTACACGGAGAGTAAGTTTGTGTTTGGCTACCGGCCGAATAGGGATTACGACGCGTGCTATACGTCTACGGCGTCCGGGTCCTCGACGATTTCACACTATTACGCGCACCACTTCCCGTGGATGCAAATAGCCAACAATTCCGATTTGACTCTGGGGGCGGCGCAGGACGCGCAAAACCCATACGTTGTAAAAACGGTCGGCTTAAGCGACAAGGCCGGGTCTGGGTACGGCATTAGTAACGTCGGGCCCATCGCTTACGACGACCCCGCAGGTACCGCTGACTGGGTAAACGACTGGAATCAATGGGCAGCAGCCTCAACAACTCAAGGGACAAAGGACTATACAACCCTCCACGGGCCATTTAGCGGGTACCAGTACGCGTACACAAACTCCTGGAACTTCAACAAGCCGGCGGTTATTGACGACTTGATGGTCTCGTTTACCATCGACGGCTGGTCCAATATCGGCTACACGCCGTTAGTGGCTGGCATGTACTCGAAGTTTGAAGGCCCAAGCGGAGTCTATGGAACGGACACCGTTGGCGTTGTTCTTATGGTCGACAACCATTTCTCCCAAGAGCTTCGAGAGGACTCTGAGATTGAGATCGCAGCCAACCGGTACGACCTGCGCGGGTTCAAGTACACGTATGCCCCAATGTCGACCATATCTGACATGTCGCCAACCATATTCTCCCCAACGCAGGTCGCCCCTGCTGGTCAGGTTAATAGTGTCGTTATGCGGTGGCGCGACCTCAACATACCGCTCCACGAAAACGCACGCGTTCGTCTTTCGATTACGCTTCCGTGGACAAAGGGCGGTGGACAACCGGGCGGGTTGACGTGGGAGACAGGCGGCGCAGAGGTAGCGACTGCCCCGTTTTACTACTCGTGCCCACGCGGCTGCATGACCGTGCTTGAAGAGTTGGTGCCCTAATGGCAAAGGTTACTAGAGACAGCCTCCCCAGAGGCGCGGAGCTTCTTAAGGACCACGTCTTTGACCCAATGACGGGGATGGCTGCCGCCCTTAGCGGGGATGTGGCGTCAGAGCAGTTGCAGTGCTCCAAGAGCACGTTCCGGCTGAACTTCAGCGTTCCGTACATTTCCGCAAAGTTTTTTTGGGCGAATCCTGGCGGCTGGTTCTACATCCCGTTTTGCCTTCCCCCGCTGCAAGAGAACTGGTTCGACTTCAGCACGTTCGGGAACAGCGAATTCCCGATCCCGGTCCTGAACGAGGTCGGGTTCTCGTTTGACCAAAGGTCTGAGCCATGCCTGCCAGCGGACAGGTACGCCAAGAAGGCGTTTGACGCGGCGCTGACCAGCCCTGAGGCGAACTACGTGTCGAATATCCACGAAGGCAACGCCGTTTACGAGCGGGCCGGCAACGTAGATATTAAGTTGGCTATTTTCGAGAAGTCGCAGCACTACTTTAGCGCGCAGTCGGCGGGGTCTGGCACCGGGTCGGGCGGCATAAAGGCGCCCGGCGCCGATGGTGAGGTTTTTTCTGCCACTATTTCTGCGGCGGAAATTTCAGCTAAGTCTTCTCGCAACAACCCGGCGTGCTACCCAGGCTTGTCGATTCCGTGCAGCCCTAAGAAGACCTACATGTTTGCAATTAACGCAGACGAGTTGGTTGATCCTGTGTCTACGTCGCTAGAGCACACAGCCCTGGTCAGCGTGAACATCAGCTTGAAGTTCTCTATTCCGCTGGTCGTAAGGGACTCCTCGTCTGCGGGGTCTCCAGACAATTTGCAGAACGTGCCCCTGGCGAGCTACGGCGCGCGGACGAACGAGACCATTAGCATTGTCGCCCCTAGCGCTGGGGACGTTGTGTCTGCTGATGCCGCCAAGGGCGTCTCTGCAGAGCTAGAGAAGATTGACAGCCGCTTGCGCCACAAGATTTACGGAGGCTACCAGGACTTCTCTTCGACCTACGTCGGCCAGCACATAAAAGACGACGCAGCCTACGAGGTTATCGCTGTGCCGCTGTTTAACAACACGGCGTTTGGGGAGATCCTGGCTAGGCCGTGCTGGCTTCGCATGAGGGATCATCACACTCCTGAGCAGTATAACGACCGGATTTCTATTCCGATTACGTCGCCAATGACGATTCACCACGTTTTGGTGACGAACAACTACCTCACGGCGACCCCGTATGACTCTGCTCGTGGCACGCCCATGTACACATTCCCTCCTGCGGCCACCAAGGTGCGCTATCAGGTGGGCGTCGGCGTTGTTGCAGGGCAGGCCGCTGACAACGTCGACTACACGCAAGTCGCGTACGCTGAAATCATAGCGGACGAGGCGACAACTTCCGGTCTGGTAGACTTTATGGACATGGGGAACCTGGCGTCTATCGTCAAGGACCAGTACAGGCCGCAACGCTGGGAGCAGTCAATCTGGTCGGTTCCGCTTGTTCGTGGCTCAGTGACAGGGAGGGGGTACGTGACGCAGGGCAAGCCTTTCTTTGTCGGGGAGGCCGCTGAAAACGGCTTCGACACGGCGGCCAGGGCGGAAGTTGGAAACCCGGCTTCGGCCGGAGCCGACCTAGCCTCTCCGGCTGGCGGCCTAGAGCAGTTCATAGAGGTGCGCATGAGCATCCGCCCGCAAAGCCCAGTGTTTAACGCCAGCAATGCTTGGCAGTCGAACTACTGGGAATGGGCGAACTTCTCAGGATACGGCGGCTCCTGGGTGTATATTATCGGCAAGAAACACATGAGGACTTAACGATGGCAAAATCAATCGCTGCTCCCGGACTCAAGAACACCGCCCAGCTACAGCAGGAAGCCGCTGGCGTTGCTGGCGACATGGCTGCTCTTGGAAACAAGATGCCAGCAATGGCCAAGGCCAGCGTCGCGAAGACGATCGGAGAACTCGGCCACAGCGGGGTGAGCCAGTCCGCCAACCCGCTCGCGAAGTCCGCAATGATGGCAGGGCAAACAGCGCGAGGCGTGGTCGACACGCAGGCGACTGCTGCCAAGGAAGGCCTCGATATGCGGGCCCAGGCAGTAAAGGCGTCCGGCGAGGCCGCGATGGCGGGCAAGGACGCCTACAACACGGCCTACGCTGCGATGACGGCCGAGAAGGAGCGACTCGGTGGGTTCGGCGGATGGATGACTGGAGCCGAGAAGAGGCAGTTCCGCCTATTCCGAGACCAGCAGGCGGCGGGCCTCTCGCCAGAGGATTCGGCAAAGTTTATGGACGCGGCAGGCGACGGGTCCTGAGGAGTAATCTAGATGGCTATTATCCGAATGCCGAGCATGTTCAAGAAGGGCGAGAACTCCGTGGACCAGTCGGCCAAGGTGTCGGGTATCGGGCTGCAGCAAGTGCAGAAGGGCAACACGGCCGTTAGCACCGCGCTAGCCGCTATGAAGCTCGGCGACGCGGTCATGGAGTCCAAGCCCCTCAACGCGCTCGTCGATGAGGTTAAGTCCTGGGGGAGCGGTTCGGATGTTGAGCACCCTGGGAAGGCCATCTCCGATAGCAGGGCGGGGAAGCCCCCGACCGTAAAACCTGCCATTGGACCCACTCCTGCTCCGTCTGCCGGGCCAGCGCCCACCCTTAGGGGCCAAGCAGCGGGGGTGGCTTCGGGCATCGCAGGGGCGACTCCTCCGCCGGCCAAAGCTGGCGGGCACGACTTCAGCACCGTGGAAGGGTGGAGGTCCGCTGGGGCGTCCCTGAATGCAAACAAGAAGAAGAGGAGCGAGGCGGCAAATGCGCTGGCGAGGGGCGAGAAAGGCGCTGCCGTCGACCGCATGAGAGCAGCGCGCAGGGACTTCGTCGCCGAAGATGTAGCCGCTAACCAGCGCGACAACGCGTTCAAGGACACGGGGATGGTCCCCGGCGGAGACGGGGCGACCTACGGCGACTTGCGCAAGCTGGTCAAGCAGACCTTCGACCGGCACGGAGGCGGCGCAATGGACGAGCTACCTCTCGTGATGCGCCAGTACGGGCTGGCCAGCGCCGAGCAGGAGTGGGCTCAAGAAGCGCTTCGCGAAATGATGGCTGCCGCCACCCCGTCCGACCCGCTTGGCATTAAGCCTGACGCTGTAAGGGACACGAAGCCTGTCCTTGACGCGTTCGGGAGATGGCACGGGGAGACTTATGGCGACTTGCGCAAGCTGCTCAAGACCCTGCACGACAAGCACGGAGGCGACGCGATGTACAAACTGCAGCGCGGGTCGGACGGCCTGCCCTGGGCACGAGCATGGGGTGGTGTCGGCGGCACCATGGGGGCGGCCGAGCAGAAGTGGGCCCAGGCGGAATTGCGGAAGATGTGGGCCGACGACCCCTCTACCGACAACTCGCGCAACCCGCACATGGCATCGTATGTCGACGCGCTCGCTGGGCGTGTCGACGATTGGCTGGGCGGGCTCTTCGAGTCAGGCACGCTTACGAAGCCCGAGAGCGGGGAGTTCGTCCAGTCGTTCGAGGAGCCGGTTCAGATGGCGGCAGCGGCCGAGGCGATGGCGGCCGAAATCGTCGGGTCCACGCCGGAGCGGGCGGACGTGTCAGCCCCTGCAGGGTCCTCTGCCTCTGCGTTCTCCACGACCCCGTCTGAGATGACGAAGCGGGTCGCTGATTCGTCGCATAGGGGGGTCGACAGGCAGTTTACGGAGCGCGCAATGGAGGCCTCGTCGGCCGCTGGTGATCCCGTGCGGCTACAGCCGATGGACTTTGCAGAGACCGTCCTACGGGCGGCCCAGAAGATTGCGGACGAACGAAGGAAGCCGTTCCCGACCCCCGTCGAACTGCAAAGCATGTCCGTGTCAGGGCTCATCGCCCAGGCCGAGGTCAGGGAACTCACCAACGCGCAGTTCCAAGAGCTTGACTACTACGTGGGGGAGGCTGCCGTCTCCAACGGGTTGATGAACCTGGGGGGCCAGAGGTACATCAGAGAGGCGCGCAAGCGGCTTGCCAAGGCCTACGCTAAGGGCTCTGCCGGTGAGCGAAGCGCGTCCAACCCTACGCAGATAGCCAAAGACCTGATGACCATCCACATGAAGGGCGCAAGAATGCGCAACTACAACGCGTCTGCTGACTCGAAGACGGTAAGCTCGCACTGGGATGCGCAGAGGGCCAAGGCCAAGACGGCGAACTTGTGGGCAAACCTTATGTCAAATAAGGACTTCCAGAAGCACCTCACTAAGAAGTCGATCGTATCAAGCGGCAGCACGCCCATCGAGTGGGCGGTCGACGACTACCACTACGGCAGGAGTATCGACTCGCCTAAGAACATGAAGATCCTGCAGGAACTCGATGGGCTCATAGCAAAGGGGACCCGACGGCAGAAGAATGCCGCTCAGGCCACTAAGACCTCGATCTTGAAGACTGTAGGCACCAAGATCGACGCCGACAACTTGGTGGGCCGGGTGGAGTACTGGGAGGACCAGTCCGAGCTCATCGATGCGAAGATCACCAAGCTGGAGGCCGAGGAAGAAAAGGCCAGAAAGGGCAAGGCTCCAAAGAACCCAAAGAGGCTCAAGGTCATCCGTGCGATTTCCTTCCTTAAGGGGCGGATCCAAGACGCCAATGGAAGGATGAAGCTCATCAAGCAATCAGGAAGAACCAGATCTGCCGCCAAGACCATCGACGATGAGCTTAAGGGGTATCGCAGGAAGATCCTCAAAGAAGAGAAGAAGCTGGACGAGCTACCCCCGGAGGCCGGGAACAAGCCTGCCGAGCGCCCGAAGTCAAAACGCACGAACGTGTGGATAGACCCGGAGACCGGGAAGAAGGGATCGGAGCGGGCGTTCCTGGCGGCTGTGAGTAGAGATGAGATCCCAGAGGCAGACATCGACAGGTTCTCAAGAGGGTATTAACTATGGCGCTGGACATGGCCAAGCTAGAGGAAGCCAAGAGACTTGGCAGGGCCGCCAGGGAGCAGGGCGGCGCCACTGACGCTCCAGAGGCGCTCAGCTTCAGCGAGAAGTTGGAGGCCGCCAAGGCCGCACGCGATGCCGCACGCAACGGAGATGCCCTGCCCCCTGAAGAGGCCCCGCCTGCTGAAGAGGCCCCATCCCCTGAAGGCGTGTGGTCTGTAGGGAATGCCTTTGACCCGGACCCTCGCGACTGGATGACGCGGATGGTCGACAGGTCCAGGCCTCGCCCGCCAGAGACCGACGGGATGCCTGCTGAGGGGCCGCTCCCGATAGCGACCCTGCCTCCCGCGCCCCCAGCCTACCCCGCCCAGGCGGCGCCTGTCGCTCAGCCTGACACTCCTCCTGGCGTGTCGTGGGGGGCCGCCCCCCCGGGGGAGCCAAAGGAAGCCGCCTCTCTCAGTGACGAGGTATTCAACGTCATTGGGACGGACTCGATTGGCACGCTTGCGCAACGCCTTGTGACAAGGAACTTGGGTCGCGCATGGGGCGTGGCGATGCTCCCGTCAGAGGAGTGGGCGGGTGCTCTCTCGCACTACAAGGCGGCCGGCGACGCCGTGAGGATCACCAATGAGATCCGGGAGCTTCGGGCGCTGCCCGGAGCCGAGTCGAACCCGCACGCCATTGCCTTTGCTGAGAAGCTAGAGAAGGAGCGTAACGTCCGTCGCGAGTTCGCCAGGGAGTACCACTCCAAGACGCTGTCCGTGCTTAAGGAGATCGAAGATACAATCGAGAAGAGGGTCTCCGCCAGCGGGCTCGGTGAGTTTCCTTCAAGGTACAGCAACCTGGAGGAGGACTCATCGGCAGTCGGCAAGGGCATGTACCACCTTGTGTTTCTGGACATACTCGGCCTAGACGGAGAGTCAGATGCCTCCGCTGCCATGCCGGACGTGGACAGTTGGGCAACCCTCATCGACTACTCCAAGGTGGTGTTTGGCGAAGGTGTGAACCGAGGCGGAGAGCTTGGCAGCGGACTGGCTGGCCTCACTATGGCATTGTCTGCAACGATGCTGCCCCAGTCTAGCCACGACCTCGCAGACAGGCTTTTGGGGGTCGACGAAGACAACGACTGGCGTAGTAACGTGGGCATGCTCGACGACGCGTTCAACGCGATGCCGATAAGCTCGGCTTTGTTTGCGCTGCCTGTCATCAGGAGGGGGGTCGACCGTTTTCGCGGGAATATGGCCACAAATTCCCCGGCATGGAAGGTGACGCGCGACCATTTCGAGAAGGCCTACGGCAAGAACTCTCCTCAATTCAAGGCTTGGCTGAAAGGCAAGGGGGCTGTCCCTCCCGCCTTGATGGAGGCCGAGGTAGCCGCCACGCGGGTTTATGAGTGGGCGTCGAAAAACCCTGTCGCGCGGAACGCCCCTCGCGTGATTGACGCGGCAGCCCAGGCGGCTGAAGGCGCGGAGGCGGCGTGGGTGGCCGGCAAGGCCAAGGGCACTGCTCTTAAGGACGCTTCTTTTGACAAGCTAGGCATCAACGCTGCTCGCGGGGCGGCCGGGAGCTTGGCGGGTTGGGTCCGCACTCAGGCGGCGGATGCGTTGTCTCAGGCTGACCGGGTAGCGAGACTCCACCTTAACCAACTAATCCGGTCTACCGCCGAGGTTGAGGTCACTCCGATCGGTGTATCGCGACGGCTGTCTGGGGAGATCAGACACGGGGACCCCTTCAACGACCCGGTCGTTCCAGGGCAGGCGCGGCCGCCCGCAGCGCCCGAGGGTCCGCAGCTTCTGCTGGAGGGGCCCGGGGCAACGAAGCAACTCCCCCCACCGAAGCCGAAGGCCCCAGAGGGGCCCGGCAAGCGGTTCCGTCGGGAGGAGGGCGAAGGGGCGCCGGTAGAGGCCGTCGTGGAGGCCGAGCTATTCGAGGGCGCGGTACCTCCTGCGCGGCGCACTTCCGAGGGCGGCTACCAGGAGGGTATCGGGGTCAAGCCAGACCGGCACGTGAAGATTGAGAAGCGGTCCAACGACAAGGTCAAGCGCGACCTAATGGATCGGTACGGGGTCGAGGAGGGCCGCAAGCGCTACGCTGACTGGAGTCGGACAGAGGCCAACTTGGAGCGGAACTGGAAGGACCCTGCAAGGCAGGAGGCCCCAGCCCCGCCGAGGAGTCCCGCCACGGACGGCCCGCTCGCGAAGAGCGCGGCAGACACCGCGTACAATAAGGCGCTGGATTCCATCGCCGCTCCGTTCCGAAATGAGCGGGGGAAGTTTGTCAAGCGCGACGGCGTCCACGAGATGACCCTCCGCGAGCTTGCGGGCAAGCTGGGGGTCACCGTTCAGGAGGCGTTCCCGGTGCTGAAGAGGCTCCAGGCAGCCGGGGTGCTTGGGGAGGTCCAGGCCGGTGGAAAGTACGCTGTTGACGCGGGCAAGTTGCGCGCCACTCGCCCGACAAAGCGCAACAAGGGGTCTGTCGAGGACCCGTCCTACGACCGCGCGCTCAACGCTGCTGGCGGTCTTGGGGAGGTCACTTCCGTGCGGAAGGCGACCGCCTATTTCACCCAAAGGCTCGGCGTGCACACCGCCGACGCCGCTGCGATTGTGGAGCGGATGCGTCTTGAGGGGTTCATCGGCCCCGTTGGGAAGGATGGCCTCCGGTCGGTGGATGCTGGCCTGATCAAGAAGGGTCTTGAGTCCAGGCTGCCTCCAGAGCCTCAGACGACATGGCAGCATGAGCGGCCTATTGTCGAGCCTGCCATGGACCCATTCCCCGGCCCTTCTCGGAGAGAGCCCACGGTCATCGACGCGGATTACGCGACCCCAAAGGCCAGTGTGGAGGGGGTGCCGGTTGGCAAGCCGTACGATCCAAGAGGAACCGGCGTCGCTGTAAGGCCTCCCTCTGCCCGCTCTACGGAACTCGTCGCCCCCAGGGACCCCTACATGCCGCTGGTTGAGCCGGAGAGCGCTGCGTACTGGCACAGGCAAGCCACAAAGGAAGCTACCGCCAGGCAGGCGGCTCACAGCCGAAGGGTGGCGACGCGTCAGAAGAAGCCGGGTAAGGGTGGCGTGTTGGTTGGCCACAAGAGGCCCTCGGTTCCTCCTAAGACTGGCCGGCAGCAGGTTATCGACCGTCGCAATGCTGCTGAAGCGAGGGCGAAAGAGCCGTACTGGCCGCCGAAGAAGGGCGAGTCATCCGTTGTTCCGCCCGTCGCCAGGGAGTTTAACTCTCCGCCCACCGCTGCAGAGCAATTTGTCCACGGCGCTGCTGACCGCCCTGTTTCGTCGCCGCCCAGGACGGAGCAGTTGGGGGCGTACCCGAAGGCCGAGGTGCAGTGGTTTGGGATCCTCAAGACCGAGTGGCAGGGGGAGCACGGATTTGCCAAGTTCGCTTTTGATAACTTTGGCGATACGCCAGTCAACTTGGTCACAAAGGCGAATAGCCCATGGTACCGCGATGGGCCAGGCCTTGCCCGCACGTTCATGGAGAGAGAGGGCCACAGCCGCCCACACGCATCCGTCAGGGGTGACATCCACCGGTTCAGTCCTGAGGAGAAGTCGTACTGGGGCGCGCAGGTTATCCGGCACAAGGGCGCTGGGCACAGCTTGAACAAGGCAGAGTACAAGGCGTACGCAGACGTGCTCGGCAACCGCGGCCTCCAGGTCTCGTCTGATATCAATAGCCTCGGCCTTAGTATTGACCAGGTCAACAAGGCGTATAAGAAGGGAGAACTGTCCCACCTCGATAACCTTATCGGGGAGGAGTTGATGGCTGACGGCCTCATTGCGATGGGCATGGATGCCGCTAAGGCGAAAGTGCAGGCCGCGGCGTCGTGGAAGACGGCAACGGAGGGAGGCGTCTCCTCTCAAGTGGCCCACTCGTCGAACAAGGCGTGGCAGACGCCGTCTAAGGCGAACGCCCCGAAGGGGGAGGTGTTTGCTGAGTTCAACAGGCTGCTGAACGAGTCGGTGCCTGGCTCCGGCGGCAAGGTCCGGGAGTACGGCGACCTCGCCCATGTTGTGGAGACGGTCGAGAGGGGCAACGGGCTAAGGGTTACGGGCGAGAGGCCTAGCGCCGTGACTCAGAGGCCTGCCCCGATTGAGATGACGGGGAGCCCTGTCCAGCAAGACCTCCCCATGTTTACGCCAGAGTTCAAGTTTAACAAGGAGATGACGCAGACCTTCAAGGAGGCCGCGAAGTTCGTCGGGGTCACTCCTGAGACGCTGATGAAGCCTATGGCGGATATCCTGAACTGGCGGTCAAACACGTACTTCCTGAAGTCGAGGATCGCCCAGAGGCGCCTCAAGGACGTGTTTCTGGAGCGGTACAGGAACTGGGCACGCGAGAACAAGCTCTACGATCCGGGGTTCAGTGGAGGGCGGAAGACCTTGGACGCGTGGGTGGCCAAGAACGAGGTCTTCAAGGACATCGATAGGTACATCAGGAACATGTCCATGGGCTGGGGCGCCAAGCGCATCTTGTACAGGGATGCTGCGAACGCGAACGCTAAGCCTCTCAGCTTCGACGTCCTGCTTGAGTCACGGAAGATCATGGAGAGCGACCCTGCGTTCATGAAGGAGGTCCTGGCCGAGGCAGTGGAGGCGGCGGGTATTACGGTTGGGACGGAGTTGTCCGTCGCAAGGATGAAGGCCTTCGCGGCGAAGGAGTACAAGAAGGCCCCCGCCGATTACGGGAACACGATGAAGGTCATCATCGACAACTTCAAGGAGGGCACGAACGGCACCCCTGCATATTCCAGGGTGGCTCCAAGCGAACTCATTCGTGGGCTCAACCGCAGGCGCGAGTTGGGGAAGCTGGATGACGTCACGCCGAACGATTTCTACGCTATGCAGAGGGCAATCAACAGGATGGAGGTGATGCCGGCCTCCATGAAGGAGCACATGGGGCTGCCAGCGAAAGACCCCATTTACGCGTCCAAGAAGTCGATCAGCGCAATTCGGCTGGAGCTTGACCAGCAGCGGATGATTAAGGCCGACGGTATTTTCGACAAGGTTCTTCGGACGATGAAGAGGGGCAAGGTTGTGCTCGCTCTGCCAGTTGCGATCCGCAACGCGATGAGCGACGCAAACCTTATACACCTGCAATCGGGCAGGCTCACCGGGCTCCAAGACGCTTACCGGTCAGGGAAGCTGATGAGCGAGTTCCAGACGGGCAAGATGGCTCGACCCGCCAACCCGGAATGGTTTGACAACTTCGACGCGCTGACAAGGCTGGAGCGGGTCCGGCTTGTTGACTCGTCCTTGATCGAGGTCGAGTTTGGTCGGTCCAGGCACAAGGGGGTCCTGAGCGCCCTTACGGACGCAGAGTTCATGAAAGGCCTCCCGTCTGAGCGGATGCGCCGGGTGGAGACGTTCTTGGAGAAGCGGTTAGCGGCCCCCTTCATTAAGACATTCCGCGCCACCACTAACGCGTTCAAGGTGGACAAGGCCCTCAAGACGTACAAGACCGTTCTTGAGGAGCAGCACCTCCTTGAGGTGGGCGACGTGCCGGCGTATGAGATCTACCCGGACGTGTACGTGCGCCTTGAGGTGATTGACGGCCAGATGGGATTCCCAGGGGGGAAGGGGTTCAAGAATCTGGAGACAGGCAAGGTCGTTTCTCCGACCGCCTACAAGGACATCATCGCACGCGTGTCCAAGGTCACGTCGGACAAGCTGTTCTTTGACTACGGCGATTCCGGCGCCTTCATTAAGATGATACGGACCCAGGTGGCGGCGCGGTGGCTGATGGGGTCGCTGTACGCCATGTACTACGCCAAGTCTGCGTTCATCCCCGGCATCCAGAAGGGGCTCATGTTCGAGGTGATGAACCCGAACCCGTCCTACATCCCTGGCAATGCTGCAATCCGAGCTATTCATCACACAAGGGCAGCGGGGGCGCAGGCGAGAGTGGGTGCGATGCAGGCTGGAGCGCGAGCATCGATGCTGAAGCTGCCAGAGCAGGAAGATCTCATGAACAAGCTCTCCTGGAATGCGAGCGACTTTGCCATCGGCGCGCTGGCCTCCACAAGCACCCCGGACTCCATAGATTTCTTTGACACGTCAAACGCTGACTTCAATGAATCCAGCAGGGACCTTGGGAGGCTTATACGGGGTGGCTACACCCGCGCCCTTATCCACTCTGGTGCGCTGGACAACGACAGCGGGGAGTTGGGCGTTGTTTGGCCGCTGCCCACGGAGGGCGAGTACAACAAGATGTCCGTTGAAGAGCGGATGAACTACAACCTGGCGCACGTCAAAGACCCGGCAAAGAGGCGCTGGCACAAGTCAATGCGGGAGATCGTGCTCAGGGAGTACGAGGGCAGGGGCGCTGTGTGGAAGGATGTCGGGAAGGTTCTGCTCATGCAGGGCGGGCCGCTGCTAGACGCCGTTATTCACGCCATGAAGGATGATTCGAGCAGCCGCGTCACTGACTTCCAGAAGCTGTTCACCAACGCCGCGTACCAGTTAGCCGGCGGTACGGTTGGGGGCCTTGCCAATGTTACGATTGCCGCGTTTGATCCGACAAGCAACATGTCCACTTTCCGGTATGAGATTAAGGACTCGGAGGAGTGGACGAAGAAGCCGCTGTCTGGGCAGGCCAAGGCGATGGTTAGATGGGCGATGAAGCAGCTTATCTTCCGAGGGTGGGACGAGAAGGATCTCGGAGAGGACAACCGAGCGCGCAAGTGGAGGTCGCAACAAACGAAGTCCGCACTGCGGCAAGTCTTTGTGAAGAACTGGCTAGATCTCGCAGAGAGAAACAGGTCTCTGGCAGAAAGCTCCACCGACCCAGGGGCGAAGGCGGAATTCCTGGCGAAGGCCGACGCCGCTGATGATAAGGCCGAATGGTTCAGCGAAATGGTCGACGAGCGGATGGAAGAGCACGAGGCCATGAGCGAAAATACACTGCAAGGGGCGGAGGCTATACGCAAGATGAGGAAAGGATCTACCGCTGACCGCAATGCGCGGCGCTTGAAGAAGGGACTTTCGAGGGTGAAAGCACAATGAGAACACAACCGAAACTAAGCGACCTGCACCCATGGCTACGCCAGCGCGTGACCATGCTCTCTGAGAGCCACAGGACCGCCAACCCAGGCACCGCCCTGTGCCTTATCTGGGGGTTGCGCAGCGTCGAGGAGCAGCAGAAGGCCCACAAGGCTGGCCGCTCTAAGATAGACGGCAAGCGCAAGTTCAGCCTCCACCAGTACGGCCTGGCTGCTGACCTCTGGGTGTACACTGAGGCCCAAGAGACCACCCTCTACGAGAACCGCCCGCCAAAGACAGACGGACTCGACCTGCAGTTACTTCAGAAGGGCAGCCTCAAGCGGTGGTACATTGGGCTCGGCCACCTCGCAGAGGCTGAAGGCATGGAGGCTGGAGCCTTGTGGAGAACTTTCAGAGACGGACCGCACGTTCAGGTGCCTAAGGAGGAGAGGATCATCCTGCTCCAAGACGCCCTTAACGGCCGCGGCTTCAACGTAGGGGACCCAGACGGCGTAGTCGGCCCCAAGACGCGCTCAGGGATACGCTCAGCAGCCAAGGAGGCGAACGTAGACGTTGGCTCGAATGGCCGGCTGATGCCTGTGCGCCCACAACTGTGGCATTGGCTACAAGGGAGTGACGTCGCATGAGCATGCACGGAGTATCCAAGTCTTCATCGCAGGCGCTGTCGCCAGCGAGCCGGTTCAGGAAGAAGAGCTTCAAGCTAGATGGGGTCGAGGACCGCGTGGAGATGGACGATGTCGCCACTAGCGGCGTGCTGGACTGGGACAACACCAAGACGTGGACGGTGTCTATTTGGTTCAAGAACCCCGGCACTTCGCTTGCCAGCCTGTGGTCAATGACCAACGGGCCCAACAATAGCCGGTGGCTTGAGATGTACACCAGCTACTCAGGCGCTACCGGGCAGGTAGCGTTTCGTGGTTATGCCGCCTCGACGCACGCGCTGTTGGTGACTGGCTCCAGCCTAATTGTTAGCAGCGCCAGCGCGAACGGCATCCTGCCGAACGACGGGAATTGGCATAACGTCGTGCTGGCAGTTGATACTGCGTCGGGCCTGGTCGGAGGCACGAGCATATACCTTGATGGCGTGCTTGGCGCCGCTGGGAACAACAGCAATAAGGTCAACGCTTTCGATACGCTGAAGGTCGGTGTCTTGTACAAGTACCCGGCAGGCCCCACCCCTTATCAAAACTATTCCCCCATGACCGTGTCGCAGCTTAGCGTTTACGACGTTAAGTTGTCGGCGGCCCAGGTGGCGGCCGTGTGGGCTGGGGGTAACTCGATTGACGAGCGAGGGCTGGTGCGTGCTCCTGTTCATTTTTATCGTTTCGGCAATGACGCTGCTGTGTGGCCGTACGCGGTGGACATTGGCAGCGGTGGCGACAACGCGCGCACGGATAACATGAGTGGACTGGAAGTCGTTGGGGAGCATCCGTCATGAAGCACTACAAGGTCTTCGATGCTGCCGCCGTGGCTGACGCTATGGGCAACCCGGCTTGTGTGACTACAGATCCCCGGTACAATCTCACCGGGGGCCAGGCTATTTTGAGCTTTGGGGTCCCGATTGACGGGTGTATAAATCACGAGGAGGCCCTGGCGCTAGTGCAGGGCCCCGCATGGCAAAGAGAGGAAGACTGAATGACTACCCCATTGGCCGCTAGGCGGATTTCCACAATGCCGTGCGTCGGCACGCGTTTCCAGGTCGTGAGTTGCGTATTAAAAGCGCATACCGATCTGACTACCGCCGGCTTGCTCGATTCGATTGAGGTTGAGATGGCGGGCGCTACCGCTGGCCTGTCTGCGATCATCGTATCGAACGACCATGCGTCGGACAGGGCTTGGATTAAGTCCCGAAACAACGCGGAAGCCGGTCGCGGCATTTGCCTTGTGGCGGGGGACAGCCTGCTCATTCCGGTGTCGGCGCAGAGCCCTGCCAGCGACATTGTTTACGAGGGCACGATCTCCTGCGCCCTGTACTACCAATAGCCGTGGAAGCAGACCTAGCCAACACCCTGATTGAGCAGGGCATCCTGGGCCTTTGGTGCATGTTCATGATCTTCCTGTATCACCAGGGGAACAAGCGCTCCGAGAGGCTTGAGGAGAAGCGCGACGAGGACCGCAAGGCGGCGGACGTGCGACTGGATGCGTTGATCGGGAAGATGGATGCGATTATCGCCAGGATGGACCTCCTCACGGACAAGTTTGAAGAGAAAACGAAGGAAGATAAGATGCGGCAGTACGTTCGTGAGGCAGCACGCGGGCGCACGAAAGCAGAGACGAAGGTAGGGTGACATGGAAGACGATGCTCTAGGCTCCATTACTTGGGATCGAATCGCGATGGTGATCACACTGTCAGCCCTCGCCGCATCATCAATCACGCAGGTCTTCAAGGCGGTACTGAAAGAGCGCATGCTCAAGCAGACCGGTATGCACAGGGCCTACTTGCGAGCCGTTGCAGTTTTGGTCGGAGGGGCCTTCGGCTGGTGGCTTGCAGGGGCGCCGCTCGGCGTCACCATGGGAGTGGCGTCGGGCGGTCTTACTACGACAATCGTGGCCTCGATGCGTAAGCGCTTGAAGGTCGAGGTTGAGGCGGACGAGGTGGACTTCTAGTGCAGGTCCTCGCGCTAATTGCTGCGGTGACTACTGCCACTGCCGTGTTGTTGGGGTGGGGCTTGCGAGGGTCTATGCGTAAGGCTGCATCCCTTGCAGACCTGGTGAAGAGCCAGGCCGTAGCGGTCCGCGTTGCTCAGGCAGCAGCGGAGGAGTCGATGAGGATAATGCAGAGCGCAGAGAAGGACCGAGACAAGATACGCGATGAGTCCTCCTCTCGCCTTGCGGTGTTAGAGAAGGACCACATGAAGCTCTTGAAGGCAGCGGCAGACCCAGTGGAGATGGCCAAGGCATGGAACGAAGTGTTTTCCAAGTAGCGATTGTCTTCTGCATTCTTGCGACACAGGTTGTCGCGTTTGCGCAGCCATGCGCACGAGCGTTTCCGACGACCACAGGTCAGAAAACAAAATGCGCCGGCATACTTATCCCTACCGTTCAGGCGAATAGGGCACTCGCGTGTATGAGGTTTGACCTCCCTCAATGCTTTGAGCGGATGGATGTCTCCAAGCGCTTATGTGACGTAGACAAGAGTGCCCTGAGCGCCTTATTAAAGGCAGAGCGGGCCAACTTCAAGCTGCCCGTTACCGTGGTCTCGGAGTCGGGGTGGTTGGGCGAAGCCGTAGCTTTCGGTCTTGGACTGGCGGTATCCGCCTTAGCGGCATACGCATGGTCAGAGGCGCGCGACTAGACCAGTGGTTACTAGGTCGGGTGTGGTGGCGCATGATGCCGTAGTAGATGGCGATCGCGATGGCTACTGCGCCTGCATATTCCATATCCAGCCCCTGTGTAAGGTGGGGCACCCCACTGCGATTGGGCAATTCAACAACAAACCAGCCCAAGGAGGTGCAGCGAGGTGCCCCGGTACTGATTACCAGGACGGCCTGGTCTTGGTTTCCGCTTCTGCGGGCTTATCCTTGTTCGTGGACGACACGAAGACAAGGTTGTCGCAGACGATTTCGGTGCGGTACTTCTTCTCTCCGCTGTGCTTGTCGTCCCACGAGCGGGTGCTGATGCGGCCTTCGATGAGGACCTTCATTCCTTTCTTGAGGTGCTCGGTGGCAAGCTCTCCGCGCTTACCGAAGCATACGACGTTGTGCCATTCGGTTTCCTCGATGCGCTCGTTGTCCTTGTCTATGCGAGTGCTTGAGGTTGCGATGCGCAGGTTGGCCACGTGCATGCCGCTAGGCAGGACGCGTGACTCTGGGTCTTGGCCGAGGTTGCCCATGACGGTTGCTTTGTTCAGTGAGTTCATTACTTGCTCCAGCGTAGTGTGGTTGAGAGTTTTGAGGTCAGGTGGGCGCCGTTGACTGCTTGGCCATTCATGATGTCTTCTTTGATGAGCTTCTTGTCTGGCTTGGTGGTGGTGGTTGTGTAGAAGGGGTCGAGGGCCTCCTCGTTGGTCACTTCAACGGACATGGATTCTTGAACGCGGCTGCGTACCCATGAGCCGTCGTTGAGTTGGGCTCTGTCTTTGCCGGTGGTTACCTCGTAGGTTTGGACGAGTGCGAGTACGCGTTGGTCGATAGATTCGATGTTGCGTTTGATTCTGTCTGCGTATAGCGCGAGCCTGTCGGACTCTGAGGTGAGGTGCTCACACTTTGCGAGGAGGGCCATGCGCACGTGGCGGTGGGCTTCGAGTTTGCCAATGGCGTCTCCCATCCATTCGTCTTCTGATTCGAGTATGGCGTTGATCGCCTCGTCTCCTGTGGCCATCATGAGTTTGGATGAGATGGATTCGGCTTTCTCTATGAGTTCAAAGGTTGTCATGGTGCTCCTAGAACGGGATGTCGTCGTCGTTGAAGTCAGGGTCTGGTTGCGCTGGTGGTCGTGCTGGTGGCTTGTAAGGGGTGTTTTCTTCTCTCTCTTGGTCGCGCTTGTGGATGTCGACCTGATTCCAAGTCATGAACCGGTTGCGTAGCTTTCCTCCTGGGGCTAGGTCCTTGAGCGCTTTGCCTCTGTCGGACTCTTCCCACAATGAGGGTGTTTCGCTGTGTAGCTCCTCTATGCAGAATGCTTTGAAGTTGATGTACTGGATTCCCAGCCTGTTGATGCTGGCGCAGAATCCTTTGCGCTGCTGGTCGGTCCATTTGCCTTCGTCGGGCTCTGTGATTTGGACTGCTTTGGGCGCTGGCTTAGGGGTCGACTTTGGTGCGCCTATTCCTACTTTGACGGCGAGGTCGGGGGTTTGTGGCGGTCCTGCTTCTGGGGGCGTTGATCGCCTGTCTTCTTGGAAGCCTATCCAGCAGCACTCGCCGTTGTTGTGCAGTGGGTTGGTCCCGTCGTACAGGGTGAGGCCGAAGGCTGGTCCCAGGTTGGACATGCATCGTTTGTACGCGTGGCTCTCTGCCTCCATCTTGGCTTGCTGGTGTGCTTCTGGTCCGTAGCCTCTGCCTCCTCCTGTTCCCATGAGGATTCTGTGCTCGCCGTTGGCGAAGAGGATCTTAATGGTGGAGGTGCAGGTGTATTCGACCTCGACTCGTCCGCTGTCTGTGGATTGATCGAGTGAATGTTCGAGGGCTGTGATGTGTACAGACGTCGGGCCGAAGATTCGGTTTGCCAGCAGGCGCACGTAGTAGGCCTCCAGGTAGCTCATTCCTTGTTTTTTGCAGATGACTTTGGGGTTGGGTGGTGTGGCTATGGCTTTGAGTTGGCCTGGGTAGTCCATCATGGCTTGTTCACGAGTCCTTTGTTGTAGAGGTCGAGCCGGATGTCGCCGTATGCTTTGTGTAGTGGGGTGGTGTTGAGGTGTCGTAGGTGGATGGTGTGGATGGACTCGTCTGCCATGGCGGAGCGCATGGAGATGATGAGTAGTTCCACTGCTGTGTAGAGTGCTTCGGAGTGTCGCTCTAGGATGTGCTGCTCTTCGCGGTAGTTCGTGAAGTCGTCTTTCTCTTCTTGTGTTAGTTGCATGCGTCTGCTCCCCAGTGAGGTCGTGGATGGTTGGCGTCGAGTAGTTCTTGGGTGGTGGGATGGTGGTCGAATCCTGCGAAGTACCACCATGGAGGGTCGGGTTCAGTGTTGGGGATAGTTAACGTTTGGTATGCTGGGCTCCCAGCATGCTCGGCATGGGCCGCACTGGTTTCCACGGTCTTTTGCTCCGCATTGAAAGCCTTCGCTCCAGTTGATGGTTGACGTCTGGGCATTGAGTCTCCTGTTGGCGGCGGGTGGTGAGCCGACCTTGGTGGTGCTGATGCGGATGCATAGGTTGCTGGGTAGTGCGTCGTTGTATTCTTTGACGAATTCTCGTTCCTGGGTGGGCAGCCAGTGGTCGATGTCCGGGGTGTTGTTGCAGACAGCGATTATGCGGGAGAGCATATCGGATGACTGGAGGTCGCCGGAGTCGAACCACCTGAAATAATTGACCTTCTTGGTCTGGCAACGCTTGGTGATGAGGAGGGTCATCGCGTCTACCCAGCGGAGATTTTGGATTGCTTCGAGTCGTTTTGTCAATCCAGATCTAACGCTTGGGTAGAGGTAGTTCCCTCTCATGGCGTAGCACTTGTTGCAGGGTGTGCCGGGTATCTTGGCGAGCTTGCTTCCTGTTAGGCATGCGTGCGCTGGTAGGGAGTATCCGAACCCTGGCATCTTGCTTGGCTTGGATAGGTCGCAGCCTATCTCGGCGATGGCTTCTTTGATCTTCATGGGTTGTCCTGGTCGTCTCGTAGCTGGTCGTACGCTGCGTCTCCGCCGTCGTCGTCGTCTTCGATGTGATCGGGCTCGTCCTTTTCTTCTTGATGCTTCAGTGGTTGCGGAAGTGAACCGTGTAGTTTGGGTGGGTGCATTCGAGCTTTCCTTTTTTTCGTTCCACTATCCATGTGGCCTTTGTGATTTGGAGGCTGCTGGACTTGATGGCCTTGAGGTAGCCAGAGAGTGGGGTCGTCGGAGGGTTGTAGTGGGTTTGCCGCCATCCGTGTTTGGTGATGTGTCGGAGTAGGAGGTCGTGTTCATCCATCAGTCTTTGCCGCCTGCTTGCTGCATGTAGTGCTCGTGGTTGGCGTTGAGGAAGGACTGGAACCATTGGTCGGTAGATTCCTGATTCATTTCGAGGGCCTTGAGGTCGTGGTTGAAGTCGTCGATTTGGCTTTGGAGTCCGGTAGTGTCGTTGGCTTCGTCGGCTTCGTCGAGGTGGTTGAGGCCTGTCTCTAGGGCGAGGATTCGCTCTCCGCGGTCCCATACGAGCTTCTGTAGTTCTTTGAAGTCCTTGCTGTCTGTTGCTTGTTCCTTGCCGTCCATGCATAGCCGTTGGGATAGCTCTTCACGCAGGTCGTCTGGGCTGAAGTCCGTAAGGTGCTGCACGTTGTCGAGTCGTTGGCTGAAGTCGTCCCAGTCGTAGTTGTTGAGCGTTTCGAGTTCGTTTGACCACTGCTCCATGATGTCGGTGACTGCGGTATCTACGATGGAGATCACCTCGTCGGTCTGTTGTGTGGAGGTCTCTTCGAGTGCGCGGATGCTGGCACTGATGTCGTAGCCGAGCACCCAGTTGAGTAGCTTTTGTATGAGGTTGCGCATTGGTTATTCTCTGCCCTTGTCGATGATGGTTTGTAGGTCCTGGATTGCTGCGACGTACTGGCCTCGCTTGTACTTGTTGCCGGTGAGTGTGGTGGCGATGGTGAGCGCTTCTGTCTTGGTCATGCGGGAGTGGGATAGGCCTACGGACATGAGGCGGAGCGCCCCTTTGAGGAAGATGGCCTGAACGTGCGGGCTGCTTGGGTTGTCGATGTAAATCATGTGAAGAGTCCTTTGCCGAATGCGTCGTCCATGCTGTATGGGTGAAGGTTGTCTTGGTGGAGTGGGTTGTCCATTGCGTCAGGGACTGCGCCGTACTTGGCGATTCGGTGGTCCCATAGTCTGGCTGCGCGGGATGCACCGTGGATTGCGAAGACTGCGGTCGTTCCGATGGCGACGATTCTGTCGTCACACAGGGACAGGACTACTGGCAGCAGATCTGGGTCGGCGGGCGCGAGGTGCTTGTTGTAGAGGTTGATGATTGTGCGCGCGTGGTCTGCTGTCTTGGCATCTATGATGTAGAGCTTGCCTCGCTTTGCCTTGGCGGCTTGTGCTGTGTTGATGATGTAGCCGGCTGCACCTGGGGTGGTGGCGAGTTGCTCGAACTTTGGTTTGCGACATCCGCTTCGTACCCACATGCACATGGTTTTCATGAGTCTGCTCCCTCTGCGTATTCGCGTATGACGTTGTCGATGGTGGCGGCCTTTTCGTTTTCCAGGAACTGGGTGACGAGGTGGTGCCCTAGTGAGGTTTCGACGGACATGAGCAGGTTCTTGATGGCCTGGAGTTGAAGCAGCAGCACTTGGCATTGGTTGTGGGTGGTGCTGGTGGAGGAGACTGCGCAGGTGTCGATGGTGTTGTGTGTGATGTCGACGTTGAGCATGGCCGCGTCGATGTTGTGGCGCATGTACTTGACGGTCTCTAGGCTAAGTCCTGGTTGGCGGCTCATTTTCTCTCCTGTTCGAGTTCGATGTGGCGGAGGTCATTGTTCTCGGCGTAGAGGTTTGCGAAGTCGACGAGGCCGGGGGAGTGTTCGAGCCATACCTTGAGGTTGGTGTTGTCGAGCAGGCACAATTCCCAGTGCAGCAGGCTGGCGATGAGGTACCAGTTGTAGTGGGAGCCAGCGTATTGCCGGACTGGGATGCCGAGAGCGAGTAGCTTGTTGGCGAGCTTGCTTGCTTGTGGTTTGATCTCGTCGAGCTTCTTCGTCGATAGCTGGTTGAAGTGCATCATTGTTCGAGCCTCCTTGCGTGGCAGTTTGAGGGCACTATGGCGTTCTCGTTTTCGGGGTTGAAGGTGATGATCATCCCGTCAGGTGCGGGCTCCCATTCTGTGACGCAGAGGTAGTCGCCCCGTTGGATGGCTAGGACGGTCTGCACTGTGAGGTTGGGGACCTTGCTTGATATCTCTTGTAGTTGCTTTATGGCCTCTGTTCCTCTGGAGTAGTCCAGGGCGTAGACCTGTTTGATGAGGTCGGTGATGCTGAGGTGTGATGAGATGACCTTGCGTGGCCATCCGTCGTCGTGGTGCCATTTGGGCATGACGTTCTGCTGGTGGTTGATGGCGATGCGGAATACTTGGTTCAAAATGTGATGTCCTTTTCGCTCTCTGTGTTTGCGAGGTCTTCGAGGACGTCGTTAGCCATCGTTCCCTCTAGCTTGAGGTCGCCCACCTGGTGGAAGGCTAGGTGGTAGATTTCGCTTGAGATGTCCTGGATGCGGTCGGTGAGTGGGAGGAGGGCGAAGTAGACGGCTGCCTCGGTCATCTCACGGGCGTGGAGCTTGCTTGTGAGTGTGTCGGCCAGTTCTTGAATGTGCTTTCGTCTGTTGTTGAGGCGGGTGTATGTGTTGAGGAAGGTCTTCGTGGACGTGACGCTCATGGGTTCATCCTTCGGGTCCAGTTGTCGTACATGATGGCGATGTTGCATTGGTGTTTGGACGGGTAGTATTCTTCTGACCATCGGGCGATTGCTTCGCCTGTGTCTGGGTCATCGGCTCCGACGTACCAGCCTGCTTGGGACTTGCACGGACGAGGTCGATCTGCCTGGTCCTTGACCCATGAGGGTGCTGCGCCCCAG
>TARA_R110000822_G_scaffold59736_8_pt1 | contig 23275 bp, 17 predicted proteins | sample TARA_R110000822 | Tara Oceans TARA_R110000822 (sample SAMEA4397666) | marine metagenome | biome: Polar Biome; feature: [SRF] surface water layer (ENVO:00010504); material: water (ENVO:00002006), including particulate matter (ENVO:01000060) such as... | depth 5 m | reverse complement strand
TGAGCTGCTAAATAGGGCGAAGACAGCCGCCAACAATATCCTCATAGTTATCTCATTATGTTCATGGTTCTTTTGTTAGCGTGCTGCTTAATTCTCGTGTTTCTCTTTTTATCGAATAGTTGATAGAAAAAGGACTAGGCAGCAGGTTATGGAAGCACTTTTATAAAGGGCTTAACAGTGACCTGGGCATAGACCCCTCCCTCGATATAAGGGTCTTCATCTGCCCATGCTTGGGCAGCATCAAGAGAATCAAACTCTGCGATTACTAGACTTCCAGTAAAACCGGCATCTCCAGGGGCATCTGAGTCGATGGCGGGGTGTGGGCCAGCAAGTAATAACCGGCCCTGATTTTTTAATGCTTCCAGACGTGCCAAATGCGCTGGGCGGGCAGCCAACCGTTTTTCAAGGCTGTTTTCAACATCCTGGCTGCTAACGGAATACCACATCAGCTTACTCCTTGTGTTTGTCGTGATGGTGAATAACCTCTTCCAGTTTGAGGCCAGTTAGCTTAGTGACTCCCCGGAATAGATAAAAGAGAGCCCCCACGAGAACCAGCATCGCTGGTATAGCAATGACAGGAAAGCTCAGTGCCGTCATTTTGCCTAATTGCTCATTGAATTCAACTGTTCCTGGCTGGCTGGTGATCAAAACCGTGGCAAGAATGTAGTTGAGGATTGAGGAAAGGAAAAAAGATCCTGCTACCAGCCAAGAAGCATTAGCAAGACATTTTTCGAAGCTCTTGTTGTTGCCATTTTCCTCAAGGGCTTCGGCGATACGATCTGTTTGTAGGATTTTGTCGTTGTACAAAAACGTTTTTACCAGTGGGTAAGGTGTTTTCAAAGAAACAATGGTGGCTAGCCCAAATATTGCCGGAATAGTTGCTTCCTTTATGGCGATATAGACGGGGTCGAGTTCCATAAGGCTGATGCCACCAGTGAGTAGAATACTGACAACACCCAAGATGGAGAAAAAATTAAGCCTTCTCAGCGTCACAAAATCTTTAAGCCCGTAGATCACCGGGAATGCCAGTGCAATCACAATAGCCATACGGGTGCCTAGGTATTCATCGCCACTCAGCTTGGTCAAGATAAGGGTTGGAATGATGATGTTAAACGCAAGGTTTAACAGCAAGTTTTCACTTTGGTTGTTTTTTGTACACTTTTGTTTTTGTGGTTTCGATGTATCCATCAGGCGGTACGGCTGTCTGTGTAAGGGTGTAGGCCGCTTATTGTAAGGTAATAGCAGGCAGTAATCGAGAGCGAACGTACTACTTGCCTCAGATTTGTATAGTCTGCTTTACATCACACTTATAAAATCAAAAAGTTGAAATTACTGTTAAAATAAGGTCATAATGCGGAAACTAGTACAATAGATTTAACTAAGCACCATAACTTTCTGAAAAATAAGGAAAATAATCATGGGTGTTGTAAGAGCTAAAGAAGAGCTGCTGCAGCAGACCGAGGAAGCCGGTGAGCTAGGGGATTTGTTGATCTCTTATCTGGAGCAACTTGGCGTGGAGTATGTGTTTGGTATTCCAGGCGGAGCTATCGAGCCTCTGTACAATGCATTAGCGCGAAGTGAGCGTAGAGGTGGTCCGCGCGCGGTGATTTCCCGGCATGAAACGGGAGCAGCCTTTATGGCTGATGGTTATGCCCGTAATACCGGAAAGCTAGGTGTCTGTTGCGCAACTACTGGTCCCGGTGCTACTAACCTTATTACCGGTGTTGCTTCTGCCTACGAAAACAATATCCCCATGCTGGTGATTACGGCGCAGACAGCGCTTTCCACGTTTGGCCGAGGCGCCTTTCAAGAGTCTTCCTGTACAGGCATAAACACCGTTGGCTTATTCGGGCATTGCACCCGCTATAATACCTTGGTTTCCCATGAGGCCCAGTTTGAGAGCAAATTGGCCTCAGCTATTATGACTGCGTTTCAGTCGCCTGCAGGCCCTGTGCATCTTAGCGTCCCATTAGATGTCATGCGAGCAAAGAGCCTGGGTGGAGAACCTAGTTTCAATCTTAGCAGTCTACTGGATAAACCCTCGTTAATTGACGATGTGGCAGTCGATGGGCTTTATGAAGAGTTATTACGTGCGAAAAACCCCGTTTTTCTTATTGGAGATGAGGCCAGCGAGGCTGTTGGCAGCATTCTGAGTTTGGCTGTTGATATCGACGGTAAAATTTTGGTAACCCCGCATGGCAAGGGGCTGGTTAGCCCTTACCATCCAAACTTTCGAGGTGTTGTTGGCTTTGCTGGTCATCAAAGTGCACGGGATGTGTTGATCGATCCTTCCGTAGACTTGGTGGTGGCCATAGGTGCCAACTTAGGTGAATGGGCGAGTGATGGTTGGGATACTCATACATTACTGACCAAGCGCATGATTCATGTGGAATCGTCTGAGGTGAATTTCACTCGTACACCAATGGCCAAGTTACATGTGCGAGGACGGTTATCTACGATTTTTGAGCGTTTGGTTAAGCGCTATGAAGAAGACCCGAGAACGCATATTTATGCTGTAGGTGAAAGTTCTTCTTCAAAATCTAGCTCGTCAGATGGGGAGGTTAAGCGTCATTTCACTTTTGACGACCCCGATGGCTATTACTCCGATGCAACGCCAATTAAACCTCAGCGCCTGATGCGTGAGTTACCAAAAATATTCCCGCCAAATACGCGTTATCTTGCAGACACTGGCGCCAGCTTTGCGTGGGCCACCCACTATCTACACCCTTATGACCGTCGAATGGCGGGTAAGCGTAATGCTCGGGGTGGTTTGTTTTGCGCGGCTTTGGATTTTGCCTCCATGGGCTGGGCAATTGGTAGTTCCGTTGGCACTGCATTGGCACAAAAGGGTTGCCCGGTAGTGTGTATTACTGGTGACGGTAGTATGTTGATGAATGGTCAAGAGATTACTGTAGCGATTCAAGAAAAGCTGCCCGTTATCTTTGTGGTTCTCAATGACAATGGCTACGGCATGGTTAAACATGGTCAGAGAATGACCGGAGCCGAGGAAATCGGCACTGAAATCCCCAAAACAGATTTTGCTGCCTTTGCCCGCTCAATGGGTGCTGAAGGCTATGTTATTCATTCACCTGAAGATCTATTGGCACTTGATGTGGGCGCTATATGTAGTCGTAATGGACCAACGCTACTTGATGTCCGAATTGATCCAGATGAAATCCCCCCTATTGGTGTTAGGACACAGGTGTTAGCCCAGTAATTATGGCCGAATCAAAAAAAATAGAACAAATAACCACGCAAATCTGGAGTGAGGTCGCGGAGGAGGATAATCCCTTCGCTGCAGCAACCTGCCATTGTTCAGGTTTTGATGTATATGGTGACTTATTAGGCAAAGCGAGTTACATCGAATATCTATACCTCTTGTTCAAGCTCGAACCTCCAACCCTGCAGCAGTCAAAGCTGCTTGAAGGTCTTGCTGTGGCACTGGCTAATCCAGGGCCACGTGACCACAGTGTTCGTGCCGCCATGAATGCGGGGGTCGGTGGCTCAACTCGTGCTTCTGCTCTTATGGCTGCAGTCGCTGTTGGAGCTGGCAATTTGGGCGGAGGCCGAGAAGTATTCAATGCTGTTAAGTGCTGGGAGCAATGCGGCGGCGACCTGACTGCTTGGGAGCAGATAATAAAGAATCCACCTGTGGAGGAACGCGCTGATGTTTGGTTGCCAATGGAGCATGCGCCAGGATTTGATCCTAATGGGGCGAGTTGCCCGACACCTGTCAGACAGACTTTAGACTACCTTGTAGGTGTTTGTAGTAGCACAAACCTCGCGTGGTTACAGGAAAACAGGGATGTTTTGGAAAAGTTCGCACAGTGTCCGTTAGCGATGTCTGGTGTAGCCGCAGCCGTGTTCTATGAGTTGGAGTTATCTCCAGAGCAGTCAGAGATATTGTATATATTATTGCGACTGCCTGGAGCTGCGGTGCACGCCTTAGAACAGGAAAAGCTTGGCTGGCGTCGGTATCCCTTTTTTGGCGATGGGTTGAAGTTGCAGGAGTACCACTCGGCTGAGAGTGAGGAGTGATGTGCAAGCATGAACGACGTATTTGAGAAATATGAGGACAACTGGGAAACCTCGATGGGTGGGTGGTTTCCCGGAGAGAAGGTGATTCTTAGGGGTAAAAATGTTCTGACGGAGTTGAAAGACTACCGTTGGCTTGAGTATTTGTTGTTTGGGATTACTGGCAGGCATTCCCCGCGAGTTGCTCGTTTAATTGAAGGCATGTGGGTGATCTGTACCAGCTTTCCTGATCCCAGATTATGGAATAATAGAATTGCAGCATTGTCGGCAACAACCCGGTCAACTGGCGTTCTAGGTTCAGCTGGCGCCTTGGCAATTTCTGAGGCCACAATATATGGTCTTAAACCCATACAAGGTGTTAGTGATTTCCTATATCGGACGTCGAAAAAGATCGCCGAAGGGCAGGCTTTAGAAGGCGTTATAATGGACGAAATAAAAAAATATAGAGGTATATATGGGTATGGGAGACCTGTGGTTGACCAGGATGAAAGGGTGGGGCCTCTCATGGAATTTGCACGCTCAATGGACTCTGGTGATGGACACTATGCTAATTTAGCATTTGAAGTGGATAAGTACTTAAGTACGTCTAGGTACAAGTACCGTATCAATGCATCTGGCGTCGTTGCTGGCTTGCTGGCAGATGAAGGTATTAAACCAAAAGAGCTTTATCATATTGCAACACTTACATTTACAGCGGGTGTTTTTCCTTGCTATATCGATGCGTTAGAAAAGCCTGAAGGTGCTTTTTTTCCACTTCGTGTTTCTCGTATAAATTCCGAAGGGACAGCGGATTCAAGAGTTTGGGGTAAATAAAGATGAAACTAAATCTACCACTGTATGTTGCGATGTTACTTTTATCGCCCTTGGTATCTTGGGCTGGAGAGGTCGATGATGAGTCAGATCTTGAGTTGATGTCCTTGTATGGTGGAGAGGAATTTATCAGCATCGCTACGGGCTCAGAGCAGCCCATTCATAAAGCGCCGGCAGTCGCCTCAGTTGTTACTGAAAAACAAATTGAGCAAATGGGTGCTACTGATATTGATGAGATTCTAGAAACAATCCCTGGGTTGCATGTCGCAAGAGATGCTGGCGGCTACAACCCTATTTATACCTTTCGTGGCATTTATGCTAGCTACAATCCTCAGGTATTGATGCTGATTAATGGAATACCCATAACAAACTTGTTTCAAGGCGATAGAAACCTGGTTTGGGGGGGGATGCCTGTTCAGGCAATCTCAAGAATAGAGGTGATAAGAGGTCCCGGTTCTGCGCTATATGGTGCAGATGCATTTGCAGGGGTTATTAATATTGTCACTCATGAGGCCGATGGGGTATCTCAATTTAAAACTGGGGTTAGGTATGGGACACATAATACAAAGGACTATTGGTTGAGTGGTGGTGGGTCAGTAGGTGAACTCAAGTATTACGGTATTGTAGAAAGTCATGAAACAGATGGTTTTGATGAAAAAATAAAATCCGACCAGCAGTCAATATTCGATTCGCTCCTTCCGACAGATGCATCATTGGCCCCTGGGTCGGTGAATATGGAGAGAGAAAATATCGATGCACGTGCGGAGCTAGCCTATAAGAATTTTAGGTTAAGGGCCGGAGCACAGATTAGAGAGGATGCGGGAGATTATGCTGGGGCGGCACAGGCATTGGCCGCTGACAATGAATTTTCAAGTGACAGGTTAAATGTAGATTTAACCTATGAAAATGATGAGTTTTTAGACAACTTGGCAGTAAAAGTTCAGTCAAGTTATTTGCATACCACACAAGATGTTGAAGGTGACTTAGTGCTTTTCCCTGCGGGCACAATGGTGCCGCCTTTGGGTGAATTTAACGTCTACCCCGATGGTGTTATCGGTACGCCTGAGCTTAAGGAGAGGCATACAAGATTTAATTTTTCTAGCCTCTACACAGGCATAAATAGGCATAAAATTGCATTTGGTTCGGGTTATTACCATGGTGAGATTTATGAAGTAGAAGAGTCTAAAAACTTTGGTCTTGATCCTTCTACGGGCGACCCTATACCGCCAGGGTCCCCGGTTGTTGATGTAACTGATACTGACTACGTTTTTATCCCGGAAGGTGGTCGCGAAAACACCTATGTTTTCCTCCAAGATGTATGGCAGTTATTTAATGACTGGGAGCTTACAGCGGGTGTTCGCTATGATCATTACTCGGATTTTGGTGACACTGTAAATCCAAGGTTGGCATTAGTCTGGTCAACAAGTAGAAACCTGACAACTAAGTTTATTTATGGTGAGGCATTCAGGGCGCCATCGTATGCTCAAACACAAGCTATTAATAATCCTTTGGTTCTGGGTAATTCTGAACTAGATCCAGAAGAAATGAAGAGCTACGAAATCGCATTTGATTATCGTCCTAGCTATGACCTCACATTTAACTTGAATGCTTTTTACTATAAATGGGAGGATATTATTCAATTTGTACCAAGCGCGGCCGGTGCTGTAGCTCAAAATTCTGGAGAACAAACAGGCCACGGCCTTGAGTTTGAAGTGACCTGGCAGGCGGCAAGAGATTTAGACATTACCAGTAATTTTTCTTGGCAAAAATCTACCGATGAAAATTTAGATGCAGATGCCGCATATTCGCCCGAGAAACAGTTTCATATAAGCACTAATTGGCGTCCTGCAGAATTATGGAATTTGAATATGCAGGCCAACTGGGTGATGGATCGTAATAGGGCGTCAGGTGCAGGTGATTATCGTTCAGATGTAGATAATTATATGTTGGTCGATTTAACGCTTCGGCGTAAATCGCTGTGGAAGCATATCGATGTGGCGTTGATGATAAAAAATCTCTTTGATGAAGATGCTCGCGAACCTAGCCTCGCGGGCGGATTAGCTGGTCCGCCAATCCAGGATGATTTACCTCTTATGGGACAGACTGTATTAGGTGAAATACGGTACCACTTTTAGGAATGAAGTATTGCCGTAAAAGCGGTGAGGAAAAACACGGATGAAACAGCATTTTTCTTTCACAGTAGAGCAGTTGGGTCGTAATGCTCTTTTGCCCTCTTTGTTACTGGTAGCTTTGTCGCTATGTAGTCTCAGTTCGAGGGGGCAGAGCGCCGAATTACTAGTGGTGTACCCGGAGGTTCGAGCCCCTTTTTCCAAAATATTTCAAGATATCTCATCTGGAGCAGAAGAGAGCTTTGCGGGTGATTCAAGTTCAGTGGCCGTCGAAGCAGGGGGGCGGATTGACTCTGTCCTTACTCGTAAGAAACCGGATGTAGTGTTGGCGCTTGGAAAACGAAGCCTTGAGATTCTCGAGGCTGCAGACAGTAAGGCGCTTGTCATACTGGGTGCGGTGAGCAATCAGCAGTACATCTACCCAGGAATATCTATGGTGCCAGACCCCAAGGTGATACTGGATAAATTGATATTGTTATCGCCTTCTGTCAAGCAAGTTCATGTGGTTAAAAAGTCGAGCGGAATCGATATGCAGCTGGAAGGTGCTCGCGAGTACCTGATGGGGCATGACAAAAAATTGATTATTCATGAAAGTGCAGATATACGAGACGCAGCAAATATATACGCAAAATTGATAGACGTAGCTGATGCCGGGGACGCTATCTGGATCCTACAGGATGGCTCCTATGTCAATAGTGCGATATTTTCGTTGCTGCTCGATGCAGCTTGGAGTAAACATTTGGTTGTTTTCTCGTCAAACCCTCTGCATGTCAAGCGTGGTGCGCTATTCGCCGTGTACCCGGATAACAAGGATATGGGGGGCAGCCTTGGTAAATTGGCTAATAAAATACTCAATGGCAACGTTCAACCAGGTATGCAGCCGCTACAAGATGTATTAGTGGCCGTCAACGAGCGAACCGGCAATCACCTTGGGATCGCGCTGACAACGGAAGTAAAAAATAATGTCGACTTGCTATTACCTCTGAGGTAGGAGGAATAAATGGAGGAAATACCTAACAAGAATAATTCGGGGATGAAATTTAGAAATCAACTGAGTTTGATTTTTGTCGTCGGTATCTTTGTTATGGCCTTAACAACCTCTATTGCTGTAAGTAACATTTCTAGTCAAATTGTGCGCGACCGAGAGATTCAACAGGGTTTACAGGTTACGAGTTCACTTGCGAAACAGAGTGAATTGGCTTTGCTATATCACAGCAAAGAGAGTGCCGAGGAGCTGGTAAATACAGCCCTAAACTTTCCTGGCGTTAGAGCGGTTTCTATCATCACTGAGACGGACACAGTCTTGCATTCTGGCGGGGAGGAAACTTCCAAACCTTCTCTATACAAACCCACCCTAGCAAAGATGGTTCACGAAGATGGTGATTATTGGATGTTTTCTTCGCCAGTGGTCGCGGGAGCTTCGCAGGACAGTGTGTGGGGTGAGCTTTATGGAGATGATACTGAGAAGGAGGTATTGCTAGGCTACATTACTGTGCTGATGGGGAAAGATACTGTCATTTTGATGGAGCAGAGCATCTTGAGGAGTAATCTGTTGATCTCCTTGGTTGTGGCGGTCGTTCTGCTGTTACTGTTATTGGGTATTTCACGCCGGCTGACTAAGCCCCTGGAAAAACTTGCGGCAACGATGAAGCAGGCGGAGGAAGGAGACTCTCTTATTCGAGCGGATGTTGGCGGACCCGTCGATATCACCGATATGCAATATGCTTTTAACTCTATGATGGAAGCGCTGGAAAACCGTCAGCAAGAATTGATGCGTGCCATGACAGCTGCTCTTGAGTCAGCTCGAGTCAAAGGTGAATTTGCAGCCAATGTTACCCACGAGCTTCGCACGCCAATGAACGCCGTATTGGGGATGCTTGATTTGTTAATGACGATGGGGCTGAGCGCTAAACAGCTTGAATATGTTGAAACGGCAAAAATGTCGGGCGAAAGCTTACTGCAGCTGATCGATGAAATTCTTAATTTTTCTCAAGTTGATTCCAATAATCTTTCCATTGTGAAAGAAGACTGCTACATCCAGGAGTTGTTGGATGATGTCATCAATTTACTTGCTAACCAGGCACTTAAAAAGAATCTAGACTTCGGTTACGTTATTAATGATGACGTGCCTAGGTTGATTCATTCTGATGCGTCACGCCTTAGGCAGGTATTGATTAACTTAGTTGGTAATGCCATTAAATTTGCCGATGTTGGTGAGGTGTCCATTCACATGGATGTCCTTAATGTAGAAGATCCCTCTTCAGAAAATGATCTGGTTGTTCGTTTTGAGGTTCGTGATTCTGGCATTGGTATTAGCCCGGAAGATCAGCAGCGTATCTTTGAGGCATTTACCCAAGCAGACTCATCAAGCACCAAGGAATATGAGGGCACGGGTCTTGGGCTGGCAATCAGTAAACAGATCGTCGAGTTAATGGGTGGGGATATTTCCGTCTCAAGTAAGCCAGGGATGGGGAGTTCATTCTGGTTTACCGTTCCCACTCCCAGGCTTAATACCAGTAAGCAGAAGGATGAGGTTTCGCCGGCCTTGACAGGTTTAAATGCTTTGTTGGTGGACGATAGCATGATAGTCCGTGAATTTGGCGCGCAACAACTCGAACAAAAAGGCATTCATTGCACTACGTTGGATACGGGAATCAAAGCCCTTGATGTGATTCGTCAGATGTCAGCAAATAGCAGTAACTTGGATATTTTGATTGTTGATGAGGAGATGCCCGGTCTTAAAGGAATGGACTTCCTCAAATTGGCTCGGGAAGAACCCTCCCTGAAAGGTACGATCATTCTTATGCTTAGCAACCCGTGGATGATGGGGGATGTGCAAAGCGGCTACAATATGACCCGGTTGAATAAGCCGTTACGTTCAAAAGAAATAAATGCCTGTCTTGAGAGGCAATTACTGGGTCAAGGTGAGGTTGAAAAGTTAAAGTCCAAGCCGAAGGCCATTGAGCGGCTCTACAGTAAGCCCAAGAAGATTTTGGTGGTTGATGATAACCGGGCCAATCAGCAGGTGGCTATTGGTATGCTTGAGAGAATGGGGTGTCGTTGTGAACTGGCATCTACTGGCAAGGAGGCAGTCGAGGCCATTATTCGCAACCGGTTTGATGCCGTTCTGATGGACTGTTATATGCCTGTTATGAATGGCTATGATGCAACGCGTCAAATCAGAATGTATGAGGGGGGAGACGCCGCAGATAACCATGTGACTATTATTGCCATGACGGCAAACAACACACAGGTTGAGGCAGATCGTTGTATGGATGCGGGTATGAACGATTTCCTATCCAAACCTTTGCGTATTGAAGCGCTAACAAACACCTTGATCAAATGGATGCCTAGAGATTTACCCGAACCTTCTGCCGAGAGTGAGGGGCCGTTGGATGGCCTCAGTCCCGTTGACACAGTTACCGAGTTCGGTACTGCCAGTTACGATCCTTTGGTCGTTCAAGAGTTAAAAAATAGTATCGGCGAGGTGGTGGTTTCTATGATCGAAGCCTTTCTTGAGGATACACCGGTATATTTACAGTCGTTAAAATCCGCCATTGCACAAAATGATTCTAAGCAGGTAAGAGAGCTTGCGCATACGGTTAAAGGGAGCGCATCAAATTATGGTGCATATCAGGTCGTGGAGCTTTCTAAGTTGCTGGAAGAGAGGGGCGCAGCTGCTGAGCTGTCTGGCTCTGAAATTATATATGGGCGCCTAGTAGATGCCTTCACAAAGCTCGGAAAAGATTTGGAAGAGTACATGGTGGAGTCTGATGACAACACCAAGGCGCGAGAAAAGGGTCACCACGTATTGATTGTTGATGATGATCGTTCGATGCGGCTTGCTTTAAAAAATGTGTTTAAGTCAGATGGTTATGTCATCGAAGAAGCCAGTAATGGCATGCATGCCATCTCCATATGCCAGAGAAATATGCCAGATCTTGTACTGATGGATGCCATGATGCCAGAAGTCGACGGTTTTACGGCATGTGAGCGCATTCGAGAGCTACCGAATGGCTCGGATACACCGGTATTAATGATTACCGCCCTAGATAACGAAGAGTCCATTGTTAAAGCCTTTGCCGCGGGGGCAACTGACTTTATTCCTAAGCCCATTCATTTTGCTGTGATGAAGCAGCGTGTATCCCGTCTCATTCAGGCCAACAAGGTAGAAAAACACGTTAAGAGGCTCGCCTACCACGATCAGTTGACAGGTCTTCCTAACCGAACAAGCTTGATGCAGCAGCTTCGGGTTATGGTGAATCGTGCGCAGTTAGAAGAGAAGAAGGTAGCCATACTATTTCTTGACCTTGATCGGTTCAAATTGATCAATGATACCCTTGGGCACGACGCGGGTGACCTGCTGCTTAAAGCGGTATCTGACAGAATCCGTCGTTGTGTCCGAAATCAAGACTTTATTGCTCGCTTGGGTGGAGATGAGTTTACCGTTGTGCTTGAAGGCGTTACCGATCAAGACATTGTGTCCAAAATTGCAGCTAAAATTTGTGACACGCTGAGTAAACCCTTTGTCTTTCTTCAGCAAGAAATGTTTGTGACCACGAGCATTGGCATATCTATGTTTCCAGATGATGGTGGGGATATAAGTACGCTGATGAAGCATGCAGACTCAGCCATGTTTAGGGCCAAGGAGCAGAGAAATGAATACTGCTTTTATGTGCAGGGAATGGAGGATGAAATTGCTCGGCGCATGGAGTTGGATAGGGAATTGCGTACGGCTATTGGCGCAAACGAGTTAGTGTTGTATTACCAGCCTCAGATTGACTTGGCCACGGGAGAGTTAATGGGGGCAGAAGCGCTTGTTCGATGGAATCACCCGAGACACGGTCTCATTATGCCAGATACATTTATCCCTTTGGCTGAAGAATCGGGGCTTATCAACCAAGTGAGTGATTGGGTGTTGGATCAGGCCTGTAAGCAACTGCAGATATGGAGTGACAGTGGGCATGGATTGAAAGTTGCTATCAACATGTCCAGTAAGGACATTCAGTCAGAGGGATTCAATGACAAGCTGGCTAGGGTTATTGAGCAGTATAAAATCGCACCAAACAGGTTGGAATTAGAAATTACTGAAAGCACTATCATGGAGAATCCAGAAGACCTTGAGGGTGAGTTGAACGCCATGAGGGCAATGGGGCTCACTCTGGCTATTGATGATTTTGGTAGTGGTTTTTCTTCGCTTAATTATCTAAAGCGATTGCCAGTTGATGTGTTGAAGATTGATCGAATGTTTATTAAAGATTTAGAGGAAGATGAAAGCGATAGGGCGATTGTTACAGGCATCATTGCGCTAGCGTCAAGTTTGGGGCTCGATACAGTTGCTGAGGGTGTAGAGACTGAATATCAGTATAATCTTCTCCAGACGCTTGGGTGTGATACTTGCCAAGGATATTATTTCAGTAAACCGGTCCCGGTTGTTGATTTTGAAGAAAAGTACTTGAAGCAAGTTGTGACAGTCTAAGTATTAATTGCTCTGGGTTTTGGGGTTTTTGCGATCTAAATTCTATTGTTTTGTTCTTCTCCAGGCATCCTTGTGTGTGATAATTGGCTCTTCCATATAGTGCGGTATCATCATGAGTCAGTTTTTCTCTATACACCCGGAAAATCCACAGCATAGGCTCGTCCGGCAAGCGGTTGAAATCGTGCGCAAGGGGGGGGTCATTGTTTATCCAACGGACTCGGCCTATGCCCTTGGATGTCATGTCGGTGATAAAAAAGCACTGGATAAGATCCGTCAGATAAGGCGGCTGGATAAAAATCATAATTTTACGCTGATGTGTCGCGATTTATCGGAATTGTCTGTCTACGCCAAGGTGAACAATCAGATGTTCCGTTCACTTAAGGCGCACACCCCGGGACCCTATACCTTCATCTTGGAGGCGACGTCTGAAGTCCCTCGTAGATTAATGCACCCCAAGCGGAAAACCATCGGTTTGCGTGTGCCCGAGAATGCCATTGCGCTGGCCCTGCTCGAAGATCTAGGTGAGCCGATCATGAGTGTTACCTTGATCATGCCGGGTGATGAATACCCTCTAACAGACCCTTATGACATCCGAGACCTATTGGAGCATCAAGTAGACTTAGTTGTCGAAGGCGGCTACTGCGGGCTTGAGCCAACGACAGTAGTTGATCTCACCGGAGAGGCACCTGAAGTGATTCGCCAAGGGGTAGGGCGGTTCGATGATTTTCAGGTTTGATGGCTCTTTTATAGCATGATTAACCGCACCTATACCCATTCATTACTGCTATTCAAGACAGGAGTTCCATCATTCAATCATGATGGATCCTTGCTGGTTGTCTTGGAGAATCGCAGTATAATAGTGCTCTTTGTCGAGTGCTGACTAGATCATCTATGTCCACGGAAGCTATAACCCAAGAGGCTGAAGAAACTAGCCTAATAACAGAGGTCGTCACTACTTCTCGCCCACTGCAGGAGGAGATGCCTTTCGCTGTGGTCATGGGTCGAGAAATTACAGCGCTTCCCAAAGATTTGTATATTCCGCCTGATGCACTTGAAGTCTTTCTTGAAGCATTTGAGGGCCCGCTAGATCTACTGCTCTATATGATCAAGCGTCAAAATTTGGATATTCTTGAAATTAATGTGGCCGAAATTACCCGTCAGTACATGGGGTATATCGATATGATGGAAGCCATGCAGTTTGAGCTGGCTGCAGAATATCTGTTGATGGCAGCAATGCTGGCTGAAATAAAATCTCGAATGCTACTACCGCGACAAGTCATTGATGAAGACGAAGATGATCCTCGAGCTGAATTGATTCGCCGACTTCAGGAGTATGAACGTTTCAAAAAGGCGGCTGAGGATGTTGATGTTTTACCGCGCCTTGGCCGAGATGTATTTGTAGCCACCGCAAAAGAGCCAGACCGCAATAGGGAACGGCCACAGCCAGATGTTGCTATGCAAGAACTTCTATTGGCTCTGTCTAACGTGCTTCAACGGGCTCAGATGTATGAAAGTCACAAAATTCAATTGGAGAGACTTTCTACACGAGAGAGGATGTCACAGGTGTTAGAAGCGTTAGCAGGCAAACAATTTGTACCTTTTGTTAGCCTGTTTAGGTTGAGCGAGGGAAAAATCGGCGTTGTAGTCACCTTTTTGGCGATAATGGAATTAATCAAAGAATCACTCGTAGAAATTGTACAGAGTGAAGCTTATGGGGCCATCCATGTTAAGGCTCGTTCGTAGAGCTGTGAATACAGAGATTAAATAGCAAAGACAATGGACAGTGATCAACTAAGAAAAATTATTGAAGGCGCGCTACTGGCAGCGGGCCGATCTCTGGATATTGCCCAGATCGAAGCGCTGTTTGACACATTTCAAATTCCGCCTCGTGATCAGATAACAGCTGCGCTCGAGGAAATTGATGCCGATTGTGCTGGTCGTGGCTTTGAGCTAAAGCAGACCGGTAGTGGCTACCGTTTTCAAGTGCGTCAGGAACTGTCGGAGTGGGTTAATCGACTGTGGGATGAAAAACCCAAAAAATATTCCCGTGCACTTCTGGAAACGTTGGCATTAATTGCTTACCGTCAGCCAATCACCCGTGGCGATATTGAAGAAATTCGGGGTGTGTCAGTTAGCTCTGAGATCATTAAAACACTACTTGAACGAGAGTGGGTGCGGGTGATAGGCCATCGAGATGTTCCTGGTCGCCCGGCTCTTTATGCTACAACACGGCAGTTTCTGGATCACTTTAGTCTCAAAAATCTTGAAGAGCTGCCAACACTTAATGATATCAAGGATATTGAAGAGATTAATCCTGAGCTTGCGCTCGAGCTGGCTGAGCATATGGCTAAGGAGACTGAAGAAAAGCCTGGTGATGCTGCCGAGCAGTCCGAGTCTAGTTCGAACGACGAGCAGGATTCAGATCATGAGTGTTTAGATTTTGATCCCGCCGATCCTGATGTTGATAGCCAGTCTGAAATCACTGAAAACCACCGAGAGTCATAGTAAATATAATGTCTGAAAAACTACAAAAAATACTTGCTAGTGCTGGTTATGGCTCGCGTCGTGAGCTGGAGAAGTGGATTAGTGATGGCCGTGTCAGCGTCAACGGTAAGATGGCAAAACTCGGAGATAGAGTTACTCTTGACGACACTGTGATCGTGGATGGTAAGCGCGCCAGGCTTCCTGCTAAAGATCAGCGAATTCGCGTCCTGCTCTATAACAAGCCCGAAGGGGAAGTCTGTACTCGTTCTGATCCTGACGGTCGAAAAACAGTGTTTGAGCACTTGCCAAAGCTAAAAAATGAGCGGTGGATTGCTGTTGGGCGTTTGGATATTAATACTTCTGGGCTGCTTCTTTTTACTAATAATGGCGAACTGGCGAATAAGCTTATGCACCCATCCTCGAGCATTGATCGCGAGTATCTGGTCCGCATACACGGTGCAGTCGATGATGAGATGATGAAGCGACTCCGTGAAGGTGTGTTGCTTGAAGATGGAATGGCAAAGTTCAGTGATATTGTTCCCGGAGAGAGGGTTGGTACCAACGGCTGGTATACCGTGGCATTGATGGAAGGTCGAAATCGTGAAGTAAGGCGATTGTGGGAATCTCAGAATGTCGAAGTTAACCGTCTCAAGCGAGTAAGATTTGGTCCTATTTTTATGCCATCCTATGCCCGCCGTGGTCAGTGGGTTGAGCTTGATGAAAAAGCACTCAATGACCTGTTGGTCGTTGTGAATATGCGGGTGGCGAAGAAGCAGAAACGATTATTGCCAGATGATCAGGTGCGCATGGATCGTCAGTTAAAACGATTGCGTTCCAAAGGGCCTAGCTCAAAATAGACTTTCAATAAGAGCCCTATAAATATTCTGCGCAACCGCCCGCTATCCTATTGTGCGTCTAGTGACTGCCCAGTTATACCTCTGCTTTCTTTGCCCATGAGGTACAGATAAGTAGGCATAATTTCTTCCGGCGTTTTCACGCTTGATGGGTCTTCAGCCGGGTAGGCGGCAGCTCGCATTCTAGTTCGGGTTGCCCCGGGGTTGATACAGTTAACCCGGATGTTGCTAACGCCCTCTAGCTCATGTGCCAATACCTGTGACATCCCTTCGGTAGCAAACTTCGAAATGGCATAGGCACCCCAGTAGGGCTTTCCGGCTCTACCTACACTTGATGTAGTAAAAATCAGAGAGGCGTTGTCAGATTTTTCCAGCAATGGCAGCAGTGCCTTGGTCATCATGAACTCAGCAGTCACATTTACCTGCATCACCTTTTGCCAAGTGCTCAGTTTATAATTGGCGATAGGTGTACGTTGGCCAAGTTCACCGGCATTGTGAAGCAGTCCGTCTAATTGGCCGAAGGCCTCTTCTAGGTGATTGTGCATATCTTCATAATCTTTTTCTGAAGCACCTTCAAGACAGACGGGGTAAATGGCAGGTTGTGGACCTCCAGCAGCTTCAATGGCGTCGTAGATCGCCTCTAATTTGGGTACAGTTCGACCCATCAAGATAACGGTTGCACCGCAAGATGCAAAGGTCTTGGCGGCAACGGCCCCAATGCCATCACTGGCTCCAGTAACACCGATAATTTTTCCTGCGAGCAGGTCTTTAGGTGCGCTGTAATGTGTTGAGTCCATGGTGGTCGACGTTCCTTAAAGTATGAGTGCTAACAGTTGGGAGGCCGAGGTAACCGTGTAGTGGGCTCCCCAGGATGTAGGGTCTTCATCGTCGTCTATATAGCCATAAGCAGCGGCTATGGTGGTGGTGCCTGCACGCAGGCCCGCTTCAATGTCACGTTGGTGGTCGCCAATGTAAATGGATTCCCTGGGGCTGACCCCTAATTGTTGGCAGGCGAGAATGACGGGTTCAGGGTCAGGCTTGGTTTTCGTCACATGATCCGGACACACGATAGTTGAGGGTGCGGGGTACAGTGGTAGCTGCTCTAAAATCGCTCGGGTAAAGCTTTCGGGTTTATTAGTGACAATTCCCCAGGGAATGTGTTGCTGTCCTAGTGTCTCGAGTAGCTCTGTAATACCTTGAAAAGGACGTGTTTGATCAGCCAGATTCGCCATATATAGCGTTAGTAACTCTTGACGAATAGGCTCAAAATCCGGGTGCTTTTCCTCCAGTTCAAACACTTTTTTGATGATGCCCACAGAGCCGTGGGTGACCAATCGACGAATGCTCTCCGCTGGCAGTAGTGGCATTCCTTTTCTTTCAAGCAATCGGTTGGTGGCTGTGAGGAAGTCTGGCGCAGTATCGAGTAAGGTCCCGTCAAGATCAAATAAGACGGCCTGAAATTTTGTACTGCTTGTTGTTTTTGTAGGTGTCATAGGGATTGGCATCAGGCAGGTTTACGGGCGTAGACTAAATAGTTCACATCTACATCCTTATCGTTGAGACGATAGTGCTTGGTCAGTGGGTTGTAGACCATGCCTGTCATTGTTTGTACTTCAAGGCCGCATTCTCTGACCCAGTTGCAAAGTTCAGAGGGGCGAATAAACTTCCCGTAATCATGGGTGCCTTTGGGTAACAGTTTTAGCAGGTACTCGGCCCCGATGACCGCGAAAAGATAAGCTTTTGGGTTGCGATTGATGGTAGAAAAATACAGGTGTCCCCCGGGTTTAACCAGCCTGGCGCAGGCGTTAATGACCGAGCGGGGATCCGGTACATGCTCCAGCATTTCAAGGCAGGTGACGATATCAAATTCTTCTGGATGTTGTTCCGCCATCTGTTCGGCTGTGCACTGTTGATAGTTGAGTGACACTCCCATTTCCAGGCTGTGAAGCCGGGCGACAGCCAGTGGTGCTTCGCCCATATCAATGCCAGTGACTTCGGCGCCTCGCTGGGCCATAGACTCTGCCAGGATACCTCCGCCGCAACCCACATCGAGCAGCGTGCATTCAGCGACAGGCGAGTGTTCGTCTATCCAATTTGCTCTGAGAGGGTTTATGTCATGCAGTGGTTTGAATTCACTTTCTTTGTCCCACCAGCGGCTGGCCAGAGCTTCAAACTTGGCAATTTCAGCCTGGTCTATATTGGGTTTTGACATCAACGGATTCCGACATGAGTTGTACGTGAATGATTGTTTGGTTTTATCTACCAGCTCTCTTGGCTGGAGAGAAAAGTTTCTATTTTCTCATCTGTCATTGTAATGATGCCGCTAGTTACCATGAGCTATTTTTCGTTGCCACTGTCGAGCCTTGATGAGTACTTCTTGCTCATTTATGGTTTGTAACTGCCGTTCTACCATGAGAGCTGCACCATTGACCCATAGGTGGCTAACACGACTGCCTGCATTGGTGTAAACCAATTGAGAGGCAGGATTATACAGTGGTTCGGATTCAATTGTGCCAAGTGCGACGGCCGCTAAGTCAGCGCTCTTGCCAATTTCAATACTGCCAATCTGATCGTCCCAACCCATCGCTTTGGCACCATTAATGGTTGCCATTTGCAAGGCAGTATGGGCGTCAACGGCGCCGGCATCCCCCGATACAGCTTTGGCAACAAGTGCGGCTGTGGACATCTCTCCGAACATATCCAGATTGTTGTTACTGGCTGCACCGTCAGTGCCCAGAGCCACATTGATACCTGAATCCAGTAACGTTTTCACAGGACAAAATCCGCTGGCCAATTTTAGATTGGACTCAGGGCAGTGAATTACGTGCGCGTTATGCTCCATCAAAGTGGCGATGTCCTGTTCATCGACCTGTGTCATATGAACGCATTGGGCCAGAGGGGATATAAGGCCCAGTTTTACTAGTCGCTGTATAGGCCTCATGCCATGTTCTGAAAGGCTGTCGGCGACTTCTTTCGCTGTTTCGTGAAGATGGATCTGCACGCAGCTATCGAGTTCTTCTGCGTAGGTGGCTATTGTTTCTAGCGGCCCGTTTGAGAGGGTGTAAGGGGCGTGAGGGCCAAAAGCAATACGAATAAGGTCTCGATCTTTGTAGTCATCACGTAGCTGTAGGCCTTTATGAATATAATCATCTGGGCCGCGGCCCCAAGCCGAGGGGAAATTAAATACAGGGAAGGCTATTTGGCTACGAATTCCAGCATGGCTGGCAACATCGGCGGCACAGTCTGGGAAAAAATACATATCCGAGAAGCAGCTGGTTCCGCTGCGAATCATTTCAGCAATAGCGAGTTCAGTGCCATCACGGACAAAGTCCTCGCTAACCCATTGTCCTTCGGCCGGCCATATATACTTTTCCAGCCAAGTTTGCAGTGGTTGGTCATCGGCATAGCCGCGAAGAAGGGTCATGGCTGCATGGCTGTGGGCGTTGATGAGCCCGGGAATTAGAGCATGCTGAGGCAGTTCAACCAGTTCTCTAGCGATATATTTTCTGGTCGCTTCAGCAGTGGGAAGAATCGCCACAATATTTCCCTGATCTATCGCGACAGAACAGTTTTCAAAGACTTTTCCCTTCGGGATGACGGGTATGGTCCACCGGGCTGAAATGAGCAGGTCGACGGATATGGCTGTCATTGCGGGGTTATTCCTTTGGCGATAAATAAGTTGGGCAGTATACATCCACAAAAAAGATCCTTAAACAAGGACCTGCGGGGGACGAAGGCGTGACATTTTGTGGTATTATCCCGCGCTTGTTTTGACGGCTTGGCCGTTGATAGGCATAAGAGGGATGAGCAGTCGTATGGGTGAGTTAGCCAAAGAAATTCTAACCGTTAACATCGAAGACGAGTTGCGACAGTCGTATCTCGATTACGCCATGAGCGTTATCGTTGGTCGAGCACTGCCAGACGTCAGAGATGGCCTTAAGCCAGTACACCGTCGCGTGCTGTTCGCGATGAGCGTGCTCAATAACGATTGGAACAAATCCTACAAAAAATCTGCACGTATTGTCGGTGATGTGATTGGTAAGTATCACCCCCACGGCGACTCCGCTGTGTATGACACTATTGTTCGGATGGCTCAGCCTTTCTCTCTTCGCTACATGCTAGTGGATGGACAGGGCAACTTTGGTTCTGTGGATGGTGATTCCGCCGCAGCCATGCGTTACACCGAAATCCGTATGTCCAAGATTGCCCACTCATTGTTAGCGGATTTGGATAAAGAAACCGTTGATTATGTGGAAAACTACGATGGAACCGAACTGATTCCAGATGTGTTGCCCACGCGGGTGCCTAATCTGCTGGTTAATGGTTCATCCGGTATTGCTGTGGGCATGGCGACCAACATTCCACCCCATAACCTGAAAGAGGTGATCAACGGTTGCTTGGCATTGATTGACAATGCCGATATATCCATCGATGAGTTGATGGAACACATTCCGGGCCCTGATTTTCCTACTGCCGCTATTATTAACGGCAGGGCGGGGATTATTCAGGCCTACCGTACTGGACGTGGACGTATTTATATACGCGCCAGAGCGGTTGTAGAGGTTAATGAAAAGACAGGTCGTGAGACCATAATTATTTCTGAGCTTCCCTATCAGTTGAATAAGGCGCGTCTGATTGAGCGCATTGCTGAACTGGTTAAAGAAAAGAAAATTGAAGGCATTTCTGAGCTTCGAGATGAGTCGGATAAAGATGGCCTGCGAGTGGTTATCGAGATAAGGAAAGGTGAAGTGGGCGAGGTGGTTCTCAATAACCTCTATGCTCAGACCCAGTTGCAGAATGTATTTGGTATCAATGTTGTTGCTTTGGTCGATGGTCAGCCGCGAACGCTTAATCTGAAGGAAATGTTGGAGGCGTTTGTTCGTCACCGTCGTGAAGTTGTCACACGTCGTACGGTATATCTGCTGCGTAAGGCTCGCGAGCGAGGCCATATTCTGGAAGGTCTGGCAGTCGCTATTGCCAATATTGACCAAGTTATCGAATTAATCAAATCGTCGCCTACCCCCGCTGAAGCTCGGGAGCGCCTGATTGCCCAAGGCTGGGATGCAAGTACTGCCAGCCAGTTTTTGGCGCGTGCGGGTACTGATGCTAGTCGCCCTGAGGACTTGGGGCCGGACTACGGCATGCGTGAGGGACAATACTACCTTTCACCTGCACAGGCTCAGGCCATTCTTGAATTACGTTTGCACCGTCTTACGGGTATGGAGCACGATAAGCTGCTTACTGAATATCAGGAAAAACTACTGGAAATTACGGAGTACCTGACTATTCTTGGCGATGCCAATGTGCTCATGCAGCTGATTCGTGAAGAACTGGAAGCGGTGAGTGAAGAGTTTGGAGATGACCGCCGTAGTGAGATTGTGGAGTCTCAACACGACCTCACTATCGAAGATTTGATCACTGAAGAAGATCGGGTGGTCACTATCTCCCATGGTGGTTATGCCAAAACCCAAGCTCTGAGTGATTACCAGGCCCAGCGCCGTGGAGGCATGGGTAAATCGGCCACAGCAGTGAAGGATGAGGATTTTGTTGAACACTTACTCATCGCCAATACCCACAGCACGATTCTTTGTTTCACTAACCTGGGCAAAGTCTATTGGTTGAAGGTGTATCAAATTCCTCTGGCAGGGCGGAATTCACGTGGGCGCCCCATGGTGAACCTATTGCCACTGGGCGAGAACGAACGCATTAGTTCTATTCTGCCTGTTGACGAGTATCGGGATGACCGTTTTGTCATTATGGCTACAGCCAACGGTACTGTTAAGAAGACCTCGCTAGATCAATACTCTCGCCCCCGCAGCGTTGGGTTGCGTGCTGTTGACCTGGTGGAAGGGGATTATTTGGTCGGCACGGCTATTACTGATGGGAACAGCGATGTGATGCTGTTTAGTAGCGAAGGTAAAGCGGTACGATTTGCAGAATCAGATGTTAGGGCAATGGGTCGTGTATCCAAAGGGGTTCGCGGTATGCGATTGCCTGAGGGGCATCAAGTGCTCTCGATGGTCATTCCAGAAGAAGATGGTCGAGTTCTGACCGTTTCTAATAATGGTTATGGTAAACGAACGGCTTTGACCGAATTTCCTACCAAGGGACGCGGTGGTAAAGGCATGATTGCTATTCAGGCCAGTGAGAGAAACGGACCTCTCGTGGGCGCTGTACAGATGTTCGAGGGGGATGAAATCATGTTGATTTCAGACCAGGGTACGATGGTTCGTACACGCGGCGACGAGATATCTGTATTGGGCCGTAACACTCAAGGGGTCAGAGTCATTCGCTTGAAAGAGGCTGAGTCCTTAGTCGGGCTTGCTCGTATTGAAGAACCGGAACCCGTTCCAGTTGACGGTGACTTGGTTGAAGGTGAGTCAGGTGATGACGATGTAACAGAGGTTGCGTCGGACGTGTGACAGGCAGAAATCATGGTAAACAACAATAAACTTAGCCAGTTAAGAGAGCAGATCGACGCAATTGATAGTCGGATTTTAGCGTTGATCAGTGAGCGTGCTGAGTGTGCGCAGAAAGTGGCTGAAGTTAAGCAGGCTGAGGGTGATACCGTTTATTTTCGTCCCGAGCGGGAAGCTCAGGTACTGCGCAATATCATGGAGAAAAATCAAGGTCCTTTGGGCAATGAGGAAATGGCTCGGCTATTTCGTGAAATCATGTCGGCCTGCCTTGCATTGGAACAGCCAATTAAAGTGGCCTTTCTCGGCCCTGAAGGAACCTTTACACAGGAAGCGGCGCTGAAACACTTCGGCCATTCAGCGGTTACTGTCTCGATGAATGCCATAGATGAAGTGTTTCGAGAGGTCGATGCTGGTGCCGCTAACTACGGCGTGGTACCTGTTGAAAACTCTACTGAAGGTGTGATTAATCACACCTTGGATACTTTTCTGGATTCCACCTTGAATATTTGTGGTGAAGTGGAACTTCGAATCCACCACCACTTGCTTGCAGGGGAAAATACGGATAAAAATCAGGTTACGCGGGTATATTCCCATGCCCAATCCCTTGCTCAATGCAGAAAGTGGTTGGATGCTCATTACCCCAAGGCAGAGCGAGTAGCCGTTAGTAGTAATGCTGAGGCAGCAAAGCGTATTAAAGGCGAGTGGAATGCGGCGGCTATTGCAGGTGATATGGCTGCAGAGCTTTATGGCTTGGTAAAGCTGTCTGAGAAGATTGAAGACCGGCCTGATAATTCCACTCGATTCCTCATTATTGGGCGTGAAAATGTTGCATCCAGTGGGGATGATAAAACCTCGATAATTGTTGCTGCTCGCAATGAACCGGGTGCGTTACACAACCTTTTGGAGCCTTTTCACCGCGAGGGTGTGGATCTGACTCGAGTGGAGACGCGGCCTTCACGTACCGGTAAGTGGAACTATGTCTTCTTTGTCGATTTTGAAGGGCATCGAGATGACCCCAATGTTGCAGCAGTGCTAACCGAGGTCGGCCAGTTGGTGGCCGAACTG
>TARA_R110000822_G_scaffold127915_5_pt1 | contig 23307 bp, 16 predicted proteins | sample TARA_R110000822 | Tara Oceans TARA_R110000822 (sample SAMEA4397666) | marine metagenome | biome: Polar Biome; feature: [SRF] surface water layer (ENVO:00010504); material: water (ENVO:00002006), including particulate matter (ENVO:01000060) such as... | depth 5 m | reverse complement strand
CAATGCCATGTTGGCCACCAAAATTTCGTTTATGAACGAAATTGCCAATATATGCGAACTTGTTGGGGCCGATGTCAATAAGGTGCGTATCGGGATCGGTTCGGACAGCCGGATCGGCTACAGCTTTATTTACCCAGGAAGTGGTTATGGAGGCTCCTGTTTCCCCAAGGACGTAAAAGCCTTGAAGAGGACCGCGGAGGAGCATGGTTATACCGCCCGGCTCATTACCTCGGTGGAAGAGGTGAACGACAGCCAAAAATTGGTCATAGCCAAAAAGGTGGTTCAACGGTTTGGGGAAGATCTGACCGGAAAGACCTTTGCGGTATGGGGCCTGGCCTTTAAACCCGAAACTGATGATATGCGTGAAGCACCTGCAATTTATGTTATTAAGGAATTAATAAAGCGCGGTGCTAAAATACAGGCATACGACCCCAAGGCCATAGAAGAGGCTCAACATTTTTATTTAAAGGACCTGAATGGAGTAACTTACCATAATTCAAAATACGAAACCCTTTTAAATGCGGATGCAATGATATTATTGACTGAATGGAAGGAATTTAGATCTCCCGATTTTGAAGAACTTAAGATGCAATTAAAAAATCCCATTATTTTCGACGGCCGAAACCAATACAATGATGTATTGATGGAAGAAAGAGGATTTGAATATTACCAAATAGGAAAAAATAAATTTTCAAACTAAGATATTAGATTCAGATGAGTAAAATTAAAATAGCGATAATTGGATTGGGGTATGTAGGTCTGCCCTTGGCACGTTTGTTTGCCACAAAATACCCTACTATAGGTTTCGATATAAACGAAGGCCGTATAGAGGAACTGAAATCCGGGAAGGACAGTACTCTGGAAGTTGAAGAGGATATCTTGAGGGCCGTTTTGAGCCCCACCCTCAAGATGGAGGGCACTGGATTGTATTGTTCCAACAAATTGGAGGACATCGCAGACTGCAATTATTTTATAGTTACCGTCCCCACGCCGGTGGACAGCACCAACAGACCCATTCTAACGCCTTTATACAAAGCTAGTGAAACAGTGGGTAAGGTCCTAAAAAAGGGGGATATTGTAATATATGAATCAACCGTGTACCCAGGGGTAACGGAGGACGAATGCATCCCTGTTTTGGAAAGGATAAGTGGTTTAAGATTTAATCAAGATTTTTATGCCGGTTATTCCCCTGAACGGATCAACCCCGGCGACAAAGAACATACAGTTGAAAAAATATTGAAGGTGACTTCTGGATCAACACCTGAAATTGGCAGGCAGGTCAACGACCTATATGCCTCTGTCATAACAGCAGGAACACATTTGGCACCAAGTATCAAGGTAGCGGAAGCGGCAAAGGTGATAGAAAATTCGCAACGAGATATCAATATTGCTTTTGTAAATGAGCTGGCAAAAATATTCAATCTTATGGGAATAGACACCCATGAGGTACTCGAGGCCGCAGGGACAAAATGGAACTTCCTCCCCTTTAAGCCAGGATTGGTCGGCGGACATTGCATAGGCGTGGATCCCTACTATCTGGCCCAAAAGGCCCAGGAATACGGTTACCATCCCGAAATTATTCTGGCCGGAAGACGTATGAACGACGGCATGGGCAAATATGTGGCCTCAGAAGTGGTAAAGCTAATGGTGCAAAATGATATTAAAGTAAAAGGATCTAACATTTTAACTTTGGGAATCACTTTTAAGGAAAATTGCCCGGACGTAAGAAATACCAAGGCCGTGGATGTCATCAACAACTTAAAGAGCTATGGGGCAAATATTACGACCTTTGACCCTTGGGCATCCCCGGAGGAAGTTGTACATGAATACAAGCTTACAACAACCAAGGCATTGCCCAATGGGAAATTCGATGCCATTGTACTTACAGTTGCACATAAAGAGTTTTTAAATCTGGATTTAAGAAGCATGTTAAAACCTCAAGGGGTTCTCTATGATGTAAAAGGAATAATAAAATCTAAAGCAGACAAAAGACTTTAAGTAGCAATTGTTGTGTGAATAGCACCATTACCAACCGCTATGCTAATTCATTAAGTAATATAGTTCCTAATAATACTTAATTTTATAAGGTAAATAATTGTAATACGTAGCTAATCCCAATAAAGAAAAATAAGCCTGGCTTATACTGGAATTTTTAAACCCAACTAAATGTTATTTCTAAAGGAAATTTTAAAAATTAATTGAGTAGTTCATGAAAAAACCTAAAATAACGTTCATTATTTATTCGCTATCATTGGGAGGCGCTGAAAGAGTACTATCCACCTTGGCCAATAACTTAATAAAGAATTACGAGGTTTCAGTAATCACAATTGCCGAAATTGATTCTTTTTATAACCTAGATTCTGAAATAAAAGTAACTTCCTGCATAAAAGAAAATCGTAAAGGATCCTGGCTTATTGAACCTCTATATCGCAATTATTTAATTCTTAAAAAGATCAACGTTATAGTGAAGGAAAATAACACTGATCTCATAATCAGTTTTATGACCACTGCCAATGTACTTGGTACATTAATTGGGTTATTAAATAAAGTACCTGTAATAATTAGCGAAAGAACAAATCCATATCATCAACGGATTCCAAAAATATGGGACCTACTTAGAACAATTACATATCGTTTTTCAGATGTATTAGTTGTTCAAACTGAAACTATTAAAAAATTTTTTGATAAAAAAATAAGTACAAAAAAATTAATTATCTTACCCAATCCGATTTCTATTGAACTTACCAACAAAAGATTCTTAACTGATCAATCCCAAAAGAAAAATATTGTTCTTAGTGTTGGCCGGTTAAATTCGTTAAAAGCTTTCGATATGTTAATTAAAGCCTTCGCCCAAACAAATCATACCAATTGGGAATTATGGATTGCCGGCGATGGACAAGAACATAACAATCTACAGAAATTGATCAATGAGTTAGAATTAAATGATCACGTTAAATTATTGGGCTTGGTAAAGGATATTTATAAACTTTATAACATTTCAAAAATATTTGCCTTTAGCTCCACTTATGAAGGATTTCCCAACGTTCTTATCGAAGCTATGCATTTTGGATTAGCTTGTGTTTCTACTGACTGTCCAACAGGTCCGTCAGAACTTATTAAGAATGGAGAAAATGGTTACCTGGTCCCAGTAGGTGATATTGATGAAATGAGGGATAAATTAAGTTCTCTTATGAAGGAGCAATCCAAAATAAAACAGTTTGGTGAAAAAAGTATTATAACCGTTCAAAGATATGAAGAAGAAAAGGTAGTGGAACAATGGAAAGAAGTAATTAACGGTTTATTATAATCCATTGATATGATAATTTAATATAACAGGAAATGAGTACTTGGCAGGTGCTTATTTATGTTTCGATTTGGAAGAAAGCAACATTTTAATTTATAAGAATATTTAAAACATGCAAATTACATCACCTTTAATCAGCGTTATAGTTCCAGTTTACAACGTTGACAAATACTTGTCTAGATGTATTGAAAGCATTTTGAATCAAAATTATAAGGATTTGGAACTAATCCTTATAGATGATGGTTCTACGGATAATAGCGTTGAAATTTGTAACCAATACGTTCAAAACGATTTTAGGATAAAACTTTTTCAACAAAGCAATCAAGGCTCTAGTGTTGCCAGAAATATAGGGCTTACACATGCTCAAGGGGAATACATATCGTTTGTTGACAGTGACGACTGGATACTACCTGAAATGCTGGAAACAATGCTAGGCGTCGCAATTAAGGATAATTTAAAGGTTGTAGAATGTGAATCCAAAAGAAGTATAAATTTTAAAGTTGGAAAATTAAAGGAAAAAGAAAATCCCAAAATTAAAATCGAATCTAGGGAGGAGGCATTAGAGCGAGTGATTAAAAATCAGAATTTTGCGGTATGGAGACGTATATATCACAAAAGTGTCATTGGAAATTTAAGGTTTATACCTCATAAAATACATCAAGATGTATTTTTTACAATTGACTTATTAAAGAAAATAAAACAACAGGGATACATCACTGAACCCTTTTATGTATATAATGTTGAAAACATAAGTGTAATCCGTAGTCCATATAGTCAAAAAAAATTAGATGCAATAGATGCAGTTTTTTATGTTATCAACGAAACTAAAGATTTTAATAATAATGTTAAAATAAATGCTAAAAAACATGTTATTGAGGTATTAAGATATCATTACCATGAATTATTTTCTCATGCCTACCTTGACCCGGACTACAAAATAAGGAGGTATATCAAGGATGAAATTGGCAAGGAATTAAGCCTCAAAAGTTGGTCTGCTTATGGTTTTTTAATAAAATACCTACCTTTAAAAGCATACCCTATCTTTCTATGGTTAAATAGTCACCGAATATCCGCACAAATCTATTTGCTGAAATTGCTACGTTAATATATGTCACGAGTCAGAAACACACTACAAAACGCCAAGGTCAGTGTCCTTTTCCACGTTATATTCATTTTTACGCAATTTTTCGCTCGTAAAATATTCCTAGATCATCTTGGCGATGAATTTATTGGACTAACTTCTACCCTTCAAAGTATTCTTAGTTTCTTAAACCTAGCCGAATTAGGAATTGGCACTGCTGTAGGATACACCATGTACAAACCAATTTTCAATAAGGACTATAAAAAACTTAACGATCTTATTGCCTATTTTGGTTATTTATATAAAAGAATTGGCTTATTAATAGTAGGATTAAGTATAATCTTAGGAGCCTTCTTTCCTATTATTTTTAATGAAGTAACTATAAACCTAGGTATTATTTACTATGCCTTTTTTGCATTGCTGACAAATGCATTATTGGGATATTTTTTTAACTATCATCTCTTTTTATTGCAAGCAGACCAAAAAGCATACATTGTAGAAAAATATGCCCAAAGTTTTACAATTTCAAAAATCTTATTGCAGTGTCTATTTGTATTTTATCTGCAAAATTTCTTTATTTGGATCTCTCTAGAATTGATTAGTTCAGTTTTATTTTCCTATGTTTTAAGAAAGCAAATTGCAAAAGAATATCCTTGGCTAGTTATTTCAAATAAAATAAAAACTAGGGATATTAAAAAATTTCCATTGTTACTGCAAAAAATAAAACAAATAAGCGTCCATAAATTTGGTACTTTTGTCAGCAGCAGCACGGACAACATTTTAATATTTAAATATATAAGTATTGAAAGTGTGGCCTTCTATGGCAATTATATGCTTATTGTAAATAATTTAACCATACTTATTGCCAAATTATTCTCAGGCACCAACGCCAGCGTTGGGAATTTAGTTGCAGAAAATGACCCTGAAAATATTGAAAAAGTGTTTTGGGAATTTATGGCCCTGCGTTTCTTTATTGCTTCTATCTCTACAATCGCCATTTTAAAATTACTTGACCCCTTTATTTCTTTGTGGTTAGGTCCGAAATATATTTTGGAGCATAGTACCCTTGTATTTTTTTCGATAAACTTTTTTATCCTTCAAATCAGGCAGCCCGTAGATGTATTTATACAAGCTTATGGGCTGTATCAAGATACTTGGGCACCAATCGCGCAGAGTATTATTAACCTTGTCTTCTCCATTGTTCTAATAAATATATATGGAATTACAGGGGTACTGATAGGCACAACAATAAGCCTTACATTAATAATTCTCATTTGGAAACCTTACTTTGTATATACTAAAGGATTTGATAAAAATGTAGGGGAATATCTCTTCGGATTCTCTAAACTAACATTTTCCGTTATGATGACCTATATTTTGGTAACTTATTTATCTGACCATATTTACAATATTGTCATCGAAAGTTGGGTTAATTGGATATTGACAGGTCTAAAAATATTAACTTTTACATTTTTTGTAAATTTTGTAATAATGTATCCCTTAAATAAGGGATTTAGAAATATAGTAAAAAGAATGATTGGTTTGGTCTCAAATAAAAGAAGCACTTAAATTAAAGATTCAAATTAACCTTCAAACGTACCAAAAAATACTTATTAAAGTTAGTTTAGCATGAATATACTTAAATATTTAATTCTTAGTCTATTCCTTTTAAATATACCTTCTGTTCTCAAGGTATACAAGGGTGACGGTATTGCTAGTTTAACAAGTTACCTTTCATATTCCCTACTGGCCGGTTACTATATTTTGAGTAAGAAAACAAATTTAAATTATTGGATGATTGTTGTCGGGCTCCTGTTTTTTAGCATCTCCTGTATTACTGAGGACAAATATATTCCAGAAGAAACGACTGAATTTATAATGTATATATTAAAATATTTTATTACGGTTATCTGCGGTTACGAATTGTTAAAATATACCTCCACCCGGGAATTGACCCTATTCTTATTAATTGGTGCCTTAACAATTATTCTACAAATCTTCTTTTTTAATAATCCACTACTAGATTCTGGGAGATATAGTGGGTTTTATTTGAATCCAAATGTTGCAGGTTTTATTTGCCTAATTGGGTACGGATTGTCTTTTGCTGCTCAAAATAAAAAATTTAGGCTGGTCCTACAAATCATATTCACCATAACTGGTCTACTTACCTTCTCTAGAACTTTTATAGTTCTCTGGCTTCTAACTAATCTTATTTCTATTAAAATTGATATTAAAAACGCGCGAGTATTATTATACGGCTTTGTATTTTTAACAATCTTTGTAATATTTAGTGAATTTTTACCTGTTAGAAACCCTAGGTTGGACCAGTTAAGTTCTATTATAAAGGGGGAGAAAGTACAAACTTCTGAATTAAATGAAGGCTCAAGGACAGAAACTTGGAGTCTATACTATGACCAACTTTTTCAACATCCTTTTTTGGGAAGTGGTTATAACACATTTAGTGGATATAGCAACATTTCTAAGGTGGGGGTACATAATACTTATTTAAAAATTTGGGGGGAAGGAGGTCTTTTAGTTTTTGTTATTTTTCTAGGAATGTATATAACTATGATAAAAGATGCTCTTCTTCTTTTCAAAATATCTCCTCACCTGATTATAATTTCCCTAGCGGTTATTTTATTTTTGACAACTAATCATAATTTTTTTGAAACAGGATATATTTTATTTCTATCTATGTGGATACAAGCCGAAATAAGTAGGAATTACAAAGAAGAACGATTGGCAGAAATTATCTCGGAAGAATACCAAAAAAACAAAAGTAATAATCTAATACGTTAATTTACAATTATGTGCGGTATCTATACTACCAATATCCCCTTCTCACCATCAGAAATTATTAATAAATTAAAATCCATTAATTACCGTGGACCAGACAATATGGATATTCTTAAAGAAAGGAATGTTACACTAGGGCATCTAAGATTATCAATCCTTGATTTGGATTCCAGATCTAACCAACCAATGGTATGTGAGGACTTACATATCACATACAATGGCGAGATTTATAATTTTTTAGAAGTCAAAAACGAATTATCATTGTTGGGTCACCAATTTAAAACTACCTCGGATACAGAAGTTTTGTTAATCGGATATAAAGTATGGGGTGCAGATATTCTTCAAAAAATTAATGGCATGTTCGCCTTTTGTATTTATGATAGCACTAAGCAAAGGCTATTTTGTGCTAGGGATAGAATGGGGGTAAAACCATTTTACTATTTCTGGGATGATGGTCAATTCGAAATATGTAGTCAATTAAGACCGCTAATCCCCAACAAAGAAATAAATAAGGATGCCATTTCCATGTATTTGGATTGTGGTTATATCCCGAGCCCCTTTTCCATTCTTAAGGATGTACATAAATTATCGCCCGGACATTATATGGAAATTGACATACCTTCCAAGAGTAATACAATTATTAAATATTGGGATTTAAAAACCGTTAAAACAAAGAAAATCACATATTCCCAAGCAAAGAAAGAACTACATGACTTATTGACAGATGCCGTAAAAATTCGATTGCAATCCGACGTCCCTATCGGTTCTTTCCTTTCCGGAGGTGTTGATTCTGCTTTGGTATCTTCAATTGCGGGAAAAATATCAGCCAAACCTATAAATACTTTTTCAATAGGTTTTGACAATCCTAAATTTGATGAAAGTAAGGTGGCTGATGAATTTGCTAAATATATAAAATCGCATCACAAAACCACCTTTTGTTCGGCACATGATTCCTTAAAGTTATTACCCAAATTGGTTGAGGTTTATGATGAACCTTTTGCGGATAGTTCCGCCTTACCCTCCTTACTATTAAATTCGGTCACAAAACCCCATGTTACCGTTGCTCTTTCTGGGGATGGAGGGGATGAAAGTTTTTTAGGATATGACCATTTTGATTGGGTGATGAAATATAAGTGGATTTTTAAACTCCCTTTGTTTATTCGTAAATTGATATCCCAACCACTTTTTCTAAAATTATTAGGAAAGGGATCTGAAGCAGCAACAAATGTTCTTTCTACAGAAAACATTGACACGTATATATCCCAGGTATTTATAGGCTTTGACACTATAAATAACGAAAGAAATTTTAGTTGGTTAAGTCATTATAATGGATATATGAAATGGTCTAAAAACGTCATTCAGAAAACGGCGGACCTCAACATTAAATTATGGCTTGAAAATGACAGTAATGTAAAGGTGGATCGTGCCAGCATGGCCTATTCAGTAGAGGTAAGAAGCCCCTTCTTGGATTATCGTATTGTAGAATATGCCCGAAGTCTCCCTGTTTCTTATCGATATCAAAAAAATAATAGAAAACGAATTTTAAAAGATATTTTAGAAGAGTATATTCCTAAGGCTGTTTTTGACCAACCTAAAAAAGGATTTTCAATTCCCCTAGGGGACTGGATTGCCAATGAATTAAAAGATGAAGTTCTTAGAATATTGAATGATGATTTTTTAAATACCGTACCCAATCTTGATGTTCAAAAATTCAAAAACCAATTAAACCAGCATATGGCCGGTAATCGTATATATTACACGAATATTTGGAAGGTATTTGTATATGGTAAATGGTGCGAAGAATTTGGTTTCCATTCCTTTAAATAAACATTATTAATTTATCCGCATAGCGTTAAAACCTATATTTTATAAATGTAAATGAAAAACATCAGAAGAAAAATAGCTTTCATATTACCTTCATTGAGTGCCGGAGGAGCAGAAAGAATACTATCTTTTTTAGCACAAAATGTGGATAAGGATTGCTTTGATTCCCAGTTGCTGGTCATCGGAAACAAAGTGGATGCTGCATATGGTACACATTCTACAAAAACAACTTTCTTAAATAAAAAAAGGGTTTTATTTGGTATACCTTCCTTAATCTATTTTCTTAGAAAAAGCAAACCCGATCTTGTCCTTAGCTCCATTGCGCACCTCAATACTGTTTTTGGCTTAATGGCGCCTTTCTTTTCTAATACCAAATTCATAATTAGGGAAGCCAGTGTTATAAGTGAAATGGGCAAGTTCTCCAATTCTAGTAGGCTATATGGTTTCCTTGCCAAGGTTGCCTACAAAAATATAGACGCAGTCATATGTCAATCAAATGATATGGCCATTGATTTTAATAACCTCTATAATATTCCTGCTAATAAAATTACAGTTATTAATAATCCTATTACAGAAATATTCTCATTAAAGAAAAAAAACAACGTTCGGGATATAATAAAATATATAACAGTTGGTCGGCTTAGTAAAGAAAAAGGTCATGAACGGTTATTAGAAATTCTTGCTAAGCTCGAAAATCCTTTTCATTATACAATTGTTGGTAGCGGACCAGAAGATGAAGTAATAAATAAAAAAATATTAGACTTAGGGCTAAGGAATTTTATTACCCATATTCCATTTACAAGTGAAATTGGAAAAATTCTTGGTGAACACGATGTATTTTTACAAGGTTCCTATGTAGAAGGATTTCCCAATGCCGTATTGGAAAGTTGTGTAGTGGGGACGCCAGTAATTGCTTTCAATGCTCCCGGAGGAACCAAAGAAATAATAAAAGACGGAATCAATGGGTATTTGGTAGCCAATTCGGACGAATTTACCTCAAGGCTTTTAACTTTTAACAAGGATAAATGGGAACCACAATCGGTTAGAAACTCTGTTATCAATAGGTTTAATACACAAGAAATTTTAAAGCAATACGAAAAATTATTACTGAATTTATAATTCCTAGAATTAAAATAAGCAAAATAATATATGTGCGGAATATACGGAACAACACTCAATTATCAACAAAAGGTATTTGAAGAGAAACTTAAACGCATCAATTTTCGAGGCCCTGATTATACAGGTCTTCAATCTTATTCATTTAAGAATGGCAAAGTTACTTTTGGTCATAATCGCCTCGCCATTTTGGATTTGGATGCCAGATCCAATCAACCCTTCACATACAACAACAGTGTCCATATAGTATTTAATGGGGAAATTTATAATTTTAAAGATATAAAAGCGACCCTTTTGGAAAAGGGTTATGAATTTCAAACCACAAGTGATACGGAGGTAATTTGCGCAGCCTATTTGGAGTATGGTGAAAAATGCTTGGAACGTTTTAATGGGATGTTCGCCTTTGTAATATATGATGTAAAAAAGCAAATTTTATTTGGGGCGAGAGATCGTTTAGGCCAAAAACCCTTCTATTATTATCATTCTGGCACCGATTTTGAATTCGCAAGTCAACTTTCAGCCATTAAACTAGGCAACAATACACTCTCCGTTTCCAATAGGTCCATATCCAATTATATGACATGGGGATATATTCCCGACCCCGAATCCATATTTACAGAAGTAAAGAAATTACCTCCGGGACATTTTTTTACTTACGAGGTACATTCAGGGTTGTTTAAGGAGAAAAAATATTGGGATATTGATTATCAAGGGCAAGAACGATTTCAAGGAACATTTGAGGATGCTCAAGAGAAATTGGAAATACTATTGACTGATGCCGTAAAAAAACGAATGATAGCGGATGTTCCTTTGGGTATTTTCCTTTCGGGAGGAATAGACTCCTCCTTGGTAGCAGCGTTGGCCAACAAAAACAATGCTAGTCGGGTGAAGACATTTTCCGTTAAGTTCAACACCATAAGTGTGGATGAAAGCAGATATGCTCAAGATGTAGCACGCCATCTTGGCACTGACCATCATACCATAGAATGTAATTATGAAGAAGGCCTTGACATTATTGAAAATTTTAGCCATTACTACGATGAACCCTTTTCGGACTCTTCGGCCATTCCGTCCATGTTATTGGCCAAACATACCAGAAAGCATGTTACCGTTGCTCTATCCGGCGATGCCGGTGATGAAAGCTTTTTGGGGTATCATCGTTATAATTGGATGACCATTGCTGAGAAATTCTATAAAATACCAGGTGTCATTAGACCTTTAATAACTGGGCCGTTAGGTGCACTACCATCTTATAAGGCCAACGTGATCGCTGGCGTCCTAAAGAGCAAATCATTGAATGAAGCCTACATAAAGATGATGTTGGGAGGTACTAACGGAGAATGGTATCACCAACCCGAACACGACATTGTAGAACCTTATAGGGAATATTTATTTCATAATAACAAAAATATATATGAACGCATTTCGGACTTTGATCTAAAAACATATCTCAACGGGGATATCAATACCAAGGTAGATCGTGCTACAATGGCATACAGTCTAGAAGCCCGATCTCCCTTTCTCGATTATAGGGTCGTGGAATTTGGACGTTCTCTTCCAACCTCCTATAAGTTTTATAATAAGAATCAAAAAAGAATCCTTAAGGAAATTCTATACAAACATGTTCCCAAAGAACTATTCAACAGACCTAAGGCCGGATTTACAATGCCTCTTAACGAATGGTTCCGTTCAGAACTTAGAGAATATGTTATGGACGAACTTAGCACAAATGGCTTAAAGGAAATTCCTGGTATACATATAGAAAAAGTTCAAAATATTATCCAACAGCACATGAACAAAAAAATTAATGGCTCTTATACCATTTGGAAATTATTGGTTTTAAAACAGTACTTGAAATCTTTCAATAATGATTTTAATATTTCTTAAGAGTATAAATAACCAGACCAATAAAATGTCGTCATATTATCCTGTTAAATTATTTACCAAAAATCATAAACCATATGAAGCGTGCTAATCTAAGTATTTTTATTATTACCATGGGAAGTGGAGGTGCTGAGAAAGTAACAAGTCTATTATTGAAAAAATTAGTTTTAGATTATAATGTCACCTTGATTTTGATGTATAACGACATCCATTTCCACATTCCTGAAGACGTGAATACCATTGTAATGTGCCCTAAATCCTACATGGAAAGATCTTATTATTTAAGATTTTACGATTCTATTTCCTTTTTATTTAGTTATAATAGGATTATAAGGGAGGAGCGAATCAACTATGCAATCTCTTTTCTTGCACTTCCTAACCTCATGAATGGGATAATCGCCAAATTTAATCCCAGCGTTAAAACATATATTAGCGAAAGAGGATTTCCCTCTGATAATACTTCTTCCAGATTATCTTTTTATATTTCCAAAATGTTTTATCCTATACTATATAATAAATGTGATAAACTTTTTTCCAATTCAAAATATATCAATGAGGATTTAAAAAACAATTTTGGAATAAAAATTCCTATGAATGTAATTTATAATCCGATCGAAAACCCTAAAACCACGATAATTCCAGATTCTCTTTTGTTAAATAAAAACGATTTCAAAACAATTACTTTAGGCACTCTTAACACCCGAAAGAATCAAATCATGATCATTAAGGCAATTGCATCTCTCAACTCTCCATTTTCTTTAACCATAGGTGGCGCTGGTGATCTAGAGACAATGCTTAAAGAAAGTACGGAAAAGCTTGGACTTAAATCACGTATAAAGTTCCTAGGGAAAATAAAAAATGTAAACCAATATTTAATTGAGCATGATTGTTTTGTTTTGTCATCTTTCACAGAAGGATTCCCTAATGCCCTACTTGAAGCCATGAGTATAGGCCTACCCTGTATTTCCACTAATTGCTTATCAGGACCATTGGAATTGCTCCATGATGACGATACTATTGAAATACCAAAAAACGGGTTCTTCAAGGGAAAATATGGAATTTTAATAAATAATGATGATGAAGTTGGTCTAGCCAATGCTTTAGAATATTTAAAAACAAACCCTACAGAAAGGGTATATTACAGTAACAAAAGCCTAGAGAGGGCCAAAAATTATCATATTGACAGTATTTACGATGAATTTAGAAAATTCATCCACAACTAAAAAAGATAAATAATGTGTGGAATAAACGGTTTTGTCACAAAAAATAACTCTAAAAATGCAATAACGCAGTTGACTGAAGATATAAGCGAAATGAATAATCTAATTATTCATCGTGGACCTGATGATGACGGCGTTTTCATTGATTCCCATGAAAATCACAATATTGCTATGGGAATGAGAAGGTTATCTATTATTGACTTGCAATCAGGTAAACAACCCATCTTTTCGGACGATAAGCAAATTGTTATCGTGTTTAATGGCGAAATATATAACTTTTTGGAATTAAAAAAGGGCCTGAAAAGCCAAGGAGTCCATTTTAATACCAATAGTGATACGGAAGTTATTCTTAAATTATATGAAAATGAAGGTATATCCGCATTTAATAAATTGGATGGGATGTTTGCCTTCAGTATTTTTGATAAAAGAAAAAACAAAATTTATATAGCTAGAGATTTCTTTGGGGAGAAACCACTTTATTATACCCACAGTGCTCAAAAATTTATTTGGGCTTCGGAACTTAAATCATTAATAAATGTTTTGGATTACAAACCCAGTATTTCAAGCAACGGGCTGAATCATTTTCTTAGATTAACATATATCCCAGCACCGCATACCATATACAATGATATTTTCAAACTAGAGGCGAATCATTTTTTGGAATATGATATCGAAAGTGATACATATATTATTACTTCCATGGATGACGAATTCAGGGATGTGGATACAAGTATCGATTTTAAAAAAGCCAAGGTTAAAACAGAAGAACTTGTTCGTGAGAGTGTTGAAAGCCGCTCTATTTCAGATGTACCAATAGGGACATTCCTTTCGGGGGGAGTTGATTCATCAGTCGTTTCACTTTGCCTTTCCCAAATGAAAGAAGCTAGAATAAATACCTTCTCCATTGGCTTTAAAAAAGGTTCTTTTGATGAAACCGACAAATCGCAACTTGTTGCCAAACAAATCAATAGCAAACATCATGAGTTTATAATAGGTGAAGATGATCTAAAAAACAATATTCATGAAATACTAATGAATTTCGACGAACCGTTTTCAGACACAGCTGCGCTACCAACCTATTTAGTTTCTAAAAAGACAAGCGATCATGTCAAAGTGGCCCTAACTGGTGACGGTGGTGACGAAATATTTGGAGGTTACAACAAATATTATGTAGGTAAAATAAATAACCGATATACATCAATAGTCCCCAAAGCTATCCATAATTTTACTCTAAACAATATTTCACCTCTATTAGCCACTAAGGATGACAAAAGAGGGCGAAGATTTCAGGCAAATAAAATGCTAAATACGGTGAATTACGAAGGAAATTATTATTGGGACATAATTTCATTGGCCAATACAGAATCCCAACTCCAACACTTACTAAAACCAGATTTTTTTAATAGAGGAATTTTTGACGAATATAAAGCAAAACTTAAAATTGAAAAACCCAACTCATTGACCGATTATCGCTTCATTGACAAAATCATAAGCCTGGAAGGTGGAATGTTGGCCAAAGTGGACAGGACTAGTATGCTTAATTCGTTAGAATGTCGAGCCCCGTTTCTAAACAAAAAACTGTGGGAATTCGCAAACAGTTTGCCAGAGAATTTTTTAATGAAAGGCTGGAACAAGAAATATATTTTAAAAGAAGCATTTAAACATGAGTTTCCTAAAGGCTTTCTTAACAAAAGCAAACAAGGTTTCGGTTCTCCCGTAGGTGATTGGTTACGATCCAGTTTAAGAAAAGAAATGGAAACGTACATAGAAATTCCCTTTTTAAGAAGTCAGGATATTTTCAACATCAATTATGTGACCAATTTGGTCGGGGATCATTTAAGTGGAAAAAAGGATAGTACTTACAGTGTCTGGGCCTATTACTGTTTTCAGAAATGGTACTGCAATATTTACAATAATTTAGGAAAATAAATTATCACTGGTAAGATACCGTTCATTAATTGGAAAACTAAATAATAGGTCGAAAATATTTATTAAATTTAACTACTCCCCTTGTATCAATGGCAAAAAGCATAAACAATTTCGATTGTGAAGTAATTTGAAATTAAAATGCCCTATACTGGCCAATTTCAAAAACTATTAAGAATGAAAAAGATAATTAGAGTAACAAAGAGCCTTATTGCTCAGGGTGATTACAAATTCTTTTGGCAAATATTCAAAAAGAAAATATATTCCACGGAGATGGCCTTTGGCTTTAGGTTGGATTTAGAACAAGGGGTTAAGCAACGAAGGGCACTGATCCCAATAACAATTAGGCCATCTCAAAGAGAGGATGATATCTATTTCTTGGACAACAAAACTACTGGTCTTATTGAAAAACTTGATACATGTTATGTTGCAATTAATAAGGAAGGTGTGCCCTGTTTTCGATGTTGGCTTATAGATGCTTCCCAAAACTTGAAATTAGAACAGTTTTGGGGTAAAACTTTTCCAGCTTTAAGTAATGATGAAATGCTAATCGAAAACGTCTTTACCAATCCTAAATTCAGGGGATTGGGGATATTTCCTGCCGTTCTTACCCAAGTATCTAATAAAGCGAAAGAATTAGGTGCAAAATATACCATTTCCTTCGGTGAAGTAAGTAATAAGAATACGACGAGATCTATGGTATATGCTGGATTTAAACCATACATATACAGAAAGGTAAATTGGTTCCTTTTTAAAAAACGAGTTACATTTTCCCATATTCCCGATACTTTAATGCGGGACATTGAAGAAACCACAAAGGGAATTCCAAAATAGTCCTGGATCCAATAAATAAAATAAAATTATTTTGTGCACTATTTTTAATATCACTAGAATAATTTTAGAACCACAAAAAATGAAACTGTTTAACCCTTTAACAAATCTCAGGGATGTGCATTGACCATGGTTTTCTATAATTTGGTTGATTTGATTTAAATCAAAATTCAGATACCATGGAAGGTTACCCTGGACTTTATTTCATCATTAATGAAACTTATTAAAAAAACAGTTTACACCTAGACTACCGAAAAATAAAATCTCTAAAAATTGGATTGCAAACCTTGTTCTTCATGAATAAACAAAAATACTGTCCATGAGAACAATTTAATTCAATAAATCACTACAATAATACTATATACCTAAAAAGTAAGTTACAATGAAAAATGCCAATCCTTTTTTTTCAAAAAAATTTATTGATATTTGGTTAAAACATTTTGAAAATAACAATAAACCCACTGTTTTTAGTAATATTGAATCTATTAAATTCGTTCAAAATAAACAAAAACTATTCTATTATAATGTAGGTAAAAATATTACCAATGGTATCTCTTATGTATTACGAAATGATGCCGATGACTCCAGAGGAAAGGTTTTTCTTATTTATGACGTATTACCATACTTAAACCAACAAAATTCCATAAGCAACCATCCCTATTTAATATTAAAAAAAGTACCCCAATATAGTGGGTATTTGACAGATTTATCCGGATATGAAGATTTTGATAGTTTCTTCTCTCAACATTTTTCTGCAAAAAGCCGCAGCAACATTAGAAAATGGGACAAAAGACTAAAAGAGAATTTTAAGATTACGTTTAAAGTTTTCTATGGTCTAATAGATATAACCGAATACAACCATCTCTTTGATAGTCTATTGACCCTTATTCAAAAAAGATGGAGTGATCTTGGAATGGAAAACGATATACTAAAAGATCATGTCTATTACAGAGAGCTGTGCTATAACATGATCTTAGATAAGACTGCTTCCTTGAATGTAATATATTCCAATAATGAAGCTATAGCGATATCCGTTTGTTTTGCTTCAAAAAAAGAATTGTTTTTTGCAATAACCACTTTTGATGTCGATTTTCGAAAATATAACCTAGGACACCTGTTAATTATGTATATTATGAAATGGTGTTTTAAAAATGGAATTGAAATTTTTGATTATTCAAAAGGAACTTACGAATATAAAACAAGATGGTCTAACAGTACTTATATTTTTGAGCACCACGTATTGTTCGATCAAAAATCGGTTACATCCACATTAATAGGAAATTACCTAGTCGTTTTCTATAAAATGAAACAATTTCTGAGGGAAAAGAATATAAACCTATTGTATTCCAAAATAAAATATGGAATCAACAATACACTTAAATCCCACGCAAAAAAAGAACAAAGCATTGAAATAAAGGATATCAATCCATCTGACATAGATAAGGTATCAAGTAAATTTCCGTTAGACAGTAGTTCCGAAGATTATTCAAGACTAAAACCAATCATATACGATATAATTTTTTCGAACCCTCAACCGTTCAATAGTATCAAAGTATATAAGGCCAGCGATGAAAACATCTTTTTTGTGGCAGGTGAAAAATTTCTCAAAAAGGTGATATTATAAAACATCTAGAAAAACAACTGAATTTTACATAAAAAACATTATATACCTAATTAGGTATCTTGTTAAAGTGTGTGAATGGGAAAATAACAGGCAAATTACTCCTGTAAGTTAAGTGCCTATTAAGATTAGGAAGCAACCTGTTTTTTACTGGGCTTTATATATAAGATCATATATATCAAAATAAATAAGGCATACAGCATTTCTCTAGATTCCGCAATTGGAGGTTTAAAATCTATAGGGGAAATTACTGCTAGCGCAAAGGAAAAAGCAAACACAATCAACATAATGATCAACATTATATTACTAGGTTTTACATAACCCATTCTTGTTAAAATTACCATAATCTTACCATTAATACCCCATAAAATAGGGATAATTAAAAAATAGCCAAAGAAGCCCATTCTAAATATGTTTTGACTTGAAAATAACCTTTCCGTCAGTGACATCTTATTAATTTTTCCATCATCAGTAATAAAACCACCTTCATTAAAAATATTAAGGTTATGAAGGTTAAATTCACTTTGTTTACTTATAGATTCGACAGACGAAACAGAGTAATTAAAAATCCTTTGAAACCAACTCGTTTCCTCTCCTAGGAACAAAAAACATAATATGGTCCAAATAACAGGTATAACAATAGGCGAAGACATTTTTTTTCTATGGTAAAGAGAATATATGCCAACAGCAAACCCAATTAAATAAAATAAGGCAGTGGTGTATTCAACAATTCCATCTTCTTTAGATATTTTCAAAACATAAGCTATATCCCCCAATATCAGAAATGACAACCACGCCAATCCAAAAATTAAGAATACCCATAGTAACAAATTTCGTCTCATAAAAAATTTCTGTATTTCAGTTAACCAACATTATAAATAACAAATATTTAAATCAAATTTAACAATTAATTGATATTCTCTAATAGGAAATCGCCAAACAGCATACTTTTACCTTTAAAAACCACTTAAAGCTTATACAGAACTGTTTAGAAATATATTGTTAAACCTAACTTCACACTTTAATTAAATAGAAAACAAATCTTAACTCACAGAATGCCAATATCCTCAAGGAATTCTATAAAGGTAAGAGGTCTGCCAAAATAAATCAGGAATACGTTGAAAGTACTTTGGGCTTTGTATTTGGCGCTTACGTCTAATCTTATTCAGCAGTTAGGAACTCAATGGAATAAGCGAACACCTATTGTATAAACGGAAAAAAGCAGAATTATATCAATTTAGCCTTAGTCTATAGAAAAGCAGAGGAGATCATAAAAAAAGTGCTAAAGCTTTGTGGTAATTTCAAAATCAACAAAGAAATTGTTCATTAAGGTTCAATAGAATATGCCTTATCCTAAAATAAGAGTAGTGTAATTGGAAATTAAATCTGCACAGTTTTCGGTAAATAAGAATACACAGAAAATGGCAACAAGAATGCACAAGTAAAAGACCTTTTGGGGCATGCCCCAAAAGGTCTAAAAACTAATATTGCTAGTTCACCAAAACCAGCAATTTTATGAATGTGTATTTAGCCAAATTCATGACTTATTTTGAAATCCACCGAATGCACCGCGAAGGGTATTCCAACAGCAAGATCAGTGAATTCTTGGTACTCAACAGACGTACGGTATCCAAATACCTGTCGATGAGCGAAGCGGAGTATGAAGAATTCCTAATTAAACAAACCAATCGAGAGAAGAAACTACTTCCCTTTGAGGATTTTGTCAGGCAGCGTCTTGAAGAATTTAGAAACACCCCTGCAGCACAGATGCATGACTGGCTCAAGGAGAACCATCCAATTTTCCTGTAGTATCCCAGAAGACAGTCTTTAATTTTGTATCCTGGGCCCGAAAGAAACACCAGTTACCCTTAGTTAAAACGGAGAGACAGTTCCAGCAGCTTGAAGAAACTCCTTATGGAAAACAAGCACAGGTAGACTTTGGAGAATACAATATGAGAACGACCATCGGTACCCGGGTAAAAGTCTTCTTCTTTACGATAGTGTTGTCTCGTTCCCGTTTTAAATATGTTTGGTTTACGGATCGATACTTTACCTCAGAGTTGGCCATAGAGGCCCACGAGAAAGCCTTTGAATATTTTGGAGGTATCCCGGATGAGATTGTTTATGACCAGGATAAGGTCTTTGTGGTAAGTGAAAACGGAGGAGATATTATTCTAACCAATGCCTTCCGGGGGTATACCAGAGCCCAATGTTTTGCTCTTTACTTTTGCCGAAAAGCAGATCCCCAGAGCAAGGGCAAGGTTGAAAATGTGGTGAAGTATGTAAAGCAAAACTTTCTTTACAACCGTACCTATCACAATATCGAAACCCTTAATGATGAAGTACTGGGATGGCTGGGACGCACTGCTAACAGCCTGCCCCACGGGACTACCCAAAAAGAGCCCTGGTCAGAGTTTACTATTGAACGCTCCTTTTTAAAGCCTTATAACGCCCATGTTGGTCCAGTAACAACAATTGCTACCTACACCGTCAGAAAAGATAATGTCATCTCTTACAAAGGTAATTTTTACTCCCTGCCCCTTGGCACCTATAAAGGAAAAGAGACCCTGGTGGCTGTATGTGTGGAAGATGATGCCTTCCTTGTCATCACCGATGCTCTTGGAGAAGAGCAGATCTGCCGCCACAAAATTCCTGTAGGCAGAGGGAATAAAGTAGCCAATACGGATCATAAAAGGGACAAGAGCGCTGCAATTGGGGAAATGATAGCGGAAGTTGCTGCTTTGTTCGAACATCCTGAAAAGGCCCGAGAGTGGCTCGGGATGATCAAAGCTGACAAACCCCGGTACATCAGGGACCAGCTGATTATGATAAGACAAGCGGCACTACAGACAGCTTCGGCCTATCTGAACAAGTCGATGGAGTATTGTCTGTCCCATAAGATCTGTAGCGCGGCAGACTTCAAAAGTATTTTGGCTTCCACCGAGCAATTTCCAAAAAAGGAAACAAAGATCGTTAGGCTTAATCCCCTAAGCGGTGAATTCCCGGACAAAGCTAACATCCAGCCGCAAAAAAGCTCCATAGAAGATTTTGAGCATATTCTTAAAAAATCATAAACCTAATCTCCTCTGGAGAAAAGGCTTCTTCAGGGGATTTATTTTAATAAAAACAATCATATGGAAACAAAAGAACAGATCACTGATTACTGCCGAAAATTTAGAACCGCTGGTATAGGCAACAACCTGGAAGTGCTGGTAAAAGAAGCCGAGGATAAAGCCTTTGGTTTTTTGGAGTTCACCTTACACCTGTTGGAAGCAGAGGCCACACACCGCTACCAAAATGAGGTGAAAAGAAGACGAAAAGTAGCCAGGTTACCCCTTCACAGCAACCTGGACCACTATGATCACACCTTCAACAATGGCATCCCAGAGACCCGATTGAATCAGCTCAGGGAGCTAAACTGGCTGGACCAGGGTTATAATATTATGCTGATGGGACCATCGGGTGTAGGCAAAACTTTACTTGCTTCCGGTCTTTGCAGCGATGCCATTGATAAAGGATACAAGGCTTATTTTAGAACGATGGAAGATATAGTAAATATGCTGAAGATGAGAGATATGACCCGAACTGCTACAGCAGATTACAAGCGACTCTCAAAGGCCGATCTCATTGTTATTGATGATATTATGCTCTTCCCGGTGGAGAAAAGCCTCGCAGTAGCACTATTTAATTTTATCAATCAATTATATGAAAACACCTGCTTTATTATAACCACCAATAAAATGGCTGCGGACTGGGCTAAAATGCTGGATGATGAAGTTCTAGCTACGGCTTTACTGGACAGATTACTCTACCGATGCGACGTGATGAATCTCTCTGGAAAAAGCTACAGAATGGAGAATAGAAAAACTTTTTTTGAACAGAAAAAATAACCGATTATATTTACAAAACCTGTGCACTCTTGTTGCCAAAAACTGTGCACTCTTATTTACCATTTTCTGAGCATTGCTACTTACCGATTACAAGTAGGAAGTGTTAATGCATTTGCATAAAGATAACAGTGAAATTTACTAAGAACTGCCGCAATAAGCCCAGAAACTCTCTAAGAACGCTTTTTGAAAGAATTGGTATGGCTATTTAAGGTTCCCCAAAAAAAATGCATGTCCTCTCCAACCAAAATGAAAGCTAAAAAGTTTTACCTAAGAGAATTTAAGACAACTATATCTCAATCAGAATTTATTATGTATGTACTTGAGAATAAAAGATGGCTTGATACAATTAACACTCTACAATTAGATCTTGGCCTCCATTAAACTAAGTGCCAGAGCACAATCCTTCATGGTAAAACTCTCAAAGCCATACTGAAGTTTTAATTTCTTGTAATGCTCCAAAACCCTTTTGAGGGTATCCATATTCCTATTTGTATTCTGTCCAAAATTATGGGGGTGCCACCATAAATGGTATAACAGATTATTCTTGGCGGCATAAGTCATACTGTTTTTTATCCGCCTCAATTTCAATTCTTCCAATGGCATACCTCCCTTTGCCATATAGGGTCTAAAAAAACGACTGGATGGAATGTTATAAGGCTTCTCTGAAATTAAATCTAACAATTTATAAGTATTATGACCAGAAATGTTAATGTAACAATCCAAGGTCCTATATATTTTTTTCTTTAGGGTGGTCCCTTCTTTGCTATCAGGGGCAAAATACCAGGCCTCCTCATTACCCCTATAAGTCAAAATCCCCATTTCCTTACATACCTGCAAGTATTCGGGGTTGTATTGATTTCTTGGAAAGACCAAACTATACAATTCTATTCCCTTGGCTCTTGCTATATCAACTGCAGACCCTAAATCAGCTTTAAACGTTTCCAAAGTCTGTCCCTCTTCCTGGCAATAATAATGGGAAAAGGTATGGGTGCCAATTTCATGTTCCGGGTACTTATCCTTTATCATCTCTATCAAAGGAAGGGCAAAATGATAAGGATCATCTACCGCATTGTCCTTTACAATTCCAAAACCATCGGTATAGGGAGACAGATTGGCATCCTTGTAATTCGGCTTTAAACTAGGACTATAATTTATCATTTCCTCTTTGTCCTTGGCAAACAACAATCCAACGGTGGCAAAAGTTGTCTTGACCTCATATTCCCTGAACAAAGTCAACATTTCCGGAACCACTTCATGAACTTTTTCCAATGCGGACGAATAGTCCTCAATCTTTCGTTTATCACGAACACCCCAAAAAAGTTCAAAATCCAACGATATAACAAACTGTCCTCCAGAATTCATAAATTAAATATATGTATATGGATTAAAATTAACATTATCTACGTAATATTGATATTTCATACGTTATACGACAATTAAAAAAGACAAACCGTTGTTTTAATAATGATAATCCTATATAAATTATTTTATTAAATGCCTTCCAAAAAGTGCCCCAGCATCTTAATCTTGTGCTCGCTAGACCAATCATTGATTAGCTTCAGACTTGACATGATAAAATCATTTATTGCCAACGGTTATAAAGTATTTGCCGGCGCCCCCAATTTTCAAGACAATACGTCCCAAACTTTGTCCGATCTAGGAGTAGTCAACGTTGAGTTCCCACTGCAAAGAACCGGATTGAATCCTTGGAAAGACCTCCTGTCGGTTCTCAAAATAAGAAATATCATCATAAAAAATGAAATTGACCTATTATTTCCATACACCATAAAACCAGTAATTTATGGCTCATTAGC
>TARA_R110000822_G_scaffold154411_1_pt1 | contig 23337 bp, 7 predicted proteins | sample TARA_R110000822 | Tara Oceans TARA_R110000822 (sample SAMEA4397666) | marine metagenome | biome: Polar Biome; feature: [SRF] surface water layer (ENVO:00010504); material: water (ENVO:00002006), including particulate matter (ENVO:01000060) such as... | depth 5 m | reverse complement strand
GCCGAGCCGGAAATACAGTGGCAGTAGTCGGCGATACGGTAAGCACTGTCGGAATGACGGTAACAAGCCCATTCTCCGGCGGTGACGGCGCTTGGGCTACAGAAGGCGGAGACTATTATGGAGACATTTCCTCCTCTTTCAGCGCTTCTTTTACTGATGGAACTGAAGATATTGAGGTAAACATTACCACTCTCGTTGAGCAATGGCTGAATTCGGCCGGCAATGTCTTGGGATCTAAAAAAGATGAAGGCATAGGCGTTTTCGTGTCAAAAACTTATGAAGACGCTGCCCGATCTTATTATACTAAGAAGTTTTTCGGGAAAGGAACAGAATTTTATTTTAAAAGACCGTGTGTTGAGGCTAGGTGGAATTCCGCAACGAAAGATGATAGGGGAAATTTCTTCTATAGCAGTTCTCTAGCCACAGCAAAGGAAAATTTAAATACGATTTATTTATATAATTATTTCAGAGGACAACTGAGGAATATACCGGCGGCCGGTACAGGCAGAGTCTATGTCAGTTTCTTTTCCGGCACCGCCACAGATACGACGCTTGATACTACAGGGCGATTAAAATTGGTGGGAGACGGAACTCATGTGTCTTCAAATTCAAGCGTAGGTAACCAATCAGTTGTAACTGGAGGATATGTATCTACTGGGATATATTCTGCTAGCGTGTGCTTGACTGCATCGGCATCCCCTCTTAAGACTATATATGATGTGTGGTTCACTGGTTCTGATATTAATACATCTAACGCGGTGATTTACCACACAGGATCACTTAAGCCCAATAAGATTGATATTTCCGATATCGCACCGGCAACAGAATATATTTCAAATATCACAAATCTTAAATCCATTTATCGTGGCAATGAAACAGCCAGATTCAGAGTTTACTCTCGCCAAAAAGATTGGTCCCCGACTATTTACACTAAGGCAACAGCGCAAGCAGAAGTCAATATAGTGGAGAGTGGTTCGTACGAGATTTATAGGGTCGTTGATGATTTAAAGATTGTCCCATACGGTACAGGAAGTGACTTGCATACTCAAATGTCTATTGATACTTCTGGAAGTTATTTTGATCTAGACATGAGAATGCTAGAGCCTGGCTATATGTACGGAATAAATCTTGCTTATTATAACTACTCTGTAAGCGCTTGGGTCGAACAGACAGAAACATTTAAGTTTAGGGTCGAATCAAGGCAAAGTAACTAATGGGCATAAAAGATTTATTCAACGAAAAAACGACAGGAGTAGTCGCAAAAACCAGCCTCGAAGAGGAGGTCGTTCGCAACACTCCTGAACTTGAGTCCGCAGAAAATGTGAGGGAACAGCGCAAAAGAATTGAGCGCTTTATCCCTCTCATAGACTTCAGCGATCCAAATAATTTCGCTCACTATGGTTCTGCTGAAGCTTATTATAGAGATGCTATAGGGAGAATTTATAAGGAGTACCCATATGATGGTACTGCCAGAGAGAAACAAGAGTTTCTAAATGAATCTACATATCTAGATCTATATTTGTTTGACAATGAATATCCTCGCACAACCGGTTATGCTATTATGTCGGCCGATGGATGGGGAACCATTTCAAGCCCAGGCTCCGCCTTAACGGGCGGCTATGGTTTATCAAACAGCATAGAATATATTAAGGTTGTTGGTGGGCCACACACTGCTTCGGGCGGAATGGCCACAGGCAGCCTGCATACTACATTTGATGATTCGAATATATATGAAACAGATATATATGGATTTGAGGGCGTTGACTCTCTTGAAAGGGCCGGAACAAGAGAATCAAATCTTAGGTTTGATTTATCGAGCGGTGTTTCTACAGAGTTTTGGTTTAATAAGGGAACTGCTGGATGTGATTCTGACACCGCCGCGACAGCAACAATAATTACTGAGGATGGTGACGCCACGACCTCCGGGCAATTTACAGAAGGCACCTTTGTTAAGATGACAGCTACAGACGGCACAGTAGGAATATTTATACTTTCTGATGCCGCCGAAACCGGCGCAGTTGCTTCGGGTGTTGTTTTGACCTCAACTTCTGATTTAGGAACTACTGTTCCATCCGCGGCATTATTGGCTCAGGGTGTTTGTATCGCTGTTAGAGCTAACTTGAATACAAATTCACAAGCTGTTGTATTAAATGAATTTAGAGATACAATGGCCAGCGCTAATTCGCCGGTAAAGGATAAAATCACCGCTGCCGCCTATGTTTCTGTAGCCCACGGCCCGCAGACAATGACTTTCACGCAGTCTTTTGCCGGAGCCGGCGGAAACAATACCGTCACTACGAATGTAAGTCTGTTTACAGCGCCTAACTCCCCGGCTGGCTTCACTGGCGGCACTGGCACGTGCCGCTCAAAACAAGTTCTTTTCGATCTTTGGAATGGCCGAACATCAGGCAGCGCCGACTATGGCCGGCTCCTTGTTGGGTATAATAGTAGAAATACTCTCGGCGCAGACCCGCTGTATGCACACATTGCCTCTGGATCAAATGTCTGGGATATGACATTTGGCGGCTCAACAATCACCACTGCATCTCTTAAAAATACTTGGAATCATATTGGGTTTACATTTTCAACAAGCTCCGCAGCTGCGCACCTAGAAACTAAATTCTATCTAAACGGAAGCCTAAAAGAAACTCAGTTGAATACATTATTGCCCTCTTTTGGAGAGGTAACCGGCTCTCTTATCGGCCACATCGGTGCTCTACAAACGGCTCCCTCTGGTAACCTCTTCTTCGGTGGTACCACCGGTGCAGGTCCGCTTAATATGGTCGGCTATGGTAAGCTTTCTGGCTCTCTTGATGAGTTCAGATACTGGAAGACCAAAAGAACAGAAAGGGACATTCAAAGAAATTGGTGGTCGCAAGTCCGCGGCGGCACGAATAAGGACATTGCTAACACTGAATTGGGTGTTTATTATAAGTTCAACGAAGGAATTACTGGCACAAGCTCTGTTGATAAATCTGTTTTAGATTATTCTGGCCGTATCTCAAATGGAGACTGGGTTGGGTACCCAAGCAGCAATGCTAGAAACACTGGATCGGCCATCGTCTCCTCCTCCGCCGCGACTTCAGAATTTAGAGATCCAATAATATATTGGCATCATGATGATGTTAGATCTTTGAACGATCAGCTTATTGCAACGGGCAGTTCATATGATAGAGAAAACATGTCTAGCATCAAAGATTCTTTGCCTGGATGGATTTCCGACGATGAAGAACATAATGGCTCCGGACACTTAGACAATCTTACCCAAATCGTTGGCTCTTATTTTGATACTTTACATCTTCAAATACATAGCCTGACAGAGTTTAAAGAAGCAACATATCAAACAGCTAGCCATATGAAGCCGGCCCCATTCTCGGATCGCCTATTAAGCTCTAAAGGCTTATATGCTCCAGAAATCTTTGTTGAGGCGAGCATCCTTGAGAGATTTGCCAATCGTAAAGAGGACGAGGAATATTCTATTGACATAAATGATGTTAAAAACCAAATTTATCAAAACATCTATAACAATCTAATTTTCATCTACAAGTCAAAAGGCACCGAAAAGGCATTTAGGAACCTCATTCATTGCTATGGTTTAGGCGACGATGTTATAAAATTTAATGCCTATGGAAACAATTCAACATTTAAGCTTGATGACACATATGCCGATAGCACGATAAGGAAAAATTATATTGATTTCAATCATTATGATCGTTTTGGCGGTACCGTCTACCAAAACACTTCAAGCAATTCCGAGACAACTAGTGTTACTTTTGTTTCCGGAACAAATGCTAACTTTGCGAATACAGTAGAAGTAGAAGCTATCTTCCCGAAAAAAATAGACTCTGCCGCGCCGAACTATTTTGTTACACCGTTTGTGAGCGCATCCATTTTCGGATATCACACTGCTTCATCCTGGCATAGTATTTTTGAGCATCCTGCCGCCGATGACAATTATAACTTTCAAGTTTCTGCTGTTCGGCCACACAAACAATCAAAACATGCATATTTCCAAATAAGCTCAAGTAAGCCGGGAGAATTCTTTTTAACCAGCAGCACCTACAGTAATATATATGACAACCAGAAGTGGAATTTCGCAGTAAGATTTAAAGACGCTAAATGGCCACAGTCAACAGGAGTTACTGGATCTGGTAACGCAAATGATGTTAAAATGGAATTCGTAGGATATAATACAGAGTATGGCATAGTAAAGAATAAATTTACTTTGACGGCATCTAGTCTTAGTGATAAATATCTTACCGCAAATCGTAGATATTACATTGGCGCCAACCGCACAAACTTCTCAGGATCATCAATAACGGAAACAGATGTAAAGATTTCTTCACTTAGACATTGGGCAACTTATTTGAACGACAGTGTAATAAAAGCCCACTCGATGGATCCTGAAAACTATGGAGTGTTACACGCGAACCGTCCCGCCTTTTTTGCAGCAGATTCTACGGACTTTAAGATTGACAATAGAGATGTTCCAGAAAGTGAGATGCTAGCGCTTAATTGGGATTTTTCTGAGATCACGGGATCTGATGCATCTGGAGAATTTGTTGTAGAGGACGCGTCCTCTGGCTCTGTGTCCTTGAGGTCCCGCTATCCTAGTGATGGAAATCTTTCACATATTATCGCTAATCAATATGCTGGATTGGCGTACTTCCCTAACGCAAAAAGCTCTTCTGCCGTTGTTGATAAAAATTATGTAGCCTCTTCTAAGCAGAGACTTCCAGAAGTCGTTAACAGCGGTGATGCAGTAAACATTCTAACACAAGATGATGATCTGTTCCCAACAGATCCAGCGGTCTCGCAAACATTTTATGCCTTTGAAAAGAGTATGTATGGTGTAATCTCACAAGAGATGTTAAACATATTCGGAACTATTGTTGAATTTAACAATCTTATTGGCGAAGTAACTAATAAGTACCGTAGCGGCTATAAGAATCTTGATAAGCTTCGTCTGCTTTTCTTTGAAAAAATCCAAAATGATCCGGACCTAGATAAATTCATCGACTATTATAAATGGATCGATGATTCTATCTCGACAATGATTATGCAACTGGTGCCGGCATCAGCAAATGTTGCAGACGAGATCAGAACTGTTGTTGAAAGCCACATTTTCGAAAGAAGTAGCTACCGACATCAGTACCCAATGCTCGACTACAAGGGTAATTACCGATGGGGAGGTGACGAATCCCTACTTGAAACAAGCATGCTTGGTATCAACGAACTCACTTATAACTGGAAACACGGTCACGCGCCATTCGCGACACAAGCAACAGCAACTGTAACTGTCGCTGTCGGTACCGCCGCAAGTGGCATGTCTGAAAAGGAATTCCTTTTCATGACCTCTACAGACTTAACAACAATCACATATATGATTGTTGATGACAATACAACAACTGTTGCCACAGGCGATGCTTTGACCACCACCTCCGACACCGGTACAGGAGATGCCGGCACCCACGCGACAGCGGTCGATTGCATTGACATAACCGGCACCGAGGCCTCGTCTGCTGATGTTTCATTTACCATACTGATAACGACAGCCGCCGGCGGTGAGCACGACTCCACCGCTGTTACAATTTTACTTGATGATAGCGCAACAACCGACCCCGCTCAGACTGAAAACATCATCGCCATTGGAACCGCCGGCATCTCTGATGCGGCGAAAGCCGCGGCCCTTATTGACGCCATTAATGGAGTATCCTCAAGCTTGGTTGATCTTGCAGACTCAGGCGTTGGACAGGCTGGTGTCCAAGGTGTTACGGCCGCCGAAGGCACAAGCGATACCCAGATTACACTGACGATGGATGCCGCTGGTGTAGCCGGCAACCTTACGAATGCTATAACAACGGCTTCAGGCGTCGACGTAGTTGACGTGAGGAGTTTTACTGCCGGCGCGGAAGTTGCCGCAAATACTGTTGCAGTCGCCATAGGAATCGCCACTGCCACTGCCGCAACAGCGGTAGACTGTATTGATTTAACTGGCGTTGAAGCGTCATCTGCCGATGCATCATTTACAATATTAATACCAACAACAGCCGGCGGCCTAGGCGGAGACGCTATTACATTTTTACTTGATGACAGCGCCACGACCGATTCGGCCGAGGGCGAAAACATCATCGCCATTGGAACCGCCGGCATCTCCGATGCGGCGAAAGCGGCTAAACTTATTCTGGCCATTAACGCCGCCACCGACGGGCTAATCGATTATGCGTCTTCAGGAAATGGACAGGCCGGCTACAATATCGGCGTAACTGCGGCTGAAGGCTCAAGCAATACTCAAATTACACTGACGAATGATGCTACTAACTTTGCCGGCAATATTACAAATGCCATAACAACAGCCTCCGGCGTCGACGTAGTTGATGTGAGAAGTTTTACCGGTGGGCTCACCGCGGACACCCAGAATGCCTTCTTGGTACAACTAAAGGCAGCCATCGAGAGCGCCAACGGACACGGTGTCAACAAGATCGCGGTTTCTGCCGTGCCAGCTCCGGATAGCAGACCCCAAGCAATTACTCTAACTCAAGCGCAGGGAGGCTTTGCCGGTAACACTTCGGCGGTTACGACAAATACAGGCCTTGCCGATAGTATATCCCAGACTACGATCACTCTTTTTACTGGAGGCGATAACAACGAGCGCACAAACGCCCTGTGGTGGAAAGAGCGAGCAGAGCGCAACATTCAGGGCTTTGATCTCGAAGCGTCCACAGATCACGCTAGGCAGTCTATAAACGACATTATGTTGAGCTTCAATTCTGCATCTTATGATGGCGAGCAATTTGCATCAAGCACTGGAACTAGATATGCCGGCTCGACATATGCATTAAGAAAGTTTGCGTCTCCTGTTCGTATGTCCACTGATCTCGGCGGCAGCGACAGGACGATAAGATCTGGATATAACTTCCCTAGGTCACAAAAGCCTGATTTTGTAAGTAATATTATTAGGCCGGGCTCTACGACAAATTTACAGATCTCAAAAGGCGCTTTTAAAGATATTGATGCGGCAGAAACTGGAAAACCAATAGTTGAAACAAAAAGAAGATTTGTTGAGGCAAAGACGAATAATTCTGCTGTAACCAATGCCGATGATTACACCGGTGACGGCAAAGCAGAAATCTTCTCCCCAGTCGTGCAGTATAGTTCATCGGCCACTACAGGGTATATAACGGATACGAACTATGTGGAATTTGCCGGCTACCACACAGATGCCTATGGCGAGACATATGAAGTTCCTATGCAGGGCCCATTTACTTATGAACATGTTGGTGGAAGTAAACATAGGCACATTGACCGTACTATAGATCCGTCGACAACGGGCTCCAATAACAGACCAGAAGCGTGGGAGGTGGTGACAGGCAATACTTTCACGACCAGAAGCTCTATGGATTACCCGCCGGCATATGCAAGTTATCATCGTGATGAGATCGCCAAGCGTCCTGTGAATATCAAAAACATTCAGTACTCGACATCTTCAGCGCGCAGCGCTCTGGGTAACTATTCGAATGTCTATGAGATTATACAGACTTCCGATAGAGCAACGAATAAGAGTGATTTTGTTAAGAGTGAGGGGTACACCGCCAGCACGGCTAGCGCTGCATCTGTCGTATATGGAGAATTGGTAGACTATGCCAAGCCAGTTAGAAGAAAAACAAAACATGTTATTGTTGAGAGATTTTCTGCTCCAGGCGGCCCAGAGGTCGCCGGAAACGCCGCTGGAGGCCCCGCACTAGATTTGGTCTCCGGACAATATTCGCCATATAATAATTTGAACTATAGAAATACTACAGTAAGAATGCCGCTGCGGATGCTATTGCAGGAAAAATCTGAACAGTTTGGGATTCGGTCTGGATCTGCTGTTTCTTCTGAAAATTATAATGTATCTGCCAGCTATCACGGAATTCACGGCAACCGCCGAGCACGAATGATGTACGCTAACGAACATTTGTTAGAGTCCGGAACAGTTGGCACTGGATCTACTTTTGACAATTATTATGTGCAGCATATGATCCCAAGGTCTGATAGACAATATACTTGGATAGCAACATCAATTCTAGGGGAAGACCCAGAATCTCTTGGATATTTCCCAATTGATGGCCTCACTTCTTCTTCCGCCGGATTAACTGCTGCTATAAGCTTTGTTAGTTCGAGTGAAATTGGTACTAGCAAAGCAGCGCTACAGCGCAGACCAACACACATCACACAGGGCACGGAAAAAGTATACACAGATTTCGTCGGCATCAACTCGACGATCATCGCGCCAATTAGCGCCAGCAATTTTACTTTGGGATATCCTCTAGACCAGACCAACGAACACGGCCAAACCGTGGCTACAGATGTAAGGAATTACTACAACTATGGAAATATTGGTGGAGCAATTCCGCTTAATACGCTCAACCAAAATTCGTTTATTAGAAAATTATCTCCAAATGATCTTGGAATTGAACAAGAGCTAAAATTTTCTCTTAATCATATTCTCTCTCACCGCCAAGGTCCATACGGCCACCCAACTTGGAAGCAGATTCGTGTTGGTCAAGGAGCGCTCGGCAGATATTACCGAAAAAACAATTTGTACACTAATACTCCCGCCGGCGGCGTTGAGAGAACAATGATCACGCCGGACGGCGGAACTCGTATCCTTCGTGATAAGTATTCTAATACCTTGATTGTCTCGCAGTCTGCTGTTACCTCCAGATGCAAACCGATCACGCAGCAGCTTTTGGTTAGGACAGGAGAAAGGAGACATAAGAGGGTTGGCAGTGATTATATCAAAGCTGTTGTTGTGAGATCTTCTTATGCAAATAACATATCATATTTTGACAACAACGAATTCTCAAGAAAATTGAACATCAAGGCCAAAAAGGGATTCTCTTCTTATGACCAAATTAAGAATATGTATCTAAATGGCGCCTTGGATTCGACAACGAGCCCTGTTGTGGCCGTTAGGAGGGTTAGCTACTCTGAAGTTGTCTTCCCTTCTCTGCGAAATTCTTATACAAACAAGGTCCGCGGCAGAACAAGCTATCAGAATAATTTCTGGAGAGATAGCAGGACGGACAGGACAACTCTGGCTGCCACTGAGAAACCTAGGAACTCTATGGATGTCACCGTCAACCATAGTTCCTGGTGTCTCGATGCGGATGAGAATTTTACTACATCAACAACAATTACTGGCGGCATCGCCGGAAACAACGAAGATGGCTTTAAGTCTGGAGAATTGCAAAATCGATATGTACAATTCCATACCGGATCAATGCAACACACGCACGGCTCCCCTGCCTCCGTCGACGATGACTATGCAGGCAGCGTCTATCTTCGGCCTGGACCCCTGTATGCTCGTTATCACATAATGCCGACGACGGCCTCAATCGCGCCTCGATGGGGAAAGACAGTAGAAAGCATTAATGATGGAAAAGATGCATCTTTTCCTTTTGCCCTTTGTACAGCATCTTATTTTAGAGGACAAGCTTTCTGGGATGCCCCTGCCAACGCCGGCCGATACGAAGGAACATCTAGTGATTTTGTTATGTCTCCTAGAAATCCTTTCGATGACTCATATGACGTATGGTTCTCGGAGCTTAAAGCGAAAGGGCAGTCAATGTCTATCGTGCCGGAATTCCGTATAAGCGAACATATAGATTTTTATAAAAATAATGATTATGATTATACGGTCGAGAACCCGATAGCCTTACAGATACCGGGAGTTCCAAGTGGAACAGCAGGTTTTCCGCAAAATGAATCCGAAGATGGTTTCTTCAAAACATTATCCACTTCAGATTTCTTGAGACATTTTGATATCATCAAAAAAGACCACAGAGAATTTCTTGAGCCTTGGTCCGTAACTATAAAATGCAAGGCTCTTAAGAAATTTATAGCATATGATGGATTCTATCCGGCAGAAAGAACTCTGCAAATGGCGACACAATTTTCAAAATCATATGCAGAGCATGTTAAATTTGATGGTGAAGACCGAACCAACCAAGGCGCTTTTAGGTCATTCGTTAAGCCAATGTTTGCTCCTGGAATTCTTTATAACACCATTAAGTCTGGGATGGCAGTTGATTATCCAATTATGACAGGCTCCTATCAAACACAACCAGCAGTTTCTTTTAATACGCATGAAGGTGACGGCACAGCTACGCGCTACACAAAACAAACGTTATATACAGCATCTCACGCAATTGCAAGTAACTCCACCCACGAGAGCTACACCAACAACCATCACCACGCCGGATGGGATAAGAGAATACCGTTCGAAGCACTTGTCGAACCAGATCGTTATTTGTCGTTCACCAACATTGTTGATGACGAACCTTCTATGTTCTGTAACCAAAATGTCACTGCATCTTGGTCTGGAAAGGGAAATAGTCTGTATAAATATATGATGCACAACTTCTTGGCAGAATCTTTGAATTTCTTTATCAGAAACGGTAAACCGACGTCAATTAAATCTCTTCCACAGAGTGAGTGGAAATCCGTCATTCCGGGACAGAAATATGGTATGAGGATTAAAATTCGCAGGTCCATGGACAGCATTAAGGTTAACAGTGGTTCATGGGGCCCCTTCCCGCTGCCGCAAAATGTACAATTGTTCGGCGCCGGAAACCCACGAACAGCCGGTGATATGACAGTAATTTCTCCTACTGGTAAACCAAGCCTTGGGTTCTTCAACAACCAGACTTCGCAAGAAAGTTTCACAATGTACAGTCGACCATCTGCTTTCGGCCCACCAGTCTTGGGGATCTCTGGATCCGGAGGAAATGGGTATTACGGTAATTACCCCGCCAGCGCGTCGCTTTTTGACTTTGGTTCTGAAAATGGCATCTATGCCGGCCATACGCCGCCATATTATGATGGCGAAGCTTGGATAGATGTTGTATATTTTGCCAATGGAATACAGTCGGAATCTGGGAGTAATTCCGCCAAGACGCAGCCGCACTTATTCACAATGTTGACGGCATCGGATGTTGACACCGCATATCAGCCTACAATCCAAGATGTCACAACACTGGCAAACGAACAGGTCTTCGGCTCCGGCGAAAACGCCATCACCGCGCAGGGGGCCTATGTGAGATATTGGCGCTTCGATCAAGAGGAGTTGCTAAGAGACACAGGCCGCGGCCTCCTGCCCATTGCCCCCTGGTCGTACCATGCGAATGGGAATGTTGGAGGTAATAAATATTATGGACCATACGGTGGTTCGACCATTAACAAGTGGGCCATGCAGGCAAATGCAAGCTTAAATGTTTTTTCAGAACAAGACGATAAGTGGGTTATTCAGTCCAAGTTTGAAACGCCTATGCTTAACTTTAATCATGTTACTTCTTCTGATACACTAACACTAAGGCGTTCACCGGGAGCCAGCATTACAATACCTAAAGGAATGTGGCATCAATTTGGAAGAATACCACAAAATGAAGAAGGTGTATTCATTGAGGTCGCAGACCTTCCAGAAGATTGGTTGAGTTATCACCCAAGTTCATCTTTGGTGCCGGATCCAGGAGGGGTCGTCCATAGCGAACTTAGCTCTCCCAGAATTCCTGATGATATTGTCGATCAAAATCTCTGCGCCAAGACTTTTTTTAACGGCTACTCTTTGCCAAAATCCGATGGAATCGATGGAATCATAACTGGATCTATGGGATCACTGATTGATGTCTGTGGCTTCAGCACTGATTCTAAGAGGGTCGGCCGGATTCGGGAAACGAAAACAATAAAAGAAGCAATTGTTGCCATCCCGTTTATTATCAAAGGCGGAAAAAGAAGGTTTTTCACTCTTCCGTCAGTTGATTCTGGCGTTCCTCCCGGCCCATCCATTGGAGAACAGATTAATAAAATGAGGAGATACATTCTTCCGCCTAAATTTGACTTTTCTAGAAATGATGTCCCTAGGATTGCTATGTATATTTTCGAATTTAAGCATAAGCTCGACAAAGATGATTTGTCACACATTTGGCAGAACCTTCCACCTAAACTCGGCGTGAAAGCAGAAGAATCTTATGCAACAGTTTCCCACGAACTATTTACAAATGAGCTAATGGGAGACTGGAAAGCAGTTGCTAACCTTAAAATGCAAGCAACTGAACGCTCTGGATTTGAATCTGAGGTGCGATGGATGGTGTTTAAGGCAAAACAAAGAGCAAAGACAAATTACTTTGATCAGGTATCTGCGCAGGGCGCCTCTTCGGTTGCAGCACAGATCCCAGAATATAGCTATAACTGGCCATACGATTTCTGTTCAATCATTGAAATGATTAATATTGAGCCGGAGGTTGAATTTGGCATTGAGGAAATGAAGCTCAGAGATGCAGTTCAGTCGAAAATGGCTGACGAGGCTGCTAACTGGTTGGGGGGAACTTTGACTTCAAATGTCGCCTCCGCCGGCCCCGCCTACGGTATGGGTACGGGTCTCAACTTTTCGGCAACAGGGGAAGAACTTGAAGCGACGTTAGCAGGCCTCATTGCCGCTGACAATCTTCCAGAAAAGTGGCACCAGTGGAAACTTGGCGCGGCGGGCGACTACGGCGGCAACGGCTTCCTGGCCCTCCAGGCCTTCGTCGGCCATGGCGGCGATATGAACGGCAACACCAACGGTGACCCTACTGGCGTATACGCTGCCTTTTTAAGCTCCGGCAGGTGGCCAACAATTGATGGCTGCACATTCGATCCCACCAAGAGCTGGTCCAACGAAATAGACGCTTGGAAGGATTGTAAATGACATTTTTTAATCCAAAAGAAGAAGTACTAGACATTCAACTTACCCAGTATGGAAGGCATCTCCTATCCAAGGGCAAGATGAGGCCGGCTTACTACGCTTTTTTTGATGAAGGTGTAATGTATGACTCGATTCACGGAGGCTTTGAAGAGAGCAAGAATGAAGCTGAGGCGAGAATCCAAGAAGACACTCCATGGCTCAAACCCAGGCATTGCTTTACGGGAAGAGATGAATTTCTTTTTGACGGCGATGGTGATATCGAAGATAGAGTAGAGCTAGGTGTATATGAGAGGCTAAATCTTCTTACAGAGCCACTAGGGACTAGCGATTTAAATTCAACAAAGCTGCCGTATTTTTCTTTGACATGCCTAAAGGGAGAAATTCAAGGATCCTCTGACTATATGACAGGCTCCACAAGACTGGAAAATACGGGATCAATTGCGGCCGCCAGCAGCTATGTGCCATATTCACAACAACTTCTTAAAATCCCTCAGATTGAGATGGATGTTGAATATAAGATCGCGGTAATGGATCCAGAAGACTCATCTATCAAATTCAATGTCGACAGATCTCTGTCGACAAACAGGGTTTATAAAAATGGAATGTCTGTTGTAGTAGGCCCAGAAGAAATACTTTTACTGATAGAAGAGGGCAATACAACCTGTGATCATAAAAATTTTGATATTGAAGTCTTCGAGATGACTGGCTTGGCCGGATCTCTTGGGGAGGAAATTATGACTCCCTTATCTTTTGTTAGGCCACTTGATATGGTCGAAAATAACATATTGCTGTCGCCAGCCGAGGCTAGAAAAAAGTCTGGACTCCTCTTGGGGCCAGTAGAATTAGATTCTTCATATGTCGAGTATTACTTCAATATAGACGTTGATAACGAGATTGATAAAAATGTGATCTGTAAATCTCTTTCTAAAATTAAAAAACAAGGCCGGTCTATCTATTCTCCTTGTGGGGTTGATTTTGACTGTCCTGATCTTGAAGAAGTTATCGGTATGGATATTTATGCTAGCGATGCGGATTTAGACAATTGCTAATATTAATATGAGAACAACTATTTACAACAAGAGGGACAATTAGGTTATGGCAGCAAAAGTAGATCTTTCTGGTATTTTTGATAATGCTTTACCGATGGCGTATATCCGCAAGGTTACCCTATCTGAGGGCCCAGCTGTTTCAAACAGAAAAGATCCAAGCGAAGCGCTTCTAGAAACTAAGGTGACCAAAAATATATATGGGAAGACAAAGCTTAAAGAAAAGAAAAATAAAAAGATAGGATATGAGGCAGCTACTGCGCTCAATGTCACTGTTGATTTGGCCCTGAAAGATGCTATTGGAAAAAATGGCAGACCGATATGGTTTAACGATGATGAGTTCCTTAAATATCTATCCCTTCGCGTGGTGTTGTGCAAAGACCGAGACACTGGCGCCCGTTTTTTAAAAACAGGTATTCGCGATAGCGCGCTCAAAAGCCTTAAAGTATCTGGCAAGGTTAAAGAAGAAGTAATCTCGCTTAGAAAGCCAAGCGCTTCTGAACTTATTGATTACAGACGAGAGAAGATCGACGGCAAAACGGTCTATTCTATCTCTTATTCTGTTAATTTTGTGATCGATGAATTGAATCCGACACACTTGTCTATATTTGCAACAACGATTTTAGATACGGGCTATCTTGCGGCTACCAGACAAGCATACGCAAGGCAGATTAAGTCTAAGACGCAGGGGTACACGACCGCGGAAGTTGTTATTGACCGCAACTCCGTAAAGAATAATTCCTATATATACACAACGCCAGAAAATAAGATTTGGGCCGGCCCGATGCACCATCACGAAGAGAAAGGATATATGGTTGGAGCGTCTCATTCTACCAGATCCACTCAAGCTCCGTTAAAGCAGCAAATTATACCAAATTTTGTTGTCGATGATTTTCGCCTGTTAGACGAGATAAAAAAGGTAAAATTACAGCTTATCCCAGATACCTTGGAAAATCAGCAGACAAAAAGGAGAGGTAAAAGTAATAAAACGCCCGAAGCGAATAAAATTCGTAAAAAAGAAAAATATATGTCGAGCCTTCTTATCGCCCGATCTCCGTCCAATTCTTCAAACTTTATGTTTCACATAGATTTTGAAAAGATAATACGGTTTGAAACACAGTTTGGGAAATTGCTAGAAGTTACGGACAGTCAGGCAAAATTAAATATTCTTTCCAAAAGCAGGATTAAAAACTTGAGAATTCTTAGGCACAGGGTTAGGCCTGCCGCCGGTAAGATGAAAGTAAAAGACGCCGACTGGCCAACCAGAACCGAAGTGATCGTCTTTGCATCCGAGGAAACAGCCGGCTCCCTCCCCTTAACAACAAGAAGGGCCTATCCGGATAATGAGAATGTACATTCGGATCCGAAACTGGTTGGAGCAATTAAAGAGGTTAATGTCGCCGGCACAAAAAGTTTGCGTTCGTTTATTGTCAGTGATTATGACATGTCAAGAAAAACAGATGGGCTTTATCAATATAGTATAGACTTTCAGCTAGAAGATGGAACACTTGGCTTCGTAAAAGAGAGCTTGTCCAGATTGGTTCTTGCTCGAAAGGAAATCGAACAGCACTATAGCGATACCCTTGTGCCAACAAATTATGACATCTCTAATGATGGCTTTAATTCTGCACATAAATTGCGACTGGAAAAGAAGTATCCTCTACCTAGAAAAGAAGAATTGAAAAATACAGTCCGGACCAACAGGTGGAGAATTCTGGAACATAGTGTGTCCCAAGCCCCCTGGATCCGGCCGATTGCAACATACGTAGACTGTCTTTTTAATCTGACAAACTTGACGGAAGATAAAGCAGAGTTTTTGTCTTCAATGCTATATGGTCTGTGCAACCCCACGACAGGGAATGCATCAGGTATATTAATTGTTATAGAGCAACTTAAGGATCTGGAGTACAAAATCAAATCTTCTTTGGGCAAAAAAGGACGTCTATTGGGTGAATTTGATTTTGTGGGGAAAGGAAAGATTTCTCAGATTTCAAAAGATAATAATATGGTAATCTTGAGTAATCGTTTTAACGAGATTTTTGACAGTGATGTTCTTAAAAGAACCGGATACGACTTCTTGGGAGGCGAACGATCCAGATTTGTCGGCCTTCGTCATATGACCATAGAAAACTATAGGGAAAGAATAAGGCAAGAGAACAATAAATATTTTTCTAATATGGTGGGTACTGTTGAAAATTTTGGCGTAACAGCAAACTTTGAACCTAACAGAATATCTTATTTGACGCCAGCAATAATTGACCTAGGTCAAAGTGAGTCTCATCACTTGGATCCAGCTTCCAGAAGGCTTTGGTTTTATAAGCGATATGAAAGAATTGTTTCTACGATATTGTCGATGAAGCCCTCCGTCGTGGCCAAAGGAAAAGACAGTCTTGTCGCCATAAAAGCGCCTCATACAAATTTAGATCTGGAAGATGAATCCGAAATGACCGCGGAAGAGAATGTTGTCAATACTTTGAACTCAAGAGTACTGATGGCGTTTAGCACGACAATAGATGTTCCTGAGAATTATGAGTTTAAGCTAACGTTAGAAAATGAAGAAGAAGAGGCGGAGGAGGAAAATAGTAAATTTATAGAAGTTGGTCAAATTATTGGATCAAGTACAAATCTTTCCTCGGACACAATAGAAGATACTGATTTTGTGGCCGATCAATTAATAAAGACTGAGGCTGAAGAGATGGAGGATTTTACTGAATTTACTTCTTCGCTTATAGGGGGTTTCATAAAATCCCGTAAGGAATTGTTTGGTCGCAAAAAGAAGTCATCTGGAGAAGCGCTCGGCGTCACCGCCTTTAATCTTCAAAGTTCAAAAAATATATTGGATAGTTATATTGAAAGAAGAAAGAGAGTCATATTGCGCGTTAAGAAGAAAGGCAGAGGCCGGAAAAAGAGAGATGAATTACTCACTAAAGAGGCGTTGTTAAACGACATGCCAAATCAGGTTAAGTCACTTTTCTTCTCTAATAAGGCATTTATTAAATATCCTTTGACATCGCTAGGATCAGCCGATCCAATTGCCGATCCTCGCTATGAAGGAATGATATATTACAATATGAAGATGATAAACAGGATTGAGGTCTTCGCCGGCGCACGCAAGAGCAAGTCGACTGGGGAATTTCTGATAGGTGATTTAGTATATAAGAAACTGACGCAGGACACGCTGACAGACGCTGTACAGAAAAATTTAACTTTGTTGTGTCGAATGAAACCATATGAGAATAAAATTATAGGCTTCGAACGCAATAAGAAACTTGAGCTTCCGACATATGATGAATATTTTGTTTTATCTCCAAAATCATCCGAATCCTCTGTCGCGGAAGAGGACGAACAGATTGAGGCCTTTTCCGGCATTGAGGGTGGGGATTATTCTGATCTCATGACTATTCAAGGAGATATGAACAATATTGGGTATGATTCTCTTAAAACAATATTGAATACTGCAATTGTCGAGAGATTTATAGAGCCGGAATATACATGTACTGCCGAAATGGTTCAGCAGCCGCTAGAAGAAACCAAGTTTGGTACTACTTTCGGCGCTAGCAAAAAGAAAATAAAGGAAAAGCAAGGCCTGACGGCAAGCGGCATTTTTGATGTTATGGCAACTGAGCAGACAATCTCTTCGCAGCCAATCTCTTCCACGGTGTCATCGATAACCAGCCTTGCTTCCACTAAGGCCAATAGCTCCGGAGGATCAGGCCCGATTGGCCCGGTTGGCGAAGGGGGTAGCTACTAATGAGTACGAAAAAAGTAACAATAATTAATGATGGGTTGCTAAAGAACGATGTCAGCTCTCCAAATAAGGATTTTCTCAGAGAACAAGCTGGAAGTTGGTATTCCGAAACTACTGGTTTTAAGTATACCCCTAATGTAGAAAACGTTAAATTTGAATTCAGCGTAGATCCAATTTCATCTATCGCGACCACAATGGCTACAAATTTTTATAAATTTAGGCAGAAAGTGACTTTCTCGCAAGCTGTCGATCCAGATAAAGATTTGGAAGATCTGATAGAAAAAGCACAGTCAGAGATGTATAGTTACCTAATGATAACTCCAGCGGATGGATTTGAAGACTTTGCGGCTGAGATCATGATCCCAATATCCAAAGAAGAAATTTTCCGCGTAGGCAAAGCAAAGAACCTCTCAGGATATACTGGTGTTGATTTTATGTATAACTTTACAGACAGGGGATATGAAAGAGTGTTGGCCAACCCGGCAGTAACTGAGGTTGTTGTACCTAGTATGTATGGGCAAGTGACAAGAAGCAAAAACTTAGATACAGAAGAAAACACTCTGAAGATGCCGACAAAAATAACAATTCAGCGAAATTTGCAAATCAAGAATACTCGCAAGAAGTACAAAAGACAAATGGTGATAGGCGATCCCTTAAAGACGCTAGCCCCGTATGAGGACAACAAATATTTATTTCCATTTCATGCAGAGATTCAGCTGCCTCTTGGTAGAGAATCTGAAACGGCGCAAGCCATTCAGGATTCTGATCTTGGCGCGGTGCTAATGAGAGATTTTGCCGAGAACATCTCTGGCGCCTCTCTTGAATCCATAAAAGAAGAGACGCTCTCTTATTCTGTTGATTATTTCCCAGAAAATGGCGCCAACAAGACAAACAACTTTACAGTAAATTTCAGAACGATGGATTTGAATGATTGGTGGGCACAGGACCTTCCAGTTTGGGCAGACACCCGGCCCCCAATGTTGTCAAGGGACTCGATGTTTATTAGCGATGAGCCTACGGTACAAGAAGATTTGGCTAGCCGAGATGATGATGCTACTGACATTTGGAATATGAGCACTATAGCTACACTAGGAATTCCAACCCTTCAGGGAAAATTAACAAACCTTATGGAAGCGCATGCGAGGACTTTCGACAAGATTATTGAAGGAGAATCATCATATTCAGAATCTTTGTTATATAAAGTGGCCAAATATAAGGGAAGACAATCTTCTGGCAACCCAATACAAGAATTCTTTATATACAATTCGACTGACGAAGATGCCGTTATGGCGGAAAATAGGAAATTATCTTTTATTGACACTCAACTTAAGCTCGACAGTTCTTACACTTATGTTGTTACGGAGTTCAGAGCAATAGTTGGCACTAAATATTATTATCTCCCCGAAACTCTCACTTCTACTGATGACATGCTATTGGGAGATGATGGAAAGATAAAAGGATCGTTCGAGGTAGAGGTAGAGCCAGTAGTTAAATTGATAGAACTTCCTCTTTTTAGGACAGTCGGAAGAATATTAGCACCACCACCTCTCCCTCCGGACGTTGATGTAATTTCTTATAAGGGCGTATCCGACAGAATGATGTTCTTCTTCAACTCACACATAGGCGTGTCATATGAAGAGCCTATATCTTTTAGTGGCGATGAAGAGTTGAATAATAGACAGTTTCTGTTGCATGAAAAAACATCTAACGACGGAAAAGTGCTTTATAGCACGGTAGAAGGAATATCTTCTATTGAAGTTTATAGAATGACTCAACGACCAACAGTTATTGGAGACTTCGAAGGAAAACTATTAGAGAGGATAAGTACAGATATAAGCACAAAGACAGATCTTACCGCAGGATCAATAGGTCACATAATAAGGCAAAGGCCAAATGAGAAGTTTTATTATATTTTCCGGTCTATGGGGTCACACAATGAGGCCTCAAATCCAAGCCCAGTGTATGAAATTGAGCTTTTTAATGATGGGGGAGTGGCTTATCCTATTGTTAGGATTGTTGATCTTGGGCCTGTTAGTCCCAAAACAAACTCTAAGAAACTTCGTAATGTGTTGCGCATCACACCAAGATTATCGCAGTCGACAGTAAACGAAAGTGCGTCCGGACTAGCACTAGCAGATGGTACTTTTGGGAATGCCATCGCGCAGAAAATAACACTAGGCACCGAGGATGATTCTTTATTTGGAAAGAAGTTTAAAATCCGCTTAACATCTAAAAAGACAGGCAAGAAAATTGACTTAAATGTGAATTTTAAAACATCCACGCGCAGATCAGGAAATGAATCTGCTGTTGGACCAATTGCCGAAGGGCATGTTGACGGAATACCGTTTAAGCCGTAGAGTTAATCCTCTTGGCACATGAATAGATTATAAAGTAAAAATCTATTTGAACAGACTATTTATTACAGTACCCCAAGGAGAGAAGAAAAAATATGGCTTTTTTAGATAACAGTGGCGACATCATACTTGACGCCGTTTTAACTGACACCGGTCGTATGCGAATGGCAAAAGGAGACGGTAGTTTTAGGATCGTCAAATTTGCCCTCGGCGACGATGAAATTAATTATGAACTATTTGACAAAGTTCATCCGAGCGGATCCGCATATTACGACTTAGAAGTTTTACAGACTCCTATTCTGGAGGCGTTTACTGATAACGCTGCCTCAATGAAGTCTAAATTGGTTTCTATTCCAAGAAACAATTTACTATATCTTCCAGTGACCAAACTTAACGAGGGTGGCGGAACAGGAGATACGGCCAGACACTCTGCTCGTTTGAGCTTTATCGTCGCCGTCGACGCAGACTCTCAAACAAACTTGTCTACCATCGACGGGGTTATTTCTGGAGAAAATCCATCGAGCGGAACTCCTTATATTAGACTTGATCAAGGTCTGGATACTAGCGAAATTTCACCAGCTAGGACTTTAGATCCTTTACTTGTGGAGACTCAGTATCAGATCGAAATCGATAACAGGCTAGGAACTATAGTTTCTATAGATGGCACCAGGGCGTCAATCTCATTTGTTGACGATGATAATATTGCAACATATTACCTCTCCCTAGGCACCGATACAGATTTTGTTGAAGAAAATACCGATACTACTACTGACGCCACTCAGACAATCGCCGGCCCAAGAGGAACTCTATTGAAATTTAAAATACAGTCTTCTCTAGAACTTAATACTAGCAATTTTTATTTTAACACAATTGGCACAACAGGCGATATTGTCGACAAAGATGGTACAACTACATCATATAAAATAATTGATTCAACAGTTCGAGTAATCGGCGTTAATACTGGCTACCGAGTCGACGTCCCTGTCGAATTCGTCAAGAAAGTTTAAAGAATAGGATAACAACATGGCAACAACATACAAAAGTTTTTTAAGCAACGATATTGCTAATACTCGCACCCTTCTTCACGAAGCGATCCCCATCACTGGTTCAATTGTGTCCGGAACATACGGAGCCACCTCCGCCGTTCTTGGTAGTGAACCAAATATTAAAACATATGGTCACGGAATGTTTGAAAGCGTCTACGACTATCCTTATTTAAGTTCTTCTGCAAATCATATTTTCGATATGTCAGTGGGATACGCATCTACATCAAAGCTGTCGTCTTCCGCCAACACTCAAAACAAGAAGAAAATAAACATTTATAATGAGATGGCTCAATATCTTGTTGGGTACGACCACACTGGAAGCATAAAGAAATTTAAGATTCCTTCCTCCGGAGCAGAAATGAAAGAATGCATTTTTGTTCCATTCTCTCGCCTCCTTTCAAAGGATGAGATCAAGAAAGGGTCCTTCACTTATGAGTATGGATGTATACAAGCCTTTGGCGAGCCAACTGTCATGGCTGCTAAAAGAGTTCAATTAAAAGATCTTAGCGGATCTAGCGGATATTATGTCGATTCTCCTTCCGGAGAATATGGGGAATTATACGCAACATCATCCGGAGATAATACTGCATTGAGGGTTCTGGGCGAAAGTACTACGACACCAGATTCTCTTCCGCCTGTCGGCCTGATTTACTATCAAGCAGGAATTGCAGTAATATCTGGATCCATCTTCGGCGACGCCGCTAATAACGGAGCCTTGACAGACACTATAGCCACCAGCCAATTGGGCCACGGTTACGGCGCCACTGGCTTTGATGTGATAACAGGATCAACTATAGCCAAGGTCTGCGATGGGATTAGAAACAGATGCTATAATATATCCTATAATAATACGACAGAGTTGAACTCAACTATCTATTTCTGTCGCGTCAATCATAGCGATTTCAACTATTCGAGTAACCCGACATATATGACGGCCAGTAAGCTTCGTGTAAAAACACGCGCAGCCGACTCTCCCGTTTCTTATATTACGACAATCGGCCTCTATTCCGCGGACAACGAGCTTCTCGCCGTTGCAAAGCTTTCAGAGCCATTGCGAAAGGATCCCACAAACGAGTTGACGCTCAGAGTCAGACTGGACTATTAGGAGGTGTGTAGATGCCCCTCTATAAGTTTGGAGATGGCGATCTCTTTTATAACCAGATAAAGGCACATCCAAGCAGTTCTTTCTTTATCTACGACTCTAAGGTCTATTACAACAATAGAGCGACAAGGGCCGGCGAATTTGTCACAAATGTAACAAATGTTCCTGTTGGCCATGTCAACTTACATGAATACAATATTGACAGAGCCGCGGCAATTGATAAGTCGTTAGTCGTTGGGCCCTCTTCCTCCGCTACATCATCTTTGAATGTTCCATATACTGGACTGATATATCCTTTTGTATACAAGGGTCTCAAGAAGGCTGCTTTTAAGGGAATCAAGAGAGCAGATTTCATTCATAATTATAACGATGGAGATGTTATAACCGGAAGTTATCAGCTGTCGGCGAGTATATCAAGACAACTATATAAATCTACGGACAACTTTAATGACTATAACTATACAGGAAGCGCGCTGAAAAATAGTTTAAGCTATGCTAAAAGACTAGGCTCACATTATGATTTTCCATCGGGCTCCAGCGTGGCCACAAATGTAATTCAAATACCTTCTATTTTTTATGGTTCTGAAATTAAAAAAGGAACTGTTGATTTAAAATTTTATATAACCGGCACTCTAATGGGCCGCCTTAGAGATTCTAGGCAAAATGGTGCACTTATTCAAAGCTCCGGCTCTGAGGTCGAAGCCGTCCGCAATGATAATCAAGTGGCCGGAATTGTCTTATATAAAGAGGGCTTCATAATCTTGACTGGCTCTTGGGATATAGCAACCGGACTTCTGGGCGCCACGACTCTTGGCGATAAATATTATGATTCTACCGCGTATAACTCTTCTGGATCGTGGCTTAATTTTGCTATGGGCGCAGATGATAAACTGTCTGCTAGTACTGGACATTCTTGGACAAATGGTTCATCTTCTTTCGAAATAGATTTTGCCGGAACCCACAAGATCCCAACTGTTACGATGCTGGCTCATGCAAACAAAGGTGAGCTTAACTATTCTAATAACTTAACATACGTCTCAGCCAGCCAGACAAATCAGGCTACCACCGGCTCTTTTCATTATATAGAAACAGAAAAGACAATTAAGAATGTTCATAGCTCCTCTTATCTTGACCCAACGGGCAGCCTCCGGAAGACCACCTATATCACGAAAGTCGGAATCTACGATGAAAAGAAAAAGCTTATTGGCATCGCCTCTCTCGCCAAGCCAGTCAAAAAAACTGAAGATAGGGACTTGACATTTAAACTAAAACTTGACATCTAAACTTTATCGTGTTATAGTATAGTATGATCCT
>TARA_R110000822_G_scaffold170213_1_pt1 | contig 23409 bp, 28 predicted proteins | sample TARA_R110000822 | Tara Oceans TARA_R110000822 (sample SAMEA4397666) | marine metagenome | biome: Polar Biome; feature: [SRF] surface water layer (ENVO:00010504); material: water (ENVO:00002006), including particulate matter (ENVO:01000060) such as... | depth 5 m | reverse complement strand
AGAATGGCGGGAGCCGGCTACAGCGACGGCGAGATAGCCCGGCATTTGGGATTCTGCCGGGAGACGGTCACACGCAGGCGCGCCGCCTTTCGCATCCAACGCGGCATGACCGCCGCGATGATCGCCATGCTCGCCCGCGTGAACCTGCGGCGTAGGATGGCGGCGTAAGCCCCGTTTACATTTCGGAAACCCCGCAATTTCCGCTTGCATTTTCTAAATCACAGTCCGTAACGACGAATAGGACCGCTCCACAACTGAGAGCATCCTATGGCCGTTAAAGGCCGACCGTCCAAGTTCACGCAGGCTTTAGCCGACCGGATATGCGAACGCCTTGCGGCGGGCGAGACGCTGCGCGCTGTCTGTGGCGACAAGGACATGCCGGCGCATCAGACGGTTCTGCGCTGGACCAAAGACGTTGAGGGGTTTTCGGACCAATACGCGCGAGCCAGGGAAACCGGCTACGCCTTGATGGCAGACCAGTTGACGGAGATTGCCGACAACGACGGCGACCCCGCTCGAGATCGGCTCCGCGTGGACACTCGCAAGTGGCTGCTCTCCAAGGCGCTGCCGAAGGTCTACGGCGACAAGCTCCAGCATACAGGCGAAGGCGGAACAGGCCCCATCGCAATGGCGATCCAATGGCTGCCCAGCCAGTAGTTATCCCATACGCGCCCCGCCGGGCCTTCATGCCGTTCCACGAGACGGACAAGCGTTGGTCGGTCGTGATTGCCCATCGCCGCGCCGGCAAGACCATGGCGACGGTCAACCGCCTGATCCGGACTGCGTTGACGTGCCAGAAGCCGGAGCCGCGCACGGCGTACATCGCGCCTCTGCTCAAGCAGGCCAAGGACGTTGCATGGACCTACCTGAAGCGCTTTGCGCTGGTCATTCCGGGCACTGAGGCCAACGAATCGGAATTGAGGGTAGATTTCCCCAACGGTGGCAGAGTTCGCTTGTACGGGGCGGATAACCCCGAAGGCATGCGCGGCATCTACCTGGACGATTGCGCGCTGGACGAATACGCCGACATGCGGCCGAGCGTGCTGCCTGAGATCATCCGGCCCGCCCTGTCAGATCGCCGTGGCGCGCTGGGCGTGAGCGGTACGCCAAAGGGCCACAACGACCTCCACAAGCTCTACCTGAACGCCAAAGACGACCCGGAATGGTTCACGCTGGTCCTGAAGGCCAGCCAGACCGGCCTAGTCGCGCAGGACGAGCTAGACAGCGCCCGCAAGCTGATGACACCCGAACAGTACGCGCAGGAGTACGAGTGCAGCTTTGAGGCCGCCATCCAGGGCGCGTATTGGGGCCGTGAGATGGCCGCAGCGGAGGAGGGTGGCCGCATCTGCCGGCTCGACGTTGACCCTCACGCGCCGGTCCTGACTGCGTGGGATTTGGGCGTCCGCGACTCGACGGCGATCTGGTTCTTCCAGGTCTTGGCCGGCGGCATCAACGTCGTGGACTACTACGAAGCAACCGGCGTTGGGCTTGACCACTACGCCGAGAAGCTGCGCTCGACCCGGTACAACATCGGCAAGTGCCTCGTCCCGCATGACGCCAAGGTCAAGGAGTGGGGCAGTGGACGCACGCGCATCGAGCAGATGGAAGCGCTGGGCCTCAAGCCGGAACTCATTGCCGACCATCGCCTCATGGATGGCATCGGCGCTGCCCGCGAGACGCTTGCCCGCGTCAAGTTCGACGCCGTGCGCTGCAAGGACGGTATCGAGGCCCTGAAGCAGTACCGCGCCGACTTTGACGAGGAGCGGAAGGTGCTGAAGCCGACCCCGCGCCACGATTGGACCAGCCACGCAGCCGACGCCTTCCGCTATCTGGCGATGGGTTGGCAGGCCGAGACCAAGACGAAACAACCCAAGTTCCGCGCTCAAGGCGGTTGGATGGCAGCATGAGCGACACAACCCCCACACGCGGCGAACTCACCCCCGGCGAAGGCGGCGGCAAGACCGACCTGCACGCCCGCGCGCTCGCCCATGCGGACGAGGCATGGCGGCAGGAGTTCGACAACGTCTCCAGTGGCCGCGACTGTCAGCGGTTCTACGTCGGCGGCGAGGCTCAGTGGGATACGCAGGCGCTCCAGGACCGCAAGTCGGCCAATCGCCCGGCGTTGACCATGAACCGCTGCCCTGGGTTCGTGCGGCAGCTTACCGGCGAGGTGCGCCAGAACCCGCCCAGCATCAAGGTTCTGCCGAGCAAGGACGGCGCGACCATCGAGGCGGCCGAAATCTTCAACGGCTTAATTCGGAATATCGAACAGCAGAGCATCGCAAAGGCCGCCTACACGAAGGCGACCGAAAACGCGGCGCAGGCGGGGATCGGCGGTTGGCGCGTTGTCACGAAGTACAGCAGCGACGACAGCTTCGACCAGGACATCCGCATCGAGCGGATCAATGACCCGTTCCAAATCCTCATCGACCCGCTGGCGCAGGCTCCCGACAAGTCGGACATGCGGTACGGCTTCGTCTTCGAGGATCTGGCGAAGGAAGTCTATGCCAAGCGTTATCCGAAGGTGCCGGCCGAGAGCCTGCCAACCAACGTCGCAGATCAGGCGATGACGTGGCGCACGATCAATACGATCAAGGTGGCAGAGTATTGGTATCGCGAGCCGGTGAAGAAGACGCTCCAGATGCTTGAAGACGGCACAGTCCGGTATGCCGACGACGAGATCGAAGAGGGCGAGATGCTTGCCCCCGTCTCGCAGGAGCGCGAGGTGACGGTGCAGCAGGTCCGGACGTGCCTTGTGAGCGGTGCCGGCATCCTTGAGGGGCCGACCGATTGGGCGGGCCGGTACATTCCGATTTGCGTGGTCGTCGGCGAGGAAATCTGGTCGGACGGCCGGGCTGTCCGCAAGGGCATGATCCACGACATGCGCGACCCGCAGAGGGTCTACAACTACACGCGCACGGCGGCGGTTGAGGCTGTCTCAATGCAGCCCAAGGCCCCATTCATCCTCACGGCGGATCAGGCCAGCGGCTACGAGAGCCAGTGGTCCAACGCCGGCACGCAGAACCTCGCTGCGTTATTTTATAAGGGCGACCCCCGCGCCAACGGTGCCCCCCAGCGCAGCGCGCCGCCTCTGGCATCGCAGGGCCTCGACGTGCAGAGCCAGCTTGCGGTGGGCGACCTTGAGGGCGTGGCGGGCATCTACAAGGCCGGGCTGGGCGCGCCGTCCAACGAGACCAGCGGTCGCGCGATCATGGCGCGGCAGCAGGAAGGCGACACCGGAACGTATCTGTACATCGACAATCTGGGCATCGCGATTCAGTACTGCGGCAAAATCCTCGTGGACCTGATCCCGCGCATTTACGACAGCACGCGCATCGTGCGGACGCTGGGCGAAGACGGCTCGGCCAAAATGGTCAAGATCAACGAAACCGCGCTCGACCAAACGGGCATGGAGATTGTCCTCAACGACCTCAGTGCTGGCGAGTACGACGTGACCGTCAGCACCGGCCCGAGCTTCGCCACCAAGCGCGCCGAGGCGACGGCGTTTATGACCGAGCTTCTGCGCGGCTTCCCGGCGCTCACAGACCTTGCCGGCGACATCATCATCAAGAACATGGACGTGCCGGGCGCGGACGAGATTACCGCCCGCATCCGCGAAGCCAAGGGCCTGGACGAAGAGGGCAAGCCGAAGCAGGGCGAGGAGAAGGTCGATCCCGTCGCACAGGCGCAAGCGGCCAAGGATACGGCGTCCGCGATGAAGGACGGAGCATCGACGGACAAGATCGTGGCGGAAACCACGGCCATCGAACTCGGCAACGCTCAGATGTACCTGCAAATGCAGGAGTTCATGTCTCAGCTTCCGGCGATCCTGAGCGCGCTTCAGCAGGCCACCCAAGGCGGGCAGAGCGGCCAGCCGGGCGGGCAGGGCGCAATGCCAGAGCAGGGCATGCCGATGCCTGGAGAGCAGATGCCGCCTATGGGCGAGATGCCACCAATGGACGGCGGCGGCCTGCCTCCCATGGAGATGGCACCTGACGAACTCCCGCCGATGGGCATAGCGCCCGACGACGATGGACTGCCCCCCACTATCGAGATCGGCGGAGCCGTTGCGCCCGCCTAACCTACGAGGTGATTCGTGAGCGATATTGACTTAGCAAAGATTGTCGCGGATGATGCGGCGCAGAGATCGGCGGCTGAACAAGTCGCTGCGCCAGCGGAAACGCTGGAGGTTGAGGACACGGCGGAAGCGACCACCGCCCCGGCTGATGAAGCCGCGGAAGAGCAGCCAACCGAGGCAGAGGGCGACGAGCCCGAACGGCCGAAGAAATCAGGCGGCGGCTTCCAGAAGAGAATTTCAGAACTCACCCGCGAAAAGCACGAGGCGCTTCGTCGCGTCGAAGCTGCGGAGGATCGCGAACGCCGGCTGTTGGCTCTTATCGAGACCAACCGAGGCGGTCAGGCCCCCCAGCAAGACGATGATACTGAGCCCACGTCTGACAGGTTCAACAGATACGAAGACTTCGTTGCGGCGCGTGCTGAATGGAGGGCCGAGCAAAAGGTGAAAGCCACGCTCGGGGCCTACCAACAGCAGGTCGGGGCGAAAGATCAGGAGAATAACCGTCTAGAGCGCGCCCGAAACTTCGCAGCCGAAGCGAAGCAGCAGGGCAAGGCAATTCAGGGATTCGACGCAGCACTCCAGCGAGTGCAGGCCGAAGACTTCCCGATGACGCCTGCGATGGGCGAGTACCTTCTGGACGCCGAAAACAAAGCGGCGGTCGTCAAGTATCTGACGGACGATGAAGACGCGGCCTTCAGGATTTCCCGCCTCCAGCCCATCGCGCAGGTGAAAGAACTGGCGAAGCTCGACGCTCGATTCAGCGCCAAGCCGAAGCCGAAAACTTCATCGGCCCCGCCGCCGCCGGCAACAGTGTCCGGAGGCGCGGCAGCATCGCAAACGATTGAGCGCATGGATCACAAGGGCGTCCTGGATTGGGTACGCGCGATGGATCAGAGGCGCTGAACGGTGGCGCAGGCGAGAGTCCGAAGGGGCCTAACCAAACGGTTAGGTCATCATGGCAAATACTATCATCACGCCTTCGATCATTGCGAAGGTCGGGCTAGCCCAGCTCGAAAACAACTTGGTCATGGGTAAGAAAGTCTATCGCGACTACACCCGCGAGTTCGTCAAGGTCGGCGACACGATCAGCGTGCGCCGCCCGGTCAAGTTCGTTGCTAACGATGGCGCGGTTGCCATCAATCAGGACGTTGTCGAAGGCAAGTTTTCGCTCGCGATGGACGCCCGCAAGCACGTTTCGTGGTCTTTCTCGACGCAGGACCTGACGTTGAGCATCGAGGAATACAACGAGCGGTACATCAAGCCGGCCGCCATCGCTCTGGCTAACCAGATCGATTACGACCTGTGCGGCCTCTACAATAAGGTCTGGAACTGGGTTGGCACGCCGGCCTCGCCGGTCAACTCGTTCTCCGACTTCGCGCTTGCTCCTCGTCGCCTTGACGAAGGTGCGGTGCCGCAGGACATGCGTAGCGCCGTCCTGTCGCCGGCCGATGCCTGGGGCCTCGTTGGCTCGCAGACCGCCCTGTACATGCAGGACGTAGCCCGAGGCGCTTATCGCGCGGGCGACATCGGCAACATCGCTGGCGTTTCCACGGCCATGGACCAGAACATCCGCATGCACACGAACGGTGCGGCTGCCGGTGGTGGTCTCATCAACGGTGCGAATCAGAACGTGACCTATGCGACGAGCAAGGACACGAACACACAGTCGCTCATCACCGATGATTGGACCGCGTCCACCACGTTCAAGGCTGGCGACGTGTTCACCATCGCCGACGTGTATGCGGTTAACCCCGTGTCCAAGCAGTCGACGGGCGTCCTCCAGCAGTTCGTCATTCAGGCGAACATCACCGCGACGGGTACTGACTGCACGTTGTCGATTGCCCCGGCGATCATCACGAGCGGCCCGTATCAGACCGTTGACAGCGTGCCGGCGAACGATGCCGCCATTACGATGGTGGGCACCGGCTCTACGCAGTACGCGCAGAACCTGGTCTTTCACAAGAACGCCTTCGCTCTGGTGATGGCCGACCTTGAAATGCCGGACGGTGCCGTGTTCAAGGCTCGCGAGAGCCACAACGGCTACTCCATGCGCGTCATCAAGTACTACGACGGCGAAATGGACGAGGACAAGATCAGGCTCGACGTCCTCTACGGCGTCAAGGCGATCTATCCCGACCTCGCCTGCCGCCTTTCCGGCACGACCTGATAACGGCATAGGAGAATCATCATGCCAGTACGTCAACATTCTGATGCCCGCAGCGATGGGCAGTCCCTTGGTCAGTCGCGAACCGATCTAATCAGCTTCTACGGCGTCACCACGATTGTGCAGCCGGCGACCACGACGCAGGCGGCTGTTACCACTGGAGCCACGACCACGCAGGTCGGCGCTCTCGTTAACGAGCTTCGCACGGCGCTCGTCAACCTGGGCCTCATTAAAGGCTCGCTGTAACATGCGCGTTGAGCCGGCGCGGAGCGTGCGTATCGCCGTGCCGGCTTATGACGCCTTCACCGATGAAAGCCAGCGGTCGGTGGCCGCTGGCATTCTCGCGCTCGACGCCAAGGGCATTAAGGTAGAGGCGGTCGATGTGCTGCGCGGCTGCTGCTATGTCGATCTGGCGCGCAATATCCTAGCGGGCAATTTCCTCCGGGGAACAGCGACCGATTTTGTATTTATAGACGCCGACGTTGGATTTGAGGCCGAGAGCCTTGTCCGTCTGTGCGAGGCTACGCGGCCGATGGTGGCGGGTATCTACCCGAAGAAGGTGGTTCCGCCTCAGTGGCCCGTGATGGTTGCCCACGAGCAGATATGGGCCGATAGCGACGGCTTCATTGAGTGCGGTGTTGTGCCAACCGGCTTCCTCCGTATCAACCGCGCGGTTTTCGACGCGCTCAAGGTGCCCGAGTTCACTTCCCCTGAAGGACAGGTCGGCGCGTACTTCCAAACGGCAGTGCGCGACAATGTGTTTTGGGGCGAAGACGTGGAGTTTTGCCGCCTCGTGCGCGAAGCCGGCATCCCCATCATGGCCTTTGCCGAGATGGACTTCCGGCACGTCGCATCTGATGGCCGCGTCTATCGCGGAAGTTGGGGCGAGTGGCTGCGGTCGCAGATGAAGGAGGCCGCGTGAAGATCGGCCTCATTATCGGCACGCGAGGCAATCCACACCGGGCTGCGGCTGTGGTCGAGACGGCGCGGGCGCTGGCTGGTGGCCGGCACGAGGTTGGCTTTACCGTCTCGTGCGACGACGACGACGCGGCCACGGTTCAGCACTTCACCGGCTACCCTGGCGTTGATCTAAGCGTCGGCCCGCGTCCCGCTGGCGTGGCCGAGGTGTGGAACCGCTGCATCCCGGTCTTGGACGCCGACATCGTCATTGCGCTGGCCGACGACGGTTTCATTGCCACTCCGCTTTGGGATGAAGTCATTGCGCTGATTGCCACTGAGGGGCGGTTCCCGCGCGAGCTTCTGGCGTTTGCCCTGCACGACACGGCCAACGCTGGACAGCCCACGGTGCTGGGCGGTTCGCGCGAGTGGATTAAGCGCATCGGCGGCAAGCTGATAGACGACCGCTTCCCGTTCTGGTTCGCGGACACGGCATACGCTGAGACGTGGTCCTTTGTGACCGGCGAGTATCTGCCCATCCTGCCCATCACCATTGCGAGCCGAGGCGGCCGGTATAATCCGCGCCTCCGCGACATGGGCTTCTGGTGGGACTTCTACGTTGCGACCCGCTCCGAGCGGCTGTTGCTTGCCGAGCAGATCCGGCGCGACCTTGGCCTGTCTCTGCCGGCTGGCCGCCTGCGCGCCATCCTCGACGGATGGGAAGCGCGCGACCGGCTGGGCCGCCCCGGCGCAATCGAGATTGCAGCGGCTCTGCCCAAGCGCGAGCCCGACGACGCATACCTTGCGGCCTACGCTGCCGCCCGCACACACATGGGGATTGCCGCATGACCGTCACGACCGCCATGGCAGAGGCCGGCATCGGCGCGTATGAGCGCATTATGCGGACCAAGCAGTCACCGCAGGCCATCGTCTCGTCGGTGTGGCACGCGATGGAGGCGGTACGCAGGCGCGAGGCCCTGAAGGCACCCGGCGCTCCTGTCGCCTATGTCCACCAGGATTGGCCTTCGTTCCGGTACGGCCCGAACGGCGAGCGGCAGGTATTCCAGCGTCCCGAGGATGTGCCGGAAGGCTGGCAGGACTCGCCCGACTTCGTGACCGTCGCGCGTGAGATGGGCGCGGAGACGATGGCCGACCTTGTCGAGAAGCGCAGGCCCGGCCGACCGCGCAAGGAGGCCGCATGACAACCGATACGATGCGGGACCGCCAGGAGGCAGAGGAGCGCCTGCACGCCATCAAAGAGGCGATGGACACCTTGCTAGCGCCGACGCGGCCCCTCTACACGCCGACCGCTGTAGAGCTTCTCGTGGCCCTCAATCAGCGCGGGCTGAAGATCGTGCGGGCACATGCCTAACGTCCAGAACTTCGACATCGTGGCAGGCGAGACGCGGACGCTCACCATGTACGCCCGCGATGCTGATAATGCGGTGCAGAGCTTGTCGGGCCTCACCGTGGCGTGGCGTGTAGGCAATGCACCGTGGAACCCTCAGAGCCCGTCGCCCGTGTTCACAAAGACCACGACGGTCATTTCAGCGTCCGCCGGATCGTTCTCCGTCGCGCTGACCTATGACGACACCTACCTGCTCAACGGCGACTTCGCGCATCAGGCCATCGCGTCATCCGGCCTCGTTGTCGTCTCCGGGCGGCTGCACATCCGGCCCGGCATCAGGAGCGGCACATGAGCACGAAGACAGCCCGCGATGTCATCACGCACGCCTTCTGGGATTTGGGCGTTATTGCCGATCAGGAGGCATTGTCGGACACCCAAGGCACCACCGGCCTGCGCCGGCTGAACGACCTCCTGGCGGGCTTTGAGAGCGAGGGCATCCGCTACGCGCACACTGACCTTGCGTCGCTGGATACCGTCGTGAACGTGCCGGATGGGCAGCTTCGCAACGTCGGCCTGATGCTGCAACGCGAGTTTGCGACCGGCTACGGCGTGGCACTGAGCGACGAGGACAAGGACGCCATTCACAAAGCGAAGATGGCGCTGCAAGCCTACTACTATGTACCCATCACGTCGGCTCCCGAGCTTGCGCTGCGGCCCCGGCGCTTCGGGCGCTATAACTTTTCGCAGGGATAGGCCATGGCAAATCCTCTAAGCCCAAAAGGCCAAGCCGCGCAGAAGATGCTGGCGCGCATGATGGCTGGGTTTCCGCCCGACAATCAGAGCCCCATGCCGTCACAGACCGGAGGCATGACGCCTTGGCTACCGCCCTATCAGCAGCCGGGCACGGGAATGGACACATATCGGCCCATGCCGAATGTTGCGATGACCCTTCCTCCGTATGAGCAGCCCGGCGGCTCTCTGCCGATGGACCGCTACATGAATCCGCCGCCAGCGCAGCCAGCCGCCGCCGCACCCCGGCCGCAGTACGCCGCGCGGCCGGAACAGCCTATGCCTGCACAGAGCGGCGGGCAGGGCTATGCCGGTCCTGAACCGTTCTTACCGCCTGAATACGACCCGTCGATGGACCCGCGCTATCTGCCGGAACAGTGGCACGGCGCGTTCAACAACATGCTGTCCACGCGAAGCGGCAAGGGCTAATGCGCGGCCCTCTCGCCCTTGGCTATGCCAAGCAGCGTTCCAAGCCGGTCAACGCCGCGCGTCTGGTCAACCTGTACGCCGAAGCCGCACCGCCAGAAGGCTCGCGCACAAAGGTGGTTTTGTACGGCACGCCCGGACAAAAGGAATGGCGCACCATCGGCGGCGACACGATCCGCGACGGCATCGAAGCGCAGGGCGTGGCCTATATCCTGAGCGGCACGATCCTCTACAAGACGGAATCGGACGGCACGACGACGGCCTGTAGCGGCGACCTGATCCCGCCGACCGGCGACGCGACCCTCATCAACAACGGCACGCAGATCGGCCTCCTGGTTGTGCCTGACCTGTTCGTGATCGTCGGAACCACTGTGACCAAGGTCACGTCGGCCGGCTATCCGACCGAGGGCTTGAGCAGCCTTGCCTACATCGACGGCTATGCCGTGGGCACCCGCAACGACGCTTCGGGCCAGTTCTATATCTCGGCTCTGATTGATTTCTCGTCGTGGGATGCGCTGGACGTGGGCAACGCCGAAAGCAACCCAGACGGCCTGATCCGCGTTCTGGTGGATCACCGCGAGGTCTGGCTTTTCGGGGACCAGACGACCGAGGTGTGGGCAAATACCGGCGCTTCTCCGTTCCCGTTTGAGCGCGTGCCGGGTGCCCTGCTAGAGCGCGGCTGCGCGGCCCGCCGTTCGCCGGCCAAGATGGACAACTCCGTATTCTGGCTGGGCGACGACCGCATCGTGTACCGCGCCGAGGGCTACCAGCCCGTCCGGATATCGACCCACGCCATTGAGGAGGTGTTGAGAGTAGGCACCGTGTCAGACGCCTACGGGATGACTTATTTCCAGGGCGGGCACCACTTCTACGTCCTAACCCTGCCATCGATAGGGCGGACCTTCGTTTTCGATCCAGCGGCCTCCGCAGCGGCGGGAATGGCTATTTGGCACGAGCGCCAGAGCGGCACATCGCTGGAGCCGGCCGTGTGGGCCGTCCAGTGCATCTTTCACGCCTACGGCAAGACGCTGGTTGGGCTTCAGGTCGGCCGGGTCGCGGAGCTCGACCTCGATACCTACACCGACTTGGGTGAGCCCATCCGTAGCGCCATCGTCGGCATGCCGTTCTTTGCCGATGGCCTGCGCGCCATGATGGTGGACTATGAAATTGAGTGCGAACTAGGCGTCGGCCTGTCCACGGGGCAGGGCTCCGACCCCGAAATAATGATGCGGTACAGCGACGACGGCGGCTTCAACTGGAGCCCCGAGCGCCGCGCCAGCATTGGCCGCATGGGCGTGCGCCTCATACGCGCCATGTGGGAGAGGCTGGGCACGTTCCGCCAGCGCACGGTCGAGATTTCCATATCAGATCCGGTCAAGCGCGCCTTCTACGGCATGCGGACTGCCATCAGGCCGCTTAGTCGATGACCGCGCCATTGAACACAAAGGCCCGCATCGTCAACGCCGATGGCTCTGCCAGCCGGGAGTTCATCGCCTATTTGCAAGCAATAGGCACGGGCGTCGTGAAGCGCACCTCGTACACCTACGCCGTGATTGCGACGATGACGCCGACGCTCAACGACACGGTGATTTGCAGCGATTCGAGCGTGGTCACAGTCGGCAACACCCTGGCCGGCGGCGGCGCGAACATCGTGCAGGCGATTGGCAACGGCAGCGCATGGAAGGTGATTTAATGATCCGCCCCGCAGTACCAGAGGACGCCCCCGCGCTGATCGACATGGGCCGCGCCTTTTTCGCAGAGGCGGGATGGGCGGATAAGGCCGAGTTCTGCCCTGACAGCTTTGGCGTCACGCTTGGTCGGCTCTCGCAGGGGGGAATCCTCCTGACCGTCGAGAAAGACGGCGAGCCGGTCGGCATGGCTGGGGCTCTGTTCTCGCCCGCCTACTGGAACGAGAAAGTGCTTATTGGTCAGGAATTATTCTGGTATTGTAAGCCAGCCCACCGGAAAGGTGCTGGCGCAGAGCTTCTCAAGCAGCTCGAATCCGCCGCAACGGCGCGCAATGTAAAGTTCTTCGGCATGGTGGCGGAACACGGTCTCCGCCATGAGGCACTCGCTCAGGTTTACAAACGAGCGGGCTACTCCCTTGCCGAACACACCTTTTGCAAGGCGCTGTAATGGCAATCTTCTCCACGATAGCCGGTATGATCGGCCAGCAAGGCGCGCAGGCCGGCGGCAACATGGCTGGCGATGCCGCCAACCGGGCCGCAAATCAGAACATGGTCGAGGCTTCGCGGGCACGCGCTGCGGCCTCTCCTTGGACCGCTTCCGGCACCAGTTCGCTCCAGAAGATCACGAACCTGCTCGGCCTTGGCAGCCTTGTGACGGATGGCACGAACAACAACACGTATGGAATGGACCCGGCGAACGCGAAGGGCTTGCAGACGCAGGCGCTCGCGGATTTCCAGACCACGCCCGGCTATCAATTCAGGATGGACGAGGGATCGAAGGCTCTCGACCGCTCGGCTGCATCGCGTGGCCTTCTACGCTCTGGCGCGCAGCAAAAGGCTATTACCAACTTCGGCCAAGGCATCGCGTCCGAGGAGTACGGCAACTATCTCGGAAGCCTGTTCAACCTCGCCGGGATGGGCGGGCAGGCGGTCGGCGGTGCCAACAGCACGTCGGCCGGGCTCGTTCAGGGCGCTGGGAATATGATGACACAGGGCGGCATTGCTCGCGGCTCTGGCTATGCCGAGGGCGCGAAGGCTTTGGCGAGCGGCATCAGCAAAGGCGTGCAAAATACTATGTTCGGCGGCCTCAAGCTGGCTGGATACTAGCGCATGTCGGGCATTCTTTTCCCCGACTTGGCAGCCGCTTTCGGTGCAGCCGAAGCGACGAGCGCCAGCAAGGCGCAGCGCGACTACATCAACGAGGACCGCGAGACCGGCAAATATTTTGGCGCAGCCCTTAAGGGCGACCCGGACGCGCAGGCGCGCGTTATGACTAATCCTAGGTATGCGTCCGCCCTGTCGTCGCAACTTGAACGCATCGAAGTCGGCAAGCGCGCGAGGGTCAAAGAGGACGCCGACTATATCACCACCAGCGGCATGGCGATCCTCAACGCGCCGGCAGATCAGCAGCCGGGGCTATACGCCCGCGTTCGGCAAGAGGCCGCCGCCAAGGGGCGCGACGTGTCCACATGGCCGACAACCTACGATCCTGGCTGGGTCAAGTTCAACGTCGATAAGGCGATGCCCGTCTCCGAATACTACAAGCGCAACGGCGAGGGCGTGCAGTACGTCGAGCCCGGTGGTGGTGGTGGCGCTGCGCCGGGCGGTGGTGGCGTCAATCCCAACAACATCGGCAATGTTCGCCCGCCCGGCGCGTCTAGCGGATTTCAACAGCCTGCAACGCTGGATGACGGCATCCGGCTAGCCGTTAACAACGTGAAGGCGTACCCCGCCAAGTTCAACGGCGGCCAGCCGATGAGCCTAATGCAGATCGGCGCGCGGTGGGCTCCCGTGGGCGACGGCGCGAACGATCCGGCACAGTGGGCGCGCAACGTCGGCAGCATCGGCGGCCTCAACCCTAACCAGCCCTTGGACTTCAACGACCCCGCGACCGCCGCCGCCTTTGCGCGCGGCCTTCATGGCGCGGAGCATGGGGCAAGCAAGGTGCTTCCTCTGGAACGATACGCGCAGGTGCTTACCGGAGGCGGTCAGCGCGGAATGCCGGTCGGCCGCGAAGTGGACATTGCAACCAACGCCGCGCCGATGCCGGAACCGCCTCCCGGCATGGCAGTACCGGGCACCCCCGCCCAGATGCCGGGCGGCCCGTCTGGCGCTCCTCCAGGCATGGCGGTCGGCGACACGCGCCCGCAGGCCGACGCCAGCGGCAACCCGCTTCCGCCCCCGCAAGGTCAGGAAATCCCGCGCGAGGCAACGAAGGGCGTCCAACTGCCTCCGGGCTACAAGATCGGCACGCAGGGCGGCAAAATCTTCTCGCCAGTGCCGGGTTACATTCAGGTCATGCCGCCGGGTGGCGGTGCGCCGATTCTGTGGCCTGTGCCGAAGGCAAGCGAAGCCGCGCCGGCAGGCTACAGATACGCAGCGGATGGCAGAACCTTGCAGGTCATCCCCGGAGGCCCGGCCGACAAGCCGCAGGGTAGCGGCCCTTTCACCGGCAAGTCCCCGGAGGCTGAAGGGCTAAATATGCTGGTGGCGACCGGCGTTTTGACGGCCCGCCAAGCTGCGGAATTGGCGGCGGGCAAGACCGTCACCGATCCCGAAACAAAGCAAACAATATTCATGACGCCGTCCGGCATCTTTGGGCAGACGCCAGGGCAGGCCCCGCAGCCTCTTGCTGGTCCTACGCCCGGCATGGCGGCACCGCAAGGCGGCGCTCCTATGCCGTCCGCTGGTGGCTCTCCGGGTGGCGCTCCTGCGCCTGCCCCTGCAAACTCTGGCGCTATCCCGTTGACGGGCACAAAGACCACCGGCCAGCCGTCTGCAACCGAGATGGCAAACCTGCGCTCGGCTCGCGTGGAGCTTGAAAAGATTGCCACAGCGGCGGAGCGTTTTAAGACCGAATGGAAAAACGCATCACCCGTTGAGCGTGCGCGGACGCTATCCGGTGCGCCCACGCCGTTGGCTTCGTCATATTATAATTTTGCGCTCCTCGCGAAAGGCGACGCTCTGTACAAGCTGGGCGTTCTAAACGGCCCCGACCTTACAATCATTCAGAAGACACTAGCCGACCCATCGACATGGAAATCGTTGATGGCATCTGATGCCGACGTTATCGGGGGCGTCGATCAGGCAATGAATATCGTCAATACGGGCGTTTCTGCAACGGAGCGTCAGTTTGGCATTGCGCCGGCACCCGCGCCTAAAAGCGCAGCCGAGAAGGGCCGCGACGAGTTCAACGCAAGCAAGATTCCAGCGCCCGCCCGCGACAGATTGAAAGCCAATCCCGCCGAAGCTGCCCAGTTCGATGAGATATTCGGCAAGGGTGCGGCGGCGACCGTGTTGGGGCGTTAATGGCAAATCCATACGCCCAGTACGCCACACCAACCTCGCCAAGCGAGGGCAATCCCTACGCGCAATTTGCCCCGCAGGCTGGCGGCGGCGTGCAGGATTGGGAGCCGCAGGGCTACAGCGGCACGCAGATGGCCGCCCGCAAGGTTGGCTTGGCGGCTCAGGGCGTGAATGACGGTTTCCTGCCTACGGTTATTGGAGGTCCGGTTGACGCCGCTGCTTGGGCGTTGAGGCAAATTGGCATTGGGCAACCGGCCCCCACCCTTAGTGGGCTAATTACCGGAGAGACGCCGAAGCCGCTTGAGCCGTTCGGCGGCTCCAAGTCCATCAAGCGCGGCATTGACTACCTCGCGACCGCGCCGGGCCGTGTCTACGACGCCGTCGCCCAAGGCTCCACGACTCCGCTGACAGATGACCGCACGTCGCGCATTGAGCCCGTCACGCAGGGCGAGCGCACGGCCTACGGGGCAGGCGAGGGCACGGGCAATGTGCTGGCGATGCTTGCGCCTGCCGCTGCGGTTAGCCGTTTGGCTGCGCCCGGCAGCGTTACCAGTGGCGTCGCAAACGCACTCTCGACCCAGCCCGTCATTCAGGCCGTTGCCGGTGCCGCTGGTGGCGCAGTAACGGGCGCGACGGATAACCCATGGCTGGGCCTCGCCGCTGGCGTGGGCGTGCCTTTGGGTGTGGCTGGCGTACAGAAGGGCGCAAAGATTGCCTCATCGCTGGTGCAGCCTTTCACCAGCGGAGGGCGCGACGCCATCGTGGGCCGCACCCTCAATTCATTGGCAGACGATCCCGCCCGCGCGGCTGAGAACATGCTCCGCTACAGAGCGCCGGTTGATGGCTTCAGGCTCTCGGCAGCAAAGGCGTCGGGCGACGATTCCCTGATGGCGACTGAAAACGCCTTGACCCGCGCCGGCACTGGCTTCGGGGAACGCGCCAACGCCAACAATGCGGCGCTGACAACGGCACTCAATAACCTAGACGCAGGCGGCGACCCGAGGGCATTCGTTGCCGCTCTGGGCAGGCTGGACGCAGGAGCAGCCCAACGCGCGCAGGCGGCCCTTGACGCTCTCCCGCCCAACGTCGATCCCACGACCGCAGGGCAGGCCATCCAGAACGCTCTGCGCGGTCGGTTCGACTCGCTCGTCACCAGCCGCAGCAATGCGGCAAGCCCGCTCTACGACGCCGCTAGGGCCTCTACGCAGCCTGTCCCGGCACTGCCTCTGGCATCCTACGTTGACGACCTCGTGCGCGCCAACAAGGGCGAGCCGCAAGCCGCAATGGAGCGGGTGCGGGGCCTACTCTTCAATCAGGACGGCCAGCTAGACCGGACGGCAAACGGCATGATGGCAAGCCGCGAAGCGATTGGCGATATGTTGGACAGCCAATCCATCGGCAAACACACTAGAGACCTATTGCTTGGGGTCCGCAGGCGTCTGGACGATGCGCTTGCCGTGATTCCCGAGGAGCAGGCTGCGCGCGGCGTGTTTCGTGATATGAGTGTGCCGCTTCGTCCGTTTGACGCAGAGCAAGGCAGCAAGACCGTTGCCGGTGCGATTGGGCGCGACCGCTTCAACAACACCTTCCTGCAAACCCCGGAGCTAGTGACCGGCAATTTTCTGCGCCCTGGCGCTGCCGGGACTGCAACGGTTCGCGAGCTACGCGCGACAGGCACAGGCGATGCGCCACTGAACGCCCTAGAAGGCGTGGTTGCAAGCCGTGTGCGCGATGGCGCTTCCATCAATAACATCCGCCCGGCGGTCAATGCGCTGTCTCCTCGCCTCGCCGGTCAAGTGGATGATGTCCAGGCGACCGGCACACTGGCGCAGGGCTTCCGGTCCTCGCCGGCTGGCCGCTTCCTTACGGGCGACCTTGATGCAGCCGTGAAATCTACGCTGGGCGCTCCAGATAGCGCCAACCGCATGCGGTCGCTGGTCGTGTCTGTTGGCGACGATCCGCAGGCGGTTGCAGGCATGCGGAGTGCTATCATTGACGACTTCCGCAGAGCCGCCCGCTCGTCTGTGGCAGAGGACGCGACCGGCAACCCGCGCCTTGTGGCTGCTGGATCTGCCCGGTGGCTCGACTCCAATCGGGAAGCTCTCACTGGCATTCTGTCCGACGCACAGATCGCGGGTCTCGACGCTATCTCACGCGCGCTCCGGGATCAGAGCCGCACCGCGGTTAAGGTCGCGGGCTCGGACACGGGCCGCAATCTGGCAACACAGAACATCGTGGAAAGCCTGCTTTGGAAGGGCGCTGGTGAATCGGCCATAATGTCGCCGCTTCGTAAGGCGCTCGGCCTCGTCTACGGAGGAGCCAACACGCAGACCGCCGACCGGCTTGCCGAAGTTATGCTCGATCCGGCAGTCGCAGCCGCGCTGATGCAGAGGCCAAGTTTGCAGTCCGTTGCCCGCGCGACGACCGCGCTCGACCGCTTGGGGCTGGCTACCGCTGTCGGCGCGAACGTCGAAACGCGCCCCACAAATCCACTGCGCGCACAATGACCAACGTCCACACCCACGCAGCCACAACCCCGGTGACGATCATCGCCAGAAACCACGATTGTGGCGTCGGGAACGGATCGACGGCGGCTTGGTATCGGTCCAGCGCGAACGCCGCCGCCACCGATACGACAAGCTGCGACACTTCCATCCAACCAATTCGCATGGCGGGAGCCTAGCAGATGTCCGTCCTGTTCACACCCCCGCGCTATAGCCCGATGTCGGGCAACGGCACGTCGTACCCGGCGGCCAAGCTCTATTTCTACATTACCGGCACGACGACGCCGAAAAACACGTACAGCAACCCCGATCTTGCTATCGGCAACGTGAACGCTAACCCGGTGGTTGCGGATGCTAATGGCCTGTTCGGCGTTATCTATCTGGCGGCCGGCGACTACAGCGTTGTCCTGAAGGACGCGAGCAATAACACGATCTGGAGCGTTGACCCCCAGACCGGGCTAGGCGCGGCGGACACGCTCACCACGCGCGGGGATCTGCTTACGCGGGACGCCAGCGGTTACACGCGCCTTGCCATCGGCACGTCGGGCTATGTGCTGACCAGCAACGGTACAGACGCCGCATGGGCCGCATCCATCACGCCGCGCGGTTCCATCCAGGGCCTCACCTATCAGAACAACGTGAGCGACGCGACGAACGACCTCGACATTGCGGTCGGCTCTGCAATGGACAGCACAAACGCCATTATGATGGTGCTGGGCTCTGCCCTGACCAAGCGCAGCGACGCGGCATGGGTGGTGGGCACAAATCAAGGCGGCCTCGATACCGGCTCGGTGTCAGACACCGACTATTATATTTGGCTCATAAACAGGTCGGATACGAATGTTACGGACGTGCTGTTTTCGCTGTCAATGACCGCGCCGACCATGCCGGCGAACTACAATTACAAGCGGTTGATTGGATGGTTTCGACGTGCATCCAGCGCCATTGTCGCGTTCCATGTTTATGAAACGGATGGCAGCGGAATCGAGTTCGCATGGGACACGCTGGCGACTGACGCCAGCGGCACAACCAGCACGTCGCGCGCCCTGGTTTCGCTTTCTCGCGTTCCGACCGGCCTTTCTATACAGGCCAATATAACATTTGAAGCCAACGTCACGGGTGCCGTTATCAATGTTTGCTGCCCCGACCAAGCCGATATTGCCCCGGCTTTTGGCGGCGGGATTGGCGTTGCTGGTTCAAGCATCGGCTTAACTGCCGGCTCGCAATCTGTCTCTAGCATCACCAGCAAGTATCTTTTGCGAGTACGCACGGACACCAGCAGGCAGGTAGCGATGCGTTCCAGTGTTAATTCGCTTCAATACTACGCCTCGGTGATTAGCTTCGAGTGGTCCCGTCGATGAGTACCGGAAAAGCATTGCCGAGCATAAGCAATCCTCCCGCGAGCGGGATGGAGTAGAACATGGCTGAGTCAATCTCAATTGACGCATTCTCCTTCGATCCTTTCGAGGGCGGCCTTGGCAAGCTCCTGGCCTGCACCACGTCATCGGCCAGCACGGTCATCCCCGGAACGCAGGCGCAGCCTTCGCCGCCCATCCGCATCCTCGTGACCAACGTCGGGTCGGTGGTGGCATATATGCGGATGGGGCAATCGGGCGTGGTGGCGACGACGGACTGTCTCGCGATCCTGCCGGGCGTCACGGTTTCATTCACCGTGCCGCCGGTTGCACCGACCTCGCTTTATGTTGCTGGCATCACCGAAGCAGGCTCGACCAAGCTGCAAATCACGGCGGGCAGGGGGATTTAATATGCTGATCCGCCCCCGCGCTCAGTTTCGAGACCTCTCTTCCTCTGGATTGAGCGACACCGTTACTGTCGAGAACCTCGCCGCCCTGAAGGCGCTGACCTCGCGGCCCGAGAGCGTCGTCGTTAAGACGGGGCAGGCTGCGGGCACGTGGCAGTGGGTGTCTGGATCGTCCACGACGGCAGACGATGCGCTGGTCGTTCAATGCACCAGTGGCGCAGCAGGCCGCTACAAGCGCATCTACGACGGGCCGGACGTGCAGGCGTCATGGTTCTGCCCGATGGTAGACGGCGTGGCGGACAACACCGCAGAATTGCAAGTCGCCGCCGACTACCTCCTGACCATCGGTGGCGGTCGTATTGTCTTCGATCAAGGCGTGTTTCTGATCGACAGCGCCGATCTTGAACTAGGCCGCAATGTCGTACTTGCAGGGCCGTGGCTCATGCCGGGTACGGGTGCAGGTGCGCTCCGCATCGATATCAGCGGTTTTCGCGCAGTCATTATCGTTCACCCTACGTACACGATCCGCTTCGTTGATGACTCGGCGGGCGTGACCGGGCTGGCAATTATCAACAAAGACGTATTCAACAACCCGACGCCGACAGACCTGCGGGGGAACCTCGACCGGGTAAAGTTGTTCGCGGGTGTTGGCGTGACGTTTGGCGACGGCGGCGTCACAGGTTACGTGGCTGATGATTGCTCCATCCGGAACTGTTTTATTGGCGGGTTTGAAACCGGCATTTCTAGCAATTACGTCTCGCGCCCTCGCATCGATCAGGTCTTCGGCGACAACAACAACGGCCTATACATCACGAAGTGCTACGACATGGACTACATATCCAATGTCCATTTCTGGCCGTCTCTAACTCCTTCGGGCGGTGCTACGGCGCTGGCGACCTACACTGTCTCCAATGCTACCGACAACGGGGGCTTGATCCGTATTACAACCTCCACGCCACATATTCTTGTGACGGGTGATACAAATATTGTTGTCGGCGGAACGGCGGCTGTCGGTGGTGTGCCGAATGCCACCGGCACGTGGACGGTGACGGTTATCAGCGACACGCAATTCGATTTGCAGGGTTCGACGTTTGCTGGTGCCTTCACCGCTGGCGGCAGCGTCGGGGTGCTGGTCTTCAAGCGGCAGGGCATCGGCATTCATCTGGACACGAATACTGATTGGGGCCAGTTGCACACCTGCTTTTGTTACGGATATCAAGTCGCCGGCATAAAGATCGAGGACAGCAACTACACAACGCTTATGAACTGCGGCGCGGATAATTACTCCGCGATACAAGACAAAGTGCCAATCGGCATCTGGGCTGCGGGCACCAGCAAGGCTTCTGCGCTCGTTGGTTGCAAGGCGGCGGCTCAAGGAACAAATCTTCGCATCGACACATCTGGAGCGGACAGCGAAGACGTGGCGCTAATTACGAATTTCCGTTCGTGGGGCGCGGTCACGTACATCTACGAAGTGCTCGACGGCCACGCACAATTCGTAAACTGCCACGGGCAGACCAGTGAGACTATTCGCGTCGGAGCCAACGCGGGATCGGTAAGTTTTATTGGCGGAAACCTCACCGGCACCACGATGAGCTACGCGACCGGCGCTCCGAAGGCATCGTTCATAAATGTCGTCGGGGCCACGTCGCCTTCGGTGGTCGCGTCGAATGGCGTCAGCGGAAGTCGCGTCGTGTCTGAGACCACAGTTGCTAACACCACTCCGACCGCAAACGATGGGATCACGCGCCAGACCTCTATCACGAATAGCGCGGGCACTCTGGTTGAGGCGTTCCGGCAGACTGAGCGCCTGTCTACGACCACGGCGGGCGCGGAAACCGCTCAAGTATTTTGGGCTCTCCGCTCTGCGGGTGCCTTAACCAACCAAGTGCTTATGACGGCGACCTCAATAGCGCCAGTCACAAATGGTGCCGTTGCATTGGGCGTGCCGACGCTAGGCTGGTCGGGCGCGTGTTTCAGCGCCAACACCGCGTTGAATTGGGGAAACGGCACCTACACGGTAACGCAAGGCGGCACGGCCATCACAGGGTCGGGGTCTGCCGCATTCGGGTCTTTCGTGAAGACCGGCGTCTTTACATACGGCACGCTCCCGGCCGCCGAGACCGCTGGAAACGGGGCTCGCGCCATGATTACAGATTGCAATTCAACCACGTTTTTGGCGAACGCAGCGGCAGGCGGTGCCAACATCGTACCCGTTGTGAGCAATGGCACAAATTGGCTGATCGGATGACGCAGCCAGAAAAACTTGCGCTCGCTATTCTTAGAAGCGGGTGTTCATACGACGACGCGGCCAAGTCATCGGGATTGCCTGTGAATCATGTGATGCGGCTTTGGAAAGATCGCCCGGAACGGGAAGGGCGTGACGCCTGACGCGCCCCTGACCACGCCAGTGATCGCCCAGTGGAGGGACGCAGGCCCATGATGACTGAGGTAGCTGGCCATGAACACTTTTGCGCGGTGACGTGATGAACACAATAGTTGAAGGAGACAGAGATGCCTAACCCCGTTGAAATCGTTGGAACGTACCGGGCGACGCCGCCCACCTTCGCTGAAGGCCCCGCGCAGATTCTCACTGACTCAAGCGGTCGCCTCATATTAGCCGAGTCGGCTGATACCGTCACTCTCACGAAGGCAGCCGTGACTATGACGGGGTCGTCGGGTGTCCTGGTAACGGCGAGCGCCACGCGCTCCGTCGTCCTTATCAGCAGCACAGAGGCGAACGGTGCGGCGGCGGTCGATCCCACAGGCGGCACGGCTGCACTTGACGCTGGCATCCCCATTCCGGCGGGCACGACTATCGAGATCACGGGCAAGGCCGCCCAGAGCGCCATGACCCAGATCGGCACGACCAGCCAGAAACTCACCGTCTACACGGGGTAGGGAACATGGTGTTCCGGTATCTTGTTCGGCCCAGTAGCGGCAGTAGCCGCTCCTTCGACGCCGACACACTTCTTTGGCGCGATGCGGTCGTCACTAACGGTGGTTCTGTCACTCTTACGCGCCTCGTCATTGTCGATCAGTTCGTCTACGACGAGAAAGCCGCCGGCCTGTGGACGCTGACCGACGACTACCTAGGCTTCTGGGCAGAAAACGCTATTCAGGGCCTGACGAGCCTGAAACAACGGCGTCTCGCGGTCGCGGTCAATTCTCCGACCTTCACGACGGATCGGAATTACGTCTTTAACGGCACGACCAACTATGTCGACACGGGTTTTATTCCGAGTACGCACGCTGTCGCGATGGCGACAAGCAGCGTCCATGCCGAGGTTTACGAACGCACGAATATAAGCGGCACTAACGCGTCGCTCGGCACGAACTCAGGCTCAAACAGAGCGATTGCAACGTTCCCACGAGACGGCAGCAATGTGCTGGTCGCGGCCAACGGCCTCGGAGCCGTCTACACCCTGAGCCCCCTGACCAGCGCCGGGCTCACCCAGTTCGGGCGCAATGGCGCTACGACGGCCGATGTCTACGGCGCCAAGAACGGCGTCAATCTCACGCAGACTTCCCCGCACACGGCGCTCGGCGCGTCGCTCCCATCGGTCAGCTTTTTCGTCGGCGGCATCAACCTTTTGGGGGCGTTGAACTTGCCCCGCGCAGCCTCTGTCGGATACACAGCTTGGGGCGCGGCCTTGACCAGCGCGCAGCGTCTCGCCCGCTACACGAACGTGCAGGCGTGGGCCACCTCAGTCGGGGCGAACGTCTGATGCCTATGTTCATCCTTTTGGGCGCCGCTCAAGCCGATGTCGTGCGCGGCCCTTCCACGCCATCGGCGGCTCTAAACCCAACGGAGCGGCAGGGCGGCGTCTTCATTCTCGGAGTCGAGGTTCTGACCGATCCAGCGCACGCAGCACACCGGGACTATCTCGCGGTGTTGCCGCAGATGGACAGCGCCAATCCGGCATTCCCGCCGCCTGTGGATGTCTAACCATGACGGCCATGCCTGACGCGGCTCTAACTGAATCTGGCTACTGGGCGATGCTTCGGATCAACGATGACTTCGCCGGCTACGAGACGATCACGACCGCCATCTCTGGGGCTGGCGTGCAGCGCACTCTAATCAATCCACCCGTCGTCTGGGCTTAGGCGGCAACAAGCCGTGCAAGACGCCGCCAAAAAACTGACCTTCGATCCGACGATCAATCTCGGTCACATTTTGACGGCGATCTCGTTCTTGGTTGTGGGCACGGCGGGTTATGTGGCGCTGGACGGGCGCGTCACTAATCTGGAGCGCGCCGACGTGGTTATTGAGTCTCGGCTGCTGCGCGAGATCGCCGCCCAGCGTGTGCATATGGATCAGATCCAGATGCGGACGTCTGAAGATATCCGCGAAATAAAATCCATCGTGAGAGATGGTTTTCGCGACCTCGACGGCAAGCTCGAAAAAAAGGCTGAGAAGCCCCGGTGATAAACCCCATGCCGCGCA
>TARA_R110000822_G_scaffold1299_6_pt1 | contig 23489 bp, 49 predicted proteins | sample TARA_R110000822 | Tara Oceans TARA_R110000822 (sample SAMEA4397666) | marine metagenome | biome: Polar Biome; feature: [SRF] surface water layer (ENVO:00010504); material: water (ENVO:00002006), including particulate matter (ENVO:01000060) such as... | depth 5 m | reverse complement strand
CAATAGTTCCATCTACTTTCAATAGGTATGCCATTATTCTTCCTCTCCTTCATCCCAATCTGCTATGGTTGTTTGTGTACCTTTGTATAAATCATGTTTACAGTTAGGGCAATCATCACTCTGTTCTAACCCTTCTAATTTAGGACGTAGAACTTCTTCATTACAGTTAGCGCACTTTAATTTCTCTAAGTGGCCTTGAGAATCTAAGAAAGTATATAGTAAATGATGTAGTCTCATTAAATCTTGGGCTACGGCATTACCGAAACCATGAAACTCACTTTCTATCTTATCCAATCTTCCATTTATTTCTGCATCACTCTTTCTCGACATATATACACATTCCCTATGACGGATATAAAGGTTATTACACCCATATTACGTTATTTACGCCTCTTAAAGCGTTATCTAACGGTTGCATATCCCATTTCATCATTTCATAGTAAGGTTGAATTTTCTTTATGATGAATCTTTCAACCAATTTACTATAACCTATTTCATATAACCCATCTATATCAGAGGGGTCATCGAATGCTATATATTTACCGTTAGAATTTATAGTTACTTTAAAATAAGAGCCAGCCCTATACCCCTTTCCGAGGTACTCATTGGCCCAAGCCGCTCCCGCGCTAGGACCGGATAGAACTTTGTAATCACTAAGATTCCTTTCTAGTTTACCTTTCATACATAAATCATTAGGGTCAACTTCTTTATTAATTACTTTTAAGATGATAGTATTAAGTTTTTCAGTAACAACTTCTTCTCCCTCAGAGGAAAGAATCCCTCCTATAACATCTTGCATACATTTCTTCATTACTTGTGGCATTCTTGATTGCTTCATTTCTATACCTTTAACATACATCTTAGCGTCGTGGTAATGACCATCAGTCCATGTAACATTACCAGCATATCTATTCTTAGCCATAAGAATCATACTAGAACACCACTTCTCAAACTCAGTTTCTATAGGCTCCATACTAATATTTATTTCTGTAAGAGCATCCATACCTTCTTGTGGGGAAGGTATCAATACGAACACACTGTCTGTATGTCCATAAATTACTTTAAAGCCAAAAGATTCTACCTCTATCTTAAGTTTATCTAATGTCTTTCTAGATGTATATGTAATAGCCGATGCTACTTCGGGATTATATAAACCGTACTTTGCATCTCCCGCTACTCCATACATAGATGCTACAAGAGATTTGCAAGCGAACTGCATTGTATCCCACTTATCAAAATTAGTAGGGTCTGATTTTACCAAACCTTTGAATTTATTCCTAAGTTTAGTCATGTAATCCATCTGTCTAACTAATAACCCTTTACTTTCAAGGTTAAACTTTGTACCATTACCACAATCCTGTCCGTTCTCATCAATTGTATCCCAAGAGATGTTATACAGAGAAGCATTACTGTGGTACATAGCCTTAATATCTAAGATGCCTACATTTTTATACAAGCCCGAATTTACTTCCATAACATTCGCTCCTATATAATCTATCTTATCAAACTGGGGCTTAGTAGGTATCTGTACATCAAAAGACTCATCCATCAGAGCAAGGTTAGTAAACATCTTAGTAATGTATGGGGTAGAGCGGATATCACACTGTACTACGTGTTGTAGAGCAAGGTAATATTCTATAGCATTTACTTTAGAGTCTAATTTAGGTAGAAGTCTTACATCCTGCCTAGCATAATGTAAATACAAAGGAAGGTCAGTAAGATATGTGTCGTGACCATCGGGAAGTTCAATCTTCTTTTCTCCCAACGCTTCCCAAGCAACATCATCTAATTTATATGAAGGTAATTTTCCATTCTTTAATTCCCATAACTTAGAAAATGCTAACATTAAATCTATACAGTTTCTTCCTGCTATAGGTTGCGCCCAATCTCCAAACTCATATCTTATCTTATTAAGAGGAGATAATTGGTAGGGGGCTATGTTATTTTTATTACATCTTTCTATGATAGTTTTTATATCCGCTCCTGTTACATACCACCCTGTAATAACATCAGGGTCTTGTTGGGACATAAGTGTTAAGAAACACTGTAACATTTCTGCTTCGGTAGTAAAACCTTTAGCACCATTCTCATATTCGTAGTCACCATACTTATAGAAGACCTGTGTTTGGTTTAAATTACTATCAACAAACAGTACGTGTTCTTTATTAGTATATGAATCATAGAAAACTATTATTCGCATAGCATTAGTCTTAGGGTTCCATTCACAATCCAAATACCAAATTCTATGCTCATAGTTAGGTATAGGCATCTTACCTTCCTGCACTCTATCTATCATAACTCTATTACTAAAAGGTATATTGCCTTCCCATGTAGGTAAGCCGCTATCTCTAATTGCTTTTAAGTCAAAAGTAGAGGCTACTACAATCTTAGTTAAGTCCTCTCCTAAGATTCCTTTATAACCACCTTCCTTTCTGACGGCATTAAATCTATAAGCGTCATTACTTTTAACGAAACAGTAAGGCCAATGCTCACTATCTGTTATAGTTTGTCTATTATTATTAGCATCTCTATATCTTATGATAACTTGACGCGCTTTGTTGGTATCTACAATCATAAATATCACTGTTTGTCATTGTGCCCTCTTGAGCGTGTTTCTATATTGTGTTTGTTTAACCACTGATTGATAGCGGTAGCGGATACACCAAATTGGTCTGCTATGTCTGCCATAGTTCTTTCCTTCTCTAAGTAATTTTCTATTAACCATATAGGGTCACGGTACATAGGGTCTAATTCCTGCCTAACTTTTACACTAGCCACATACTGCTCTCCATTAGGACCATCCCAAGAGATAGTAGTAGTACCTCCTGCTGAGGGTAGTAATACATTACTCACCCTATAAAAATCTAAGTCATCTCTACCCTTACCTAGATAGACTGGAACTGTTGTTTGATATCTAGGCATTATAACACACCACTTTGAAATACGAAACCTTCTTCGGAAGATATAATTAATTTATACCCTTGCTTTTGTTTAGTAAAATCTAGTATGCTTAATGTTATCTCTGTGTCCATTAATTGTGCTACGTTATCTAGACCACCTTGAAACTTACAGTTGTACACAGGCTCTTGGCTAATGGGGGAGTCTGATTTAAACAATTCTGTTTCAGTCTGCCCTTTCAATTCTTTACCTGTAATAACCCAAAGATGGTTGGCATTCCATGACAATGTAAATTCATTTAGTTTTTGGTTGTTCATGTTATCACAACGTAGTGCTTCAAATAAATCAGTAGAATCAAAAGTCCATTGGTGACTAGGTGATTGATAACCCCCTGTGCTAAGTTTGTAATTACCAGTAATAGGATTTATTTTTTCCTTTAAAGCAAGAGACTTATCGTTCCAAGTACCCAAAGTAACATTACTGTGTGGAAATGCTAATGAGTCCATACTACTTTGTATAGTAGTAGTTTTGTTACTAGACTTAATGACTACCTTATTAGGAACAGAATTACTAACCTTAATCTCGTAAGAAATAGTTAAATTTTGACCGTGGTATTTCAATACTCCCAGTAACATATTTATATCAGATACAGGGATAGAAGTATCCTTAGTAGGACCTCCTAATATAGTACAGGGTATATCAAAATACGATACACTAGTTAAACCATCCTTTACTAAAGAGGTAGTAGACATAATAGTAGGTAAGTTAAATGTATCTGCAACAATATTTAATACACAAGAGTGAACTTGAGCAATACTTTTACCGTTAATGTTCTGTAGTCGTTGCGTTCTTTTTAGTAGTTGTTCTAACTGAAACTTATCTACTGTAACTCTTAACGCCATAACTCTCACTCTTCCGCAAGGAAGGGTAAGCCTAACCACTCTATCTTTCCGTTCTTTACTGCAAGTATTTCGTGAGTAGAGCCTACATGTTCCATGTTAGCACCCTTCATCTCTTCTACAGTACCACGTACCGACCACTCACCATCATTTAGAGTTCTATCTCCTTTGACACCTGCGGCCATGTCAGCCTTCTTCATGTATCTTGATAGGAATATTTGTTGATTAAATTTACGCATAGTACCTCTTTCCCAATCAGGTCTTTCACCAACAGTCATTAGAACTTTCTTACCAGTTCCATCATCCATATATTGTTGTACACCTTTTAGGTGGAAAGTATAGAATATCTTATTGACAGGCAAAGCATGAATCCTAGTAAGAACGTCACGGTTTAATCTGTTACGCTCTCTCCATTCTTTTTGGTTAAAAGAATCATCTTCATTCTCAATAATTCCCTTAGACAATAAGGACTGTCTCATAGCAAACTCACACCATTTAAGGAATGTGGAACCACCATCAAATATTATACCACCAACATCTTCACCATCTTCTGAAATCCTACGTGCTATCTCATTCACAAAGAAAGTAGTTTTATCTACTAATGCTTTATAGTTTACACTATTGTCATCATGGAAGATAGAATCATCCATCTCATCATGTAAAGGTATAACCCTTAGAGTTTTATTATTAGGGTAAAGGTATTCTAATGTTGCTTTAGCACTATTATCTACATCTAAAACGTAGACTACTTTGCCTTCATTCATTTCTTTCTCAAGAAGTGAAGCGGCAAGTCCTGTCTTGGCAGTATTCTCATGACCCACAAGAGCGAACCTGTATTGAGAAGACTGAGCCTCTGCTTTAGAGAACAAGTCACGGTAATATTCTTTACCATAACTATTAGTCTTAGACTCTTTGGTCTTAGTAGTAGTAACTGTTGCACTATCACCCCAACTCATTAATAACCATCTCCACTCATAGCCTCAATCTCGTCAAAAGCCCACCATCCGTTTATGGATAATCTTTGCTCACCATCTTGAGTCCTCCAAGTTTGGCCTACTAGTAATGCTTTAGTACCTACTGCAAAATCTACTTTAAATTCTTGGTCAGCAGAAACATATACATCTACGGTAGGTGCAGTAGAAGCGATATCTAAATCAGCACATACTAATACAAAGCCACCGGCTTCTCTAGGGTCAATATGAATAACTTCTGTGGCTACACAGAGTTGCCTATCCCACCAACCTTGTGTTCCGTTAAAAGTATTGTAGTATTCAGGTAATTCTGCTAGTGAACCTAGAGTGTTTTCTAGACCTAATATATCTATAATTAACCCACTACTCATACCATCATCACTTATGGATATAGGAGGTTGTGTAAAACTATTAGCAACATCTAACTTAGGAGTTAGTATAGTAATATCAGGTTTAGCATAAGCATTGTTATTCTTGCCTGTTCTTAGTGGTATTGTACCAGTAACGAATGTAGGGTGTTGTACATCAGCCGCTTTGCCTTGTGCTTTAACACTAATCAATTGCATTGGGCTACTAGCACCTTCGGGACGACCAAAGAACATAGATGTTCTTTCTCTCTCATCTTGAGGTCGAGGCCTACCGAATTTGAAATTAACATCACCGGATGGGAAAGTCTTGTTAGCCTTATCCCACACAACAAAGAAATGTAGATTTTCATTTAGTTTCATAGTATGAGCAGGTAATTCTGTTACATCAGCCACTTCTTGACCGTAGAAATCTTCCCTAGCACTTCTAGTATATGAGCCGTCATGATTATCTTCAAAGGTAACAACCGCACCACTATCAACAAGAGTCTGTATTACTTCAGGAGAAGCAGTTAATAATTGATTCTTCATCTTGTTATATAATATCTTACCCCACTCTTTAGTTCTAGGTGAAGAGATAAACATTCCTTCGTATTTAGAAGCACCTGAGCGAGTCATTCTAGCATTTTCAGTAGAGATAGAGCGGGCCGCTACTCTTATAGCAAGTAGGCCACAATCTTCTTCTGATTTATTAGCGTTTCTCCAAGCAGGTGCTTGTTCTTCTAGTACTGTAAGAGCCTTCGTCCGAAGGGTATCCACAGTAACATTTAGCGTTTTGGCCACATTATTCAAAGTATTTTCATTCATCTTAATCATTCCTTTTGGGGTTATCTTGTGCTAATACTATTACGGTTATAAAGTTCTCTATTAAGAGACAATCGTATATAATTAGCGAGTATAATTTGCTCATCTACACCATCTATAATATCCCTCTCAGATATAACAGAAGCATTAATGAGACTTCTTTTCTGTTCATCATTCAATGATGAAGTTATTAATTCCTTAAATATAAATCTAATACTATCCCTGACACCATGACCTTTAAATAAATCCATGACTACTGATAGATTGTCCTGTATTGATGCTTTGTTTTCGGGGTAAACTAAATTAGTAAAGGTTGATATATCAAAACTTGTATCTACCAGCGAATGAATAAAAGAATCTTTTTCTTCATTATAATAATATGCTTGGAGGCAATTTATAGCACCTCTTAAATCCCCTTCGTATTTTGTACATATTAAATCTAAATAAGTAAGTGGGGTTTTGAACTCCTCTTCTGCTTGTATAGTTAGTAACCTACTCATCATATCTCCATGTGCTATAGGGTTAAATTTGAACACCCTACATCTTGATTGAAGCCACACACTTACTTTAGATAAATCATTACAAGTAAGTATAAACCAACCTTGTGCATTTTCTATCACTCCCTTCAAGGCTGACTGTGCGGCGGGAGTTAATTGGTCTGCCTCGTCTAATAAAAATATCTGTTTGTAGTTCCCTGTCCTTGACATAGGTAGTAACTCTTCCTCTACGAACTCAATACCCCTAGTCTTTTTACTACTAGCGTTAAAAATATGTAGAGTCATATCATGTCTCTTTGCTAAAGCATGAGCAAGACTAGTTTTTCCTGTCCCTGCTTGTGGGCTATAAAATACCATGTGTTGCATACCTTTACCTATGGCATGGATGATATCATCTTGACCTACTATCTCATCAATAGATGGTCTATGTTTTAATGCCCACACTTTGTTCATAAATATACTAACACTGTCACGATTATAAAGATAACTTATGGGTCGCAAGCGTCAGTAGTTTGTAGTATAATGGCTTGACAAGCCTCATAAATATGGTGTAATTGACTATGATGAAGCCCTGCATTACTAATTGGTCTTCCCTCAGCAATAAGAGATAGGACCATACCTATTGTAATACCATTTAGGAATTTGTTATCAAAAGTACTGTTTTTAATGAGGTCATCTATTTCTTTATCAGTCCCATTTACATAATCGGGGTCGGTATGTAGCCATAATAGATTCTTAATGTAGTTAGCAAACTTAACATTATCATCCGTTAGGATTTCGCTAAGCCCATTGTTTCCTTGTAAATTTAGAACCATGTCAATAATTGAAGATACGTCTTTCATACTACCACTATACCTCATACGTACTTAATGTAATATAATTATTATTAGTACTTGTTTGTTTTTTCTTAAGTTTATTCTGTGTTTCTACCTTTGCTTCTATAAATTCTTCCTTACTTCTATCAATACTTAATTCCCTAATAGTTTTAGCGGAAAAGAAACTATGTCTACAAGGAGTACAAATACTCCCTGCTACTTTAGCCCCTAGAAATAAAGGGTTATTGAATTTTTTAGTACATAATTTACATTTTAATTGTTTAGGTATCTTAAGAGACATACTGATAAGCCTCATTAAGAATAAATCCTATACCAAGAACTACGGCTACTAAACACATACCTAGTATTATTTCCCATGTAGGCATACCACCAAAGTTTCCCCCCCTCATTATTTAGCCACCTTATCGGGATGATTTTTAGGTAACTTATGTGTTCTACGTTCTGCTAGGTTTTTAATTAACTTAAGGCAGTTTATAGCCCCTTTATCAAACCTATCTTTAGATACATCATCTACTACCATAGTTTCGTATAGATTACTTAAATCTACTTCCTTAATTATATGTCTGAATATTTCATATTCTACGTGGGTTGTACTTCCCGCCTTTGCACTCATAATATAACATTACCTATGACGGTTATAATAGTAACTACTTACTCACAAGCGTCACGAATACAGTGGATACATTTTTCTTCCCCATCAGGGAAGACTCTAATACGCCCACATAAAGAACATCTTTGGCTTTTACTGGTTTGGGCAGGAGTCATGACTGTAGGAGTTCTAGAATAAACTATATCTTCTTTAGTCTTAATTAAAACTCTATCAATATCATATACTAAATGACTTGCTTTAATTCCTACTGCGTTCTCTACATCTTCTGCTCCCACAGGAATTATTTGTGGATTCTTAGACATAAGTGCTGAAAGACTGTGGGGTGAAGGTACTGTCCTAATACTTTTATTCTTGGCTAGTAAATCAGCCATACCTTCTTTAGTCATAGCCCCATACTCAAATAATAACTCTACTATTATTCTTCTTATGCGTCGGTTGTTAGCACTCATGTTATAAAAGACTGACGATAATGTATATAAGTCATTCGCTACCACCTAAAAGAAGTAGTAGTAAGTTTCTTTCATGATTAAACTTTTCTTCTATTTCCTTATATGTGTAATGCTCTATAGGTACAGTCATTATTAATCAATCATCCATACTCAAAAACATAGCCGAATCTATATAATTTAAAGAATCGTTTGGCTCTATCGGTAATCCTTTAAAGTTAGTCGTAGAATTTAGTCTATCAAACTCCTTTATTGTTTCCCTGTTTTCTTTTTCTACATCAGAAAACATAATTAAAAAACCTATCGAATAAAATATACATATGATAATGAATATATCCATTAAAACCATACTGAATCCTCCTTCTTACTTTTCTTTAATCCTAACTGTATTTCGTCCATATATTTATCACTATTTCTCATTCCTTTCATAATTTCACTTCCCTTCTTCTTTTTTTTAGGCCAATTTATCTGACTATTACTTTTAGGCTTAATATAATATGACATTACTGCATAAGTATAGTAATCCGGTAAATCAATACCTGTATTTACCATTGTTCTCCAAAAATCTATATCATCAACATTACTTTTGATAAAAGATAACGCTAATGGTACTGGCATTTGTTGTATAGCATGATATACTCTAGTTCTGTGTTGCCACCTAAGAAGATTCGTAATTGGCGCAAAGTTAATTTTAGCCTTAGTGTAATTACCATCCACTACTACAAAGTCTTCTGATTTAGCAGTAAGTTTAGGTAATTTATCTATAGTTACTATTAACCTATTATTAATATAAGGAATCCAAGATAAAGCATCTGCTTCGGTGAACTTATCCGTTCTCAATATGTAAGTTATATCAGGATGAGAAAGAGATGTGTCAATACTTTTATACATCACTAGATGGTGGCCAGTTAAAAATCTAGTATCGTCTTTTGTAAATATGATAACACCCATTTAAATGTCCTCCGATTTTTTCTCACCATTTTTTGTTATTTCATCTTTATAAAGATTGAAGAAAGGGTCATTTATTAGTATGTAATCACATAATCTTCGGTACTGATTAGGGCTTAATGACCACACTTTACAAACTGCTGAGGTTTTTAAAGGATACCCTAAAATACTCCAACGTATTCCTTCATAAGTTATAGAAGCAATTAACCCTTCTTCAACCATAGATTGAACTAATATAGGAAACTCGTTTTCATATATAGGTCGGGTGTTAAGAGTTCGTTTTGAACCTGCTCTCCAATTTCTCATTTCTTCTTCCTCCCTTCACTTCTCCAACTACTATATTTTCTTGAGGGGTATTTGTCGCCATGTCTAAAATTATTTGGGTCTGCTCTTGCTAGTTCTTCTCTAGGGGTGTATTTGTTGTTTCCTGCTCTTACCCCTTTGGGCCATGTCATATTCTTCATTTTTATGATACCATAAGCACCTTTAGGTTTATATTTCTGTGTATCATACTTCAATTCTTCCGTAGACATACTAGATACAAGTTTCCATAATGTACCTACGCTTATACTATTAGAATCGAAAAACTCTAGAGCATAACCTAAAGACCGGAAATATCTAGGCGTAATCCTTGCTATAACCCAATCTTCATTATCTAAATCCCATCTACCGTCACGAACTAGACCGGAAACTTTGTAGGGTGGGGTATCAATATTTCTATTCTTAATATCCCTTAGTCCCGACATTACTTTTAGCCTCATTTTATTCTACTACTTCATACTGTACAGATATAGGTTCTCGGAGAGTAGACATTTTTAATTCTACCATATCCAATAAATCAGGATGATTACCTAGAACATCTACTAACATTCTACTCATATCGTTCACTTGTGCTTGGGCTAAAAGTAACTGGGAATCCACACCTATTTCCTTTTTCAATTGACCTACTAATTTCAAACTAGCGTTTGCTTGTCCGATAAGTTTAGCGGCATCGGCCACAAACTCAGAAGTTATTCCTGTAATTTCCTTTTGTTCTTCTAGTTCATCAAGATAGCCACGAATCCTCACTACTATATCTTCTGCGGCATCTAGAGTATCTATTGATTGCTTACGGGCTGACTCCATGTGAGTAGCCTCTACTATATCGTAATCAATATGGTTATTCATATGATTCATTACTGTCCCTTCTGACCAGTTATATTTAACCTCAAGGTATTCAGGCCCATACTCATCCGTGTGTATTGCTACTTCAAATTCTCGCCTCTTCTTGTTATCACAAACAGTACATTCTCCTTCTAGTACCCATCGTAGAACCTCAATCACAAATGCGTCATTGGTCGTCGCTAATCTTTCTTGTATTTCCCTAATGCTTCTCATTCTTCAACTCCTCCTTTTCCGAACCTACATAGAATACCTTTACGGCCTCTCCTAGCGGTAGCAGGTTCGTATTCATTATACCATGACTGTCCTTCTAAGTTTTCGGTTATCCACCTCTTTGCTGATTGATAATCACCGTTACTAACCATTCGTGATACTTCTTTCACTACTTGGGACTTAGGTAAGTCCTGCATCCAAAAGGTAGAGCGAATTAATTCTAAGTCAGCATCCATAACAGTTCTACGCATTTCAAGTGATTGATTTAGTATTTCCCTTAAAGTATCATCAAGAGTAATTATTAAAGGTTGCCCTCCTCTATAAGTAGGTAACATCATGTGATATCCTATACATAATCTTCGGAATAAATCAGCCTCAAAAGAACGGACTGTTGGGTGTTCAATCCACTCAGCAATAGCATCATCAAAGATAACTCCCGTAGGAGGATTAGCGACGGCAGTTTCCATTCGTACCCTAATCCAATCTTTTATTTCAATAGATAAGTTAGCCAACTGTACTCTTTCTTCTACCGGAGTATTTGCTTGGCGATGTTGTGCCGCTTTATATTCCCTTTCTTTAGCAGGAGTCATGTCAATATCTATGATAAAGAATCTCCTATCAAGACCGGAATCTAACTCAAACCTAGCAGGTTGTGTACCAGCCCATACAGTATATCTAGTCGTATAACTAACCCATCCTGCTCTCAATGCTTTCTGTACTCTACCATTATCTAGGGAAGTAAGCAATTGGTTTTTCATATCCATCGAGTGGTCTTTTTTGGACGCATCAGACATAGAAGAAAATTCTTCAAATCCTAAGAAACCACCACACAATTCTCTAGCCAACGGGCGACCCATAATATTACCTTCTTCATCTACGGAACCAAACATACCTGCTTCTGTAACTGAATTTGGACCTAGCATGGTTTTCATACCGTGACCCATATCAGCATTAGCGCTATGTATCAAACCTGTACCTTCTGCTAAGAACATCATAATCAAAATTGATTTACCCGAACCTTTTGGTCCACGTAACATCAAGTGTATTCTAGTGTCCGGCAAAGAAGACATAGGGGTGTGGAATGGGACATTGTTGTGGCGTAACGGGCAGTTAGGAATAGTAAAATCAGTATCTTCATCTACTAATGGGCTATCGGGGTCAAAATCACACCGAGAACATTTATTAAGAGTGTTAAAGATATGCGCCCCAATACTACATATAAATATAGGTAGTTTGTCATCTACGTCAATGAAATGATTGCGGTTAGCAAACTCCAAAGTCTTGTCAAACACATTAAATGTAGTCATGGTCACTTCCTCCAAATTCATCAGCCATCATCCTGTCTAGAGATTTACTACTTGTTAATTTTTCCAAGTCATCTAGAATTTCTTTTAACTTAACTATAATATGGTCATGAATTGTTATACCTCTATATAAACTCCAAAACTCCTTGTAGGAATCAAAAGCATCCCAATCAATAAATGAATGAGTATCAGTACCACCTATTATCAGTTTAACATATTTGATATCTTGTGTACAAAAATTCTTGAAGATACAACCGAATGTCCAAGAGGGAGTAGATAATATAATATCACTATCATACTTCATACCGTTGAGACTCACAGGTTCTTCTTCATGTTCCATGTAATCATATATAGCGAGTTCCTTTGAGTCCATAACCACAAATTGCTCTTTGTTATAAGACGGAGAAGATTGTAATAAGTTTGATGTCATATAAGTCAAAGAATCAATACCGAATCTATTTAATTCAAGAACTATATCTCGTATGATAGGATATGTATAAAGCCAAGAATTGTCACCATCCTTTAGTTCAGGAAGAGGGTATGAATGAGTTATCCTCAATACAAAATGTCTTTGATTATCCCTATCATATATTTCAAATAGTCTCCATTCAGGGAATGTTGGGTCGGGGGCGGTATTGTAAGCGTCTACTAAGAATAACTTACTAAATATTCTACATACAGGCTTTGCATCTCCTATCATACCCATACCTGTTAAGAATGTAGCAAATCCTCTTTCCCCTTGATGGAACACAATAAGACTTCCTCCCATTTTTTCTTTTTCCATCAATCTATCATAATTCCATACGAAATCTGTATCTTTTTGTTGTGATATATCTCTACTCATAATTCCATTCCCCTTCTTTTTACTTCTTGTTTTATTACGTTTGGATAGTGTTTTCTAAACCTGTGCTTTTTTTCTAGTAGTGAATCTACTACTTGCTCTATTCCTATGATGTCATACTCAAACACTTCTGACTTTAATCCTCTATGTGTACCCATAGTCACATTAGACATATTATCATAAGTATTTACTACTATACCTACGTTGGAGAATAAAGGACTTGTTCTTAACATCCCAGTTATCTGATGAGATGAAAATTGCGTCTTTGATTTTGTTTCTTTGTATTTATTCCCTACATAGTTCTTTCTTTGGTGGTTAATGTAATCCTTTAGTTCCTGTACTGTCTTAGGGCCTTCCTTTTTTATGTACTCATAACACCAATCTGCTAATCTTAAATTTCTTGATGCCCCACCTGCCATATTACCACCTACTACTATTACGCTTATAATGTTCTTTATTTTTTTTATTGTGTATGTTTCCTGTAAAAAGAATAAAACGGTGTACTGCTCTATTCTTTCTTAATTCTTTTATTGTTTCAAAGGCTTTTGTATAGAGCCTTCTTATTAATCTATCAAACCTCTTTGAATTAAATAATTAATTCATCAAACCGTGATACTGCTCTGCTTTAATTAATTTTGTTGCTTGTGTAATTAAGAAAAATAATACATAAATTTATTATAATTTTCCTTTTCTATTTTATTTTTATCCCTAAACTTTCTGATGTGTTTAGTTTGTATGCCACTTAACATAGAGTCATTAAACTCTACCATATATAATGGTTTCATATCGTGTACTAAAGATTGTACTGTGTCTAATTGGTCACAGAAATTATCTATTACCTCATACAATAATGCTACTTCTAGGGTACTTAATGCCCCTTTGAAAACTCTTGTATCTACTAACATGACTGAACTATTTATATACCTCGCCTGTATAATAGGGTTGTTGTTATGCGAGATTATACTCAAAACCTTACTACCATTAACAAAAGTCCCTGTCAATGAAGTACTCTTCCCCCCACCAAAATCATAATTTTCTATACCAACACGCCCTACATAATTTTTTTGGGTAAGATGTGTGTTAATTTCATTTAAGGTGAAACTAATAACATCCCACTGTACTTGTTTCATGGTTGAGAAGCCGACAATAATATCATTATCTACCCAACATTTTATGACCGAACCTTTACCATCAAACATAGCCTCTTTTAGCATGAGTTCTAGCGAATATAATTCTATCAATTGTAAGTAAGCACTGTAAGACATACTACTTTTATTTAATAAGTTCAATAATTTGTGCATGATATGTTTGTCAGTTACATAGTAATCTCTATTGCTATCGTTTAAATGAACATACGGTTGCTTAGTCCACCTACCTTTATTGTTCTTCCTGTCCTTCCTAGTGAAAGCAATAGCCTCCTTAAGCACAAGGTCTGTGACCAAAATGTGCATGAGATGTGGGCTACTGTCTATCATTTTTATTTCTCCGTACCCACGCTGATACATCTGTCATTACTTCTTTGAAATCACGAATTGTTTTCTTAGGTACATTTTGCTTATATGTATTTAATGTAAGATAAGGATAAGACTTTTCAATTAGATTTCTCATCTTAGATATTTTCTGCTCGTACTCTTCTACATACACACCAAAATGCTCTATTCGTTTTGCAATATTTTCTACCGTAGAATTATTTGCAAAGACGCTTATAACTTCCATAAGTTCTTCTATCTTAACTGCATGTTCATCAGCCGTTATATATACAGGGTCAGGCGTTACTACTATCTTCTTCATCCAAACAACTCCTTTAGTTTTTCTATGTAGACCGCACCATCAAGTAGTTCTTCTTGTAAATGTGTTAACCATTCCTTTATACTCAAATCAGTACGTTCCATAGTAGTACCATACTTATTTTCTCCTGTCATCGCTCGTTGTTGTATCATCGTTATTATTTTTTCTTCTATTTTACTCATACTATTCCACCTACCCACTCACTAAGAGCGTTGGGATTTGTTACTTTATACACTACAACCATGTAATTTCTTATACAACCATCTTGTGTAACGGAAAATCCACCATTATAATTTTCTTTACTCTTAATTATACCTTTAGCACCTCTCAGTAAATTAGAAACGTGCCTTCCATCTCGGATGCTATTCCTACTTACATTTGGGTCTAATCTATCTACTATCTCACTACTTGTAATCCCATCGGGATTCTGCAATAACACCTTTGCTATCGCCCTTCTTGCCTGTACTCTTCTCATAATATTATACCGTCCTTTCTTCTAATAAACCTTTCCATCGCTCTCACAAGCGACTAACATGACCTTCAAAAATTGCACCACAATCTACGCATCTAATTTTGACTAGGGTTTCTCCCCAAGCCGTATCAAATTCATCTACTGTCATGTAATTGTGGGGACACTCTACTACTTCATCAAAGTCATCCGGCCCTACAACCATATGGTTTTCTAAACTCATTCTTCTTCCACCTCTATAAAAGAGAAATTATTAACATGAAAATCTAATCGTTCTTTTGAAAAATCATCAATCATACTATCTAATAATAATATAACACTGTGGTCAAGACCTAATTCTTCTGCTACTTGTGCCGCTTCACCTAACTTATTCATGAATCTAACTTGTCTATCTACATTATCCTGCGCAATTAATATTAATTTACTTATTACGTCACTCATTCTTATTCTCTCCTATTCCAAACGAATAAATCACCTGTTGGTTGTAAGATTGATAATATATACAGTTTCATCCAATGTTCTTTTTCTTTAATGAGTACTTTTAAGTGATTTAATGTATTTACGTCTTTATTAAATTTATCTAGAGTAGGTAGACTATCTAGAGTTACAATTTCATAAGCCCTAATCACGTGATTGTAGTCATTATTATTTCTCACTACTGGGTAAGGTGTATGTTCATCCTCTCCCCTTTCTATGTAGTACTTAGCCTGTTGTACTTCCTTTATTGATAAATCATAATCCTTATCTACATATTGACTATAATAACTGCTAACTGCTTGTTTGTATCTAGCAAATTTACGGCTTACTCTGTCTACTTCTTCCCAATCCTTCCAATCATTTTTTATATAATCATTTCCTACACCACGGTAGAATTGTTGGTCTTGTGCCATTCTATACATTTCTACATCTTCCTTTGTAAATTTATAGTTATCAAAGGTATCAAGGAATGCTAATCGCTTATCTGCTGACTCTATACCTTTTTTTAGCATATCTTGTCTTATCAAAAGATTATTCACATGAAGTGAATTCTCGGCTATTACTTGTTTTAAATTTGCTTCGTCACTCCATTCCTCTTTGATATCATTGTATAACCTTTCTAATTCTTTCATATCAATTACGATAGCGTTATTGAAAAAGTTTTCATTCCTGATATGAAAATTAAGTTTAGTAGTTACTTTAGAATCATTAGTACTGTGCCATTTTGTACCGCTTGAAATAATGATATAGTCGTGGCGATTATACAACCTAAGTGTATTAATTTGGTCAAATGTTATACGTGTTTTTAGCCTGTCGCTAGTAAATGATTTACTTCTACCACTATAACTAATCAGATTATTTAGATGAGAAACCATCTTCCTATCTACTGTACCTATTTTCTTGACTGTGCTTTTATCAGAACTATGGTAATCTTTTCTATTACCCCATTTTGCTAGGTATTCTTCTTTTTGTTCATCACTTTCAAAATTTACCAACATTCCATTTGGTAAGGCTTTTAATTTTACGGTTAAAGTATATTTCACTTTCTTTTCTTGTTGTATCATTCTTCATCATCTCCTTTTATATGTTTATTACCATTATCTTTGTATGTTTTTCTTACTTTGTATTTCTGAAAATATCTTGCTCTTACTCCTGCTTTCATTATTCATCACTCCTTAAATTATTCTTATTTACCCATTCACAATTATCATTGTTTTTAGGATAGGGTAGTATAGGGTGTTTTAAATTTTCAATGATATTCCTTTTATCCGTCTTAGATAATATATAAATATATCTATGTTTCTTTTTCAATTCGATTCTTTCATAATTGGGGTCTATATTTACTAATGTGGTTGCCTTAGTAGTTCCATATTTAGCCACTACACTTCTTGGATGTAATACCTCTCCATTAATCTTGTGTAAGTAGCCCTTTACTAACATAGTATTATTACCCTGATATAACCAATTAGTCGCTTGATATATTATTCCTACATGGTCAGCCATAGGGTCAGCATAACTAATCAAAACTTTAATATCTGTATTCTTCTTTAACCACTTAAATGTTTTTCCAATAAAGAAACTTTCACTATTCTTAGGAGCCTCATCTTTCAACCAAAGTCTTGTTAATTCTAATACTTCTGTGTTTTCTAATGAAGGTGTTATTGATTTCACTACTTGCCTTCCCACCGGAAATCCATAAATTGCCACCCCATATACCCTATCGTCTAAAAATAATCCTAAAGCATAACGGCAAGAAGACCATTTATGGGTATAGTGATTTTTTATTATAATATCTCTTGCTAATTTCTTATCCATCGGCAATATCTCATAATCCAACATCTTACTCATTATTCATCACTCCTGTGTTTGTATGTTTCTTCACTTAAAAAATCTGAATCTTGTTTTATATCCCATATACATACATTTGCTCTTGTATCTTTATTGTCAGTAAAGAAATCACCATGTCTATACATCAGCATTCCTAAAGATGTCGTACTCCTAAAACTGTTAGAGTTTTTAATACTCTTACCGTTTTTAAATACTACTCTTTCTACTATTTGATTAACCGTCAAAGGTCCACGTTCTGCTAGGTGATTAGCAACCGCTCTAAGAATTTTACTCTTAGAACCCATTCGTTGCCTAGCACCTTTATTCCTTACACTACTACTTATTGTATGTCTCTTGTCACTCATATTATAACCTGCCTTTAATCTTATTTAAGTGCTTTGGTTTCATTCACAAGCGTTAATACTTCTGATGGTGTAAAAAATCTACTTTTTAAATCCATACCATAATCCCATCCCATTCGGTATGGTGGTGGTCTATTCAATTTCTTGGGTTCAATTGTTCCCATGTAGATTACTTGCTCACCTGCTAAGGCATCTTCACAACCTTCTATAAACATTATTAATGTTTGTTTTACCATGAAACTACCTGTTATATCCATATTATTCTTCCTCATCTGTATTTCCGAAAACGAATTCACCATCATCGTCTTTTAGATTTTTTGTCCAATCTGCCATAGGAGTTAATTCACCATCAAGTATGATACCATTTACTTTTATCCTTAAATAAACACTACCATCTTTTCTAATACACGCTTCTAATTGTTGCGCTTTACCTACCGCGCCTCTAGTATATCTATTAAAATTAATCCATGTTTTATCCATTGTTTTCACCTGTTATAATTAAAGCGTTAAGTTTTTCCATTTCTAGCATTATCATTCTTTGATTTACTTTCAATATATACATCGCTTTTTCTATTTCCTTTACGTCATCTTCTAATTTCATTAAATTTACTGCTAAAGGATTCATACTAACGCACCTTCCCACCATATAGGTGTTTGACCTTGCGGCCATTCTACATTCATAACTTTAGTTTTACGGTGATAGTAAGCACGATACTCTTCTACTCCTAGAGTCATAGGTACATATCGAGTACTTTCTTCTCCCATAGCCAAAGGTATGTTTGTTGTCGTGCCAACCACAGGCATATGATTAATTACATAGTGTTCTGCCATCTCGCGTATTGGTTGCTCACAAGCATGGACTTTACCAAATGTTTCTGTATATGATAAGCATTGTTGTATAGCATGACGGGCAAGCCAACGGAAATTCTCTACACATTCTCCTGCCCATTTTGTACTTGGGTGATGTGGATAACCACCTTTGTAATGTGTACCGGATTTTGTAAGCGGTAAGGTATCAGATAAAGCACCATAGCGTAAAATTGCTGATGCCATCATCTGTGCTGATTCTACGCACATCTTAGGTTTGTGTTTTAGGCACAAATGCTTGGCCGCTATTTCCGGCGATTCGTGTAAGAAAAATATATTCATACTTATTACCTCTAAGATTCGTGGACAGTCCAATCAAAATCATCTAAGGAATAGTTATCATTTATCCATTCCCTAATACTACATTCTTCTAAGTCTTCTACCTCTATATCTATTGCTTCATCTATCTGTATCGTTACTGTTATGCTCATATATTCACCTCTACTTCATTACTTATTAATGTGACTGTTTCATTCACAAGCGTCACGCACCTGTTGGGGTACATCATATCTGATGTAGTCTACTAATATTTCTGATATTTCTGTCCTTTCTTTTATGCTTAAAGTATATGATATAAAAAGAATATCTAATAATTCACTTATTCTTTTTCTATCACTTGGTTCATAATCAACCCTAACTACTGCTCGCATCACATCTTCAAAATCATTTTCGCTCATTCTTGTGTCTCTCCTTATATTCACGATATAATCTACGGTATTCTTCCCACTTCATTTTTCCACACCATCAAATTTTTTACCTATATCTACCATATCTTCTATAAATTGGTTGTAAGAATCACGTATCATACTGATTACCATAATCATTTCACGTCTAGTCATAAGGTGAATGTTTTTTGCCATCCACCCATCTTCTAAGACCTGCCCTACATCTATATCATCCGATAGAATCATTGTGAGGACTCCCACGCATCGAATAATTCCTCTTGCTCTTTTAGAGTTACGTGTAAAGTAAATATAGTTCCCGAAATCATATGAGCGTAGAGTACTAATGTCGGCAAACCATGTTTACTGTGTAGATTATCTAGTAGTAAATCAGTCCCTACTAATGCTGAAATATGGTCTAAATTCATAGCCACATTTCCAGTAGTACATATTAATGCCTCTGATACACTCATTGAATCACCATACTAGTCATTAGTGTTTCCCATGCCTTTGATTTAGTTCTTGCCTTCGGCCCGATAATTGCGGATTCTACACGCTTCTCATTGATTTTACCTGTTTTATCAACAGTCCATGCGTGGTCTATATAATCCGACACGACGTTATATGCTTGGTACTGAGTATTATTCATGACCCCTATGTTATTTCTTTCATAGCCTTCTATTTCAATCAATTGCTCAAGAGTATTTTTACCTCTAGTACCTAATCCGTATGGATTATCACTACCAATTAATTCCTCTTCTACTTTTAAGCCCAAAGTATCTATGTAGTATTCAGTACGCTCGCCTACTTTCATTTCAGTAGCCAATAGCATTTCAGATTCTACCGCATATTGCTCTATCGCTTGATTTACTAAGCCCAAAGCCTGTATTAACTCATCAATTTTACCGTGCATCAAACTACTATGGCGTATTACTAACATTTTAGAATCAATACCGATACGCTTCAAGAATCCTTCTAACAAAGACGATTGATTTTTACAGAATAACCTTCTCGGAGAGGGCACTATTTTTACGCCACCCGAACCATCATTAGTATTTTGTAGATAAAAGTAACTTTCCAAAGTCTCATCAACATCACCATTTTGAAAGGTATATGTATCCGGCGTATGAAATGATACGAATAATCTTTCTCCGTTATTTACCATACCTATTCTGTCGAAATCTATATTTCCCGTCGGTATCAATCTATCAGCAATTCCTACTAATTCTGAATTCTGTAAAACATTGTATGTTTTAGTCATCACACTAAGAGTATGGTTTGTATCCTCACGGAATACTCTCATAAATTTAGTCTTTAATTCATTACCTTTGCTATCATATAGCGGTTCTGTATTGATGGTAAAATCCATCTTGGCGTTCTTTAGCACTTCCATGCCCGTTTCTCCCTTTGCTTCTTGGCCTATCATATCGAAGGCCGCCGGTATTAGGTGGGCTACATTTTTATAGTTTTTGTTATTCATCTTTTTTGTCTCCATTTCTTATATTTTATCCTTGTTGTCATTACTTATAATCTTAATTATTCGCTTCGCAAGCGTCTAATACTCTTCCTCTTCTTCTTCCGAAAACATCTCATAAATATCTTCGCTATCATAAATTGGGTCATCACTTATGCCCATATCTTCTAGTATATCTTCATCTAAATCTAAATCAGAACTCATGTATCCTTGCTGATATCTAACTTGCTCTACTTCTTCTAGCACGGCTTCATCATCAATCAAACTACATTTACTACATTCGTCTTTAGTATCCATTTCACTTATTTCGTATTCTATTCCGCATCTTTTACAGTATTTCATTTCTATTTCATCCATTTATTCTTCAACCCCTATTGGTACAATTGATTCGTTAATAAGAGAAGCAATCTCTAAAAATTCTAAATATTCTTCGTAAGGTACATATCTTTTAATTGAAATAGTCCTCATTCTAATATTTACTTGTAGTTTATCACTACTTGATTTTTTAATTGCGCTAACTGTTTTCAAAAAATCTATTTCTGTTGAACTTTCAAGGGTATAAGTAATTTTATTTTGAATGGTATCATCATCAAATATTATATTACCCCATGTTTGGTCATTTTTAAATCCTGCTAATGTATAATCTGTCATTGTTTGTATCTCCTATATTTTAATTTAAATGTCTCTCGTTTATAATGTTTATGTTTTCGTTCGCAAGCGTAAAGAATCTTGGGAGTCGGCTATGATAATGAGAGGAAAAATAAACCGACCCCTTAGATTCTAATTGTTATTTCTAGATATTTCTTTTATCATAAAAGTTAAATCTATAATTTCTGCATTTGTAAATTCATGAACTCGCGTACTCAAAACATTCCACAAGTCCTCTATTAATTCTTGTCTACTTCTTTTCTTTCCGCCTATCATCATTCTTCTTCCTCTTGAGGGATAGGGATAATATTATCCCATGTCAAATTTGTTCCGTATTTTACGTTATAGCCTTCTTTGTTTGACCATTGGCATTGAGTCTCACTATCGCCACTTTTTTTGCCATATTCGTGTTGTAATCTTAATTTTAGAACTACTGTATCAGAGCCGCTTTTCTGTTGACGCCATAATTGAGAATCTATTTTTTCCATCATAGATATTAGTTCAGTTCTAGATATTACCATATATCCTTTATGTTTTCTACTTTCAGTATTTCTATTTTCTTTTTCTATTTTCTCCTTATTTATTTTAAGTAATACTCTTGTTTGTTCATCTAGCATTTCTACATATTCCCCTAATTCTTCTTCACCTAATGTTTTTCCCTTCATATTATTATCTCCTTATTTATCTTATTTAAAGTTCTTCTTTTCTTTCGCAAGCGACATATTTACTATGGTGATGAAAACTGCATCCACATAATTGCCATAATCTATTATATTCTTCTTCGGTTACTAATTTACCTTTGTAGGGTCGCATACTTATCATTGTAAAAACTCCTTCAAAGCACGTAGATGACTTTCAAAAGTCCAAAAATGACCACTAAAATTCGTCTTTGCCCATTTAGTTTGCCCTTGATTTCTTTGAGCCGTACCCCAAAAGTTTTGATACATTTGGTATATTCTATATTCGATACCGTCTTGTATATATCTGAAATCCTTAGTGCCTGCTTCATTATTCTTTCTCCAATTATCCATCCATGTCATATTTGTTCCGTATTCTATTTCTGCTCTCATATTCTTTCCTCTCCTTTCTTATTAATAAACCTTATTATTTCTCTCGCAAGCGTTAAAACTCCGATACTAAAAATGCCTCATCATCAATTTCTAAAACTATACTTATATCTCGTATATCGTCTAAATCTTCATATTCATCTGTATAATTATCTTGAAATTCTTTCAGATTTTTAAATTCATTCCATGTACAAGAAATATCAGCCGGATAAAATTCTTGATGTCCATACTCAAGTCCATCTAACCAATCCCACAAAACCTCTAAGCCTTCTATACTATAAGCCCCATTTTTTCCGTTATCATGTATTTTCCACATTCTATCTATAAAATCAAATTTAGTTACTGTATCTATCAATGCCATATTTATTCATCTCCTAAAAATATATCAGCCAAAGTCCCAAAGTGTTGAGATTCTTCTTTCTTTCTTTCTTCTTCTCGTCTATAATATTCTTCTATCAATCTACTAAAATTTCCTGTTTTCATTTTATTCCTCTCCATATTCTTCTATCATTCCTAAGACTGTTCTAACCATTTCTACATAACGTCTATGACAATCTACTCTACTTCTGCCCAGTTCTTCGGCTATCAAATCTCTATGCTCCCGAACAGGCCAACCCTGCGTTATTGCTTCATCTTCATCTATTGTCCACATCATTTCCATACTAATCACCTTATTATAACACCATCATTTCTATAATTTATTTCTCTAATTTTTGTAGTTTTATTCGTTACTTGTTTTTTAACTCTTGCATAAATCGTATCAGAATTTCCTGTATCTCTGAAATCAAAATCTATACTATTTCCTCGCCATAATTCATAAACATCAGTTTTTGAATCAAAATAATCTACTAAACTTTCTTCCCTTTTCTTCCATAATTCTTGGATGAACAAATCTATATTCTCAGCGACAAATAATAATTCCTTTTGCTTTTCCAAAATTTGTTTAAATTGTATATCCTTTATTTCTTGTTTCGTTGTTGTCATTTCTTCCCTCTCCTTATATTTCTATCTTCTCATTCATTACTTATTAATTACTCGTTTCGGCTCGCAAGCGT
>TARA_R110000822_G_scaffold128782_3_pt1 | contig 23496 bp, 27 predicted proteins | sample TARA_R110000822 | Tara Oceans TARA_R110000822 (sample SAMEA4397666) | marine metagenome | biome: Polar Biome; feature: [SRF] surface water layer (ENVO:00010504); material: water (ENVO:00002006), including particulate matter (ENVO:01000060) such as... | depth 5 m | reverse complement strand
TCGTCGTGCTTTATACTCCCTTTTACGGGCGTTAAGTTACAGAACGACCAGCTTACCTTTTAGCAGTCCAGCGTCTACCGCCAACCGTATAGCCTCGACATTGTTCTGCCCATAAGCAACTAGGCAACTAGGCGCATTAGCGCAACCGCCTTCTGTGCCGTCCACATGGTAGAACTTTAACCGCCCCTTGAAGAAGAACACAGCATCAGCGCGTTCCCATATCTGGGCGTGGAAACCGATAGTCTCCGTCCTAGAGAATACAAGCGCAATGCCATTGCCATGATCGGCGAGCTTCTTTAGCCAAGTGAATGTTTCCCTACCGTAAGGCGGATTGCACCAGACGCGGCCTTCCCAAGACTGCACCAAACCGTCGTCTAAAATGTTATACCCTTTCCTAGCGTGGACAAACGGTGGGTTTATAGGCTGGCAAGGGTCTAGGTCAAACTCTCCTAAAGCCTTTGAGATGTAGGGAGGCGTAAGCCACTCGTCCTTATTCTCGATGTTCGTATTGAAGTCTCCCATGCCACTATTGTACTACGGCAGAGGTCGTCCGTCATCATCTGTTTCGTCTGTTCCATGAAAACTTAGGCAGTTAGCCAAGATGTTGCCGAGGTCTACGCAACCAGTAGCGCAAGGCTTGACAGCTAATATCTGTTCCCCTTCTTCCGTTACAACGTGTTCCGTTAGAGCCATAACCTGATGGCACTCGCTGCAATATACACTAACCTTTACTTCGTCATCTCCCATAATCTAATTCTACTACAGCGCGGTGTCTTTAACCACCCCCTCTTCTGGTTCTTGCATCAGCCATTCCACAAAGTGTCGGTTCTCCAACAATAGGCAGAATAGGGCTTGCGACATGGAGTAAACATCCTTGTGCTTTACATTGTCTAAGCCGAGGTAATCTTGAAACACATGGAGTATTTCGTGGAGCAAGGTAACGCGTTGATGAAGATGTGATGAAAGCTTGTCCAGCTCGATTAAAGAATTGTAAGAGTCGTATTGTCCGAACACTTGGTCATCTGCATCTTCTGTAAACTCAACGAGATTGACCTCTATAGGAAGTCCTAATATGCGAAGCATGAATAGAAGTTCTCCTCTGTTGGTCATATCAATATTTAAGCACCGTTTTCAGCCAAGTCAATAACAAAAAATGTGGATAACTGTCCTAGTAATTGCCGATTATATATCTATAGTAGGAGTAACAACTTATGAAAACACTAGTCGTACCAGATGTTCATGTGCCTTTCCAATGCAAGGAGGCGGAGAGGATGCTGCACAAGCTGATAAAGGAACACAAGCCAGAGAAGATTGTCTTTCTGGGAGATGTTGCCGACATCCACGCTTTAACAACGCACCCTAAGATTACGCATTGGCGCGATCGGCTAGAAGATGAGCTACTACAGACGCACGAATATCTGGCTAAGGTTAGAAAGACTGCTGGCGACAAGACTAAGATTACCTACCTTAGAGGAAACCATGAGTTTAGGTGGGAACGGATGGTGGACAAGTGCGTTCCTCATCTAAGCGTTACTAGAGGATTGCTTCCTCACTTCTTAGGCTTAAAGGATCTAGGCATCAAGTGGGTTGAAGATGCTGGGCGAACACCGATACGGACGACAACAGGTAGAGGCAAGGTGCGCTTCCTTCATGGGCATGAGGTTAAAGGCGGTTCAGCATTCCCAGCTAGACACGCTCTTAAATGTGGCAAGGTGCTAGGGGAGTCAGTCCACATAGGGCATACGCATCGCTTCGGAGTTATGGGGTTTACCATACCGCAGCAAGGCGAGTTCTTTGCTATAGAGGCTGGCTTCGTCGCAGATAAGTCGTCAGAAGGAATGAGCTACGCTTATCCGCAAACCGATTGGCTTCGCGCCTACTCCATCTATGATGACAAAGACAAGTCATCTCCGTTGCCAAACTTCTACTGGGTATGAGCGCACCTAAACGCATGGAAGACTTGAAGTGTAAAAGCTGGTCGCCTTTAACTGAGGACGAGCTTACCAACCTAAACCCTATGGGGCTGAAAGGTGGCGACGTTGAAGTAGATAGATACTTACTTGCCAAACTACTTGGCGAGCGCGATCGCCTTCATTGCGTACTAGAGGCAAGCCTGTGGCTGATAGAAGAGTTCATACAAGCTGGCTTCATTGAAGCGGAACATCTTATTGAGGAAGAGCCAGACCAACTAGAGCGTTCTATCTTCGCGCTACGCAACGCTATCCGAAGCTGTAGAAAGTAAGACGATGGCCAAGGCGAAGGATATGAGGAAAATAAATGAATTAAAACCCCTTCTCACTCCACGACCGTTAGGAGTTCAGCCCCACCGTCTTGCTAGAGATTATACACTAGAGGGGTTGCATTTCAATATCCCCTTCCACTATTTTATCCGACTGTAGAATCGGTGTTCCATCCCCCACATAAGCACCAGCTATACCTAAAGCGTAAAACTCATGGGCTTCCTCGAAATCCATTCCGTCTTTCATTAAGCTGTGAATCATCTTACCCACGTCGTAGATCAAGACCGAGTGGGTGTGAGGGAATATGCTGCCAATGCCAATGATGCAGTCATCGTAGCCCTCCAAAATAACCGCCTCTTCTGACAACTCGGATAGTATTAGTTCGCTTATCATTACAGCTATTCCGCAAACGACTGCTGATACAAAGACTTCGTAAAGTCAGCCACCTCGTCGCCACCGTAATCTCTGATGACATACCTGTGGAACGGATACAGCTTCTCTAACGTGCGCCCCAAGTCCACCATAGCGTAGCAGTCGTAGCCGCCTAAGTAGTCCACCTGTTCCGACATACCCAGCAGATCGCTACAAGCGTCTACCCAGTAATGGATGTTATCTTCTTCGTCCTCTGCGTGATAAGTTATGACACAAAGTGGTTTCCCAAAGAGCATCATGTGTAGTAGTGATTTGATGTATCTCATCGTGCTAACCTCGCTTTGCCTTTAGGCGTGATCTTAACGTGCCAAACATCGTCGTAAGGTATGGTAATGATGTAGCCGTTGTTCATTAGTGAGGCGTGTTCAACGCGACTGACCTTGCGCCACCACTTAGTTACAGGCATCGGTGCTAGAAGTAGCCAGTCCATCTCCATTAGAGACTTTCTTGAGTTGTAGATTTCTTTCATTGTTCTTTACCCCATTGTTCAGCCATCGCTTTGGCTATACCGCTGAATGTTTTGCTCCTAGTTTTTGAGTCTCTAAAAGGAGTGCCTTTGTTTTTTCTAGGCTGACCCTTATGATCTTTTGACCCACCAGATACCCAGCTAACCACCCCATCGGTAACCAAGTTGCTAGGCTTTAATAGAGGCACTCCTTTTACCCAGAGACAAGTTTTTTTACTGTAGGGGTGTCCATGCTCATAAGGCTGAATGATTTGATTGTATTTAGGAATGTTAAAAACCCTTGTTTGTATAGGGTTTTCCACTACTACCTTCGGGCAGTCTGCTTCAAGGAAGCGCATGAAAAACTTTTTACCCTCTAGCCCTTTGGCGTATCTTTCTTCGCATAACTGACCCTTCTTTGGGTAGAGTCGGGCTGCGCCAGCGTTGGACAAATAAGTGCATGGGGGAAACGCGATTATCATATCCCACCCTTTGTCTAACTGGTATAGCGCATCGCCCATAATGTGCCACTCTGGGTGTCCTCCACTCGACGGCTGAGTATCGCAGCTATACGCCTCATGCCCTAAAGCTCTGAAAGCCTTGGTAACAGCTTGGCTCTCTTCACAGGCTACTAATACTTTCACAGCTTCCGCCCCCACTCAGCTAAGTGGCTGGCATCGGCGAACCCATCGGAAGTCCTCTTCGGGTTTTCATAGACAGTCAGCGTTCCATGACGCATCTGCGCTAAACGTATAGAGCGTTCCTTGCTCCAGTTTTCATCGCTTTCTTCTATCAGCGCACCAAACAAACCCTTCTGCCAAGTCTTAGGCGCTACCGTTGTAAACCTACCATCGCTGGAATCCAACCATAGCGTACACAAGGCTTGAAGCCTTCCGCTGTTATAGCCCGATGTGTAAGCCGAAGTTACGCCCATGCCATAGCTAGGAGATTCTTCGACAACGATACGCTCGATGTCTGTGAAGCATTGAAACCATTTGTCCAAGGCCAATACATCGAGAACCGATCGCGTCTTGTCTGCTCTATAGCATGGCACTTCTTTAATGTGAGGCAATGCAATCATGCCCAGTATTTCGCCGTACTCGTCAAGCGCAACAGCAGCGCCGTTGATGCCTGTATCAATCCCTATGAAGCAGCTAGTCATTTAACTGCTCCGTAGTCTGGCGTGAGTCTTCGTCTACCTTTCTTCGAGTAGAAGCTATCAGAGCCTCCGCTTCGTCAAGGTGTCTACGCGCTAGGCGGTAAGTCAAGTAAGCATTCTCGAAATAAGTCTCTGCATCCGCAAAGGCTTTAATAGCTTCTTCTAATTCTTTTACGCCAGCACTCATTTTCTTATACTCAGTTTGCCTAAAGCTTCGAGTGTTCCTTCAAACATCTCAACAACCGACATTGATTTATCAGACAACGGTGGCTTCCCTAGAAAGTGTTCCATCGTTCTGCCTAACCGTTTAGCTATCTCATACAGCTCACAAGGACGCACTTTGCGTGTGCCTATCTCTATGCGCTTCATTGCGTCTGGTGTCATGTAGCACAGCTTTGCAAACTCGCTACGACCCATGCCAGCTTGGTTGCGCTCGACGTATATCATGTGGCCTATGTTGAAGTCGTCTTGCATTACAGAAACCTCAATGTAGTTTTAGTTATCAGCGCAGCACCAGCAATCTCTTTGCCTTCTTGCAACGCCTTCTTAATAGCCTTCTTGTCGGCAGCTTTAGTTACCTTTACTCGAAGGTACTCTTCGGCAAGCAGATCCTCTGCGCCCTCGATAAGCTCTACAGATGGTGGGCATTTAGCGACCTTGACCTTCCACTCTGGGCATTCAATCTCAAAGATTTTATTGTCCATCATGTTAGCCAACAAGTATTCCCTTAGACGCTCCTTAGCGTTCTCCAAAGACTTGCGACGTTTAGCCATGCGCTTCTCTGCTTCCTTCAACTGCTCTATCTCAGACTCTTGGTTCAAGATAAACGCAGTAACATTATGAGATTTCTGAATGATAGTCAGCTCGAAAGCCTCTATCGTTTCTATAGCATCTTCTGCTGGGATTGTGCCGTCCTCGATAAAGCCTTTCAACTCCTCGAAGTCGCGTGTCATTTCATATAAGGATTTACTCATTGTCGCTACTCCATGCGTCTTGCTCCATCGCCTTCCTACTGCGCTTGCGGTCTTTGATTGTGTCCTTAGCCCATTGTAGGAAGTAGGCTGCCATGAAGAAGATACCTACCCAAGATAGTATACCTATGAAAATTAGTGAGCCGACTACGGCTATGTGTTCAAGTAGTTCCATTTTTAGTCCTCCGACTGAATTAAGATTTCGATTGTGCGGTGTCTGGAGCCATCCCTACGGATGACCCCTTTGGCCTCAAGCCCAAGTAGGCATGAGTATATTGCTGGTTGCGTAACCCCTAGCACTCTCGATAACTCGTGCTGGCTTGGGTTCTGTCGCAATGCTTGAAAGCCCTCGATGGCTCTCAGAAGTTTCTGCTGTGGCTTAGTTAGTCTCATGCTCTTTCCCAAACTGTTTGTTTGCGCCCATGCGTCGAAGCGTGGCGACTCTTGATTCTTCTGCTAGTCTCTCGTATCAGCCCTCTATTGCTTGCCTTGCGGAACTGTGCGCCAAGAGCGTTAGGGTGGATAGCGTCGAGGACGGTAGGGCAGTTGGCTAGAAGGCGATCGCGTAAGTCGTCAGCAGTAAAGCCGAAGGGCTGTAGCATATAGCACATCTTTAGCTCTTGCCACACCTCTGCCTTCGCCGCGTCTGGCGTGTACTCAAGCACCTTAGCGCAGCCTATCCCAGCCAGCATATCGCCTATCTGTGCGCCGTTCATTCTGTCAGCGTGTCCACTATTTACCATCTCGGTCATAGTGTCTTGGCTGGCATTCACTTCCCCCATAGTGCAAGGGCAGTATTCACGATGAGCGCTGTCAGCGTCATGTGTCTCAATTATGTATCCATCGCCGTAGCAGATGAGGCAGATTTCTTCAAGCCTTGTAGTCATTTTTTGTTCTCCTGTAGTTTGGCGTAATTGCCATGTTAGTAGTATCGTCTATCTTTTATAAGGTTCAACAATAATCTTATATTTATTTAGAATAACAGGAGCTTCCGCCGCAATTCATCCACAAAAAGGACGAAAACCCCCATTAAACACTAAACTCTAAAAGGGGATGTCGTCTGGCGTAAACGTCGGTGTCGGCGCTACGTTAGGTGCTACACCTTGTCCAGCTACAGGTTGTGGCTCAAGCTGCGGCTGTTGGTCGTGGCGTAGGATTTGCTCTAGCTGAACACCACCGTTGCCATTTGGTACGCTGATTTCAACCGATCCGTCTTGCTCTAAAGAGTCCAGAGTCTCACGAACAATCTTGTAAATCTTGAAAGCGAACTTAGCCTTGCTCTTAGTCTCGCCACCAAAGGTGTTCACATCGAATACGATTTGGTTGAAGCCGCCATACTTGGCTGACGGAAACCATGTAGCCCCATCATCCTTCTGGAACAGGCCACCGTTATCTATCAGCTTCAGTTCCCACTTAGAACGGTCTTGCCTAGTCAGCTCGCATAAGCGACCCATCTGATTAGCCCAGTCTTGAGGCAGTTTCTCTGCATTCGTGAACCAGCCAATCGTGCCTTCTGGTGGGATCTTCATAGCTTCGCCCTCGACATAGGCTTGCCCACTAGGACTAACCGTTTGAGCTACAGCCTGTTGAGGCGCACTACCTGTAGTAATGGCTGCTTGACCATGCTGCTTGTACTCAGCCGTCAGCTCGTCTACGCCATAAATGCCTTGTGATGGTGCAGTTAGAGCGATTACACCGCGAACGATGAGTCTCTTGAAGGCCATCTCTGGACTGTGAGTGCGCTCAGGATTTTGGTTCTTCCCATCCCAACGACAGCTTCCTATCTCGTGGACGGTGTTTCCAGCCTTATCTGTGAAGGTGGCGGTGAAGGCGATTGACACCGATGTTACGATCGGCTGTGGCATTGTGAAGGTAATACCCTCTGCTGCCTTTATCTTCTCTGCCCCTTTCTTAGATAAGCACATCGTAGAATGCAACTTATAATAGTCGTTCGTCTTGCCTTCTTCCAAACCGTATTTGGTAGCTAGGACTTGTATAGCGTTTTCTGCTGACATTTTTTTACTCCGTTAAGAATTTCTTTAAGAACCACCGACACTTGCCGATAGCGTGAGGGTACAGCTTAGTAGAGCGAATATAAGCCTGTCAAGAAGTTTTATCAAATAAATACTTAGAAGTTTATCCTTGACATCGTTTTCGCACCTATTAAGATTACGCTTACAGCGGTTATAAGAACGCAATAAATTGCTTTTCTAAAAACGCGCTATAAATTAACGCTTTACTATATCGCCTTTTCCAAAAACGCTTTTCGCTTCGCTTAAATCGCTTCTACAAAAGGCTACTATATAGGAATACATGGAATCAGACTACGAAGAAGACAAGACACCAGTTGTAAGTAAGGCTTTATTGGCCTACTTAGAAAAGGTAATCCCTTCTGTAGATCATAAGCCTGTGGATGCTTTGTCAGACATTATGTTTAATGCTGGTAAAAGAGAAGTAGTAAACTTTCTTAAACAATTACATTTAACACAAAAGAGATAACATTATGACGGGCGCAGAACCATATTTACTAGCAGCAGCACTCGGCCTTGGCGCGGAAAGTACGCGAAAAGCACACGTTACTGGAAAGATAGCGAGGAAAGATGCTGACGCTACGGCGCAACGAGCAGAGGAAAGAGCGCTCAAGCAAGAAAAGAAAGCGGAGGCGCAGAAAGAGGCGAACACCGCTATGCGTAATGCTCAGATGAAGAAAGCTAATCAGAAGCAAGTAAAGGCGGTTACTGCTAATACCTTCAAGAAGAAAACTACGCGACAGCAGTTTACTGTCGGTGGCGGTGGTGGCGATGGCGATGACTCTGGTGTAAACTACTAGAGCGTATGGGCAAGAAGCGTTACAACCAGCTTAAAGATGAGCGCGAAAGCTTTCTTCTTCGTGCTAGGCGTTGCTCTGAGCTAACGCTTCCGTTAGTCGTTAGGGATCAATACAACAACAAAGACACAGGCGACATATCCTTTGCTTCGCCTTGGTCGTCGTTAGGTGCGCGTGGTGTTAATAATCTCAGCTCAAACTTGATGCTGTCGTTGTTCCCTACTAACTTAAAGTTCTTCCGACTCCTCGTCAGCGATAACGCCTTCGAGGAATACGGCGACCAAGCGGATCAAGTTAAAGCAGAAGTAGACACTTCTTTAGCTACTATCGAGGAGACTGTTTTTGAGGAAATCGAGGACAGAAATCTTCGCCCTGTAATCTTCGAGGCTCTAAAGAACCTCATCATTGCTGGCAACTCGTTACTCTACGTTCAGCCAGACGGCAACATCCGTAACTATGCGCTAGAGGACTTTGTTTGCCACCGCGACATTGAAGGCAATCTGACCGATTTGGTTATTCGTGAGCAGATTTCTAAGACCGTTGCTGAGAACTTAGGCATAGATACGGAGCTTCCTAGCGAGGACGGCGCGTCAGACAACGACAAGAACATTGACATCTATACTTGCGTTGAGCTAACAGATAACGAATACTACATCTACCAAGAAGTAAATGGCAACGTCTTAAAGGATACTGTTGAGTATGTGCCTTTAGACAAGCTGCCTTTCCTACCTTTGCGCATGAGTAAAGTAACTGGGGAAAGCTATGGGCGTTCTTACGTCGAGGGTCTTTACGGAGACTTGCGATCGCTTGAAGGCTTAACTAAAGCTATGGTTGAAGCAGCAGCAATCTCAGCGAAGATTGTGTTTATGGTTAATCCAGCTTCTACGACTAGAGCGCGTTCTATTGCACAGGCAGAGAATGGCGATGTCATCAATGGCAATGCTTCAGACGTTACTACGCTACAGGCTAATAAAGGCGCAGATATGAATGTCGCCTTTCAAGCAGCACAGAGCATCGAGCAACGCTTGGCGTTTGCGTTTAATCTGTTAGACAATGCACTTCCAGCTGGAGGGCGCACTACGGCTACAGAGATAAACCACCTTATTAGCAGTTTAGAGAAAGTGTTGGCTGGAACTTATGCCATGCTTTCGAGTGAGTTTGCGCGTCCATTGGTGCGCATTATTGTAAACCGTCTTACAGAAGAGAAGAAGATTCCAGAGCTACCTAAAGAGGTTAAGCTAATTATTAGTACAGGGGTCAGCTCTTTAGGCAGAACATCAGACTTAGAGCGTCTTCAGCAATTCGTGGGAATGGCGACCCAAATGACGCCAGAGGCTTATGGACAGGTTGTAGACCAACGAGCATTGATGCAAGCATTGGTCAGAGCAGTTGGCGTGGATACGAACATATTGAAATCAAATGAGCAGCTCGAACAAGAGCAACAGCAAGCTATGATGGCTCAACAGCAACAAATGCAACAACAACAAGCCATGATGCAACAACAGCAGACTGGTCGCGTTATTGAGAAAGTTGCTCCACAATTAGTTCAACAAATGCAAGAGGCACAACCAAATGAGTGATACTTTCGACGAGAATACAAACGGTGTTTATATAGAAGATAACCCTCCAAAGCCAGAGTTCAGCGAAGCAAACCTAGAGTTTCTTGCTCAACAGAACGCTACCGATGAGCCTAATGATGGGAAAATCTTAGGCAAGTTCAATAACCAATCCGATTTAGAGAACGCTTACAAAGAGCTGGAGAAGAAACTACATGAGCCATCTGACAATCAAGTTCAAGCTGACGATGATACGCCTCCAGAACTACCTAGCGACGAAGTTAGCGAAGCTAGTGATGAAGAGGAGTCTGCCAGCGATGAGGCTGACGTTAGCGATCCCCCGAGTAACGATTCGAGAGAAGGTGTTACTTCTGCTTTTGAGGCTCTGCAAGAGAGTGGTGAAGTAAACGAGGGCGTATACGAGAAGTTTGAGCAAGCTGGTGTGCCAAGAGAATTAGTAGACCACGTTCAAGAGCTAGAGAACTACAAGCAAGCTAATGAGATGAAGGACGTTACCTCAGAGGTAGCCGATTACCCAGCACTACAGAAGTGGGCTGGCGATAACTTATCTGAATCAGAGATAGGCATCTTCGATAACATCGTAGAGAACGGAACGCTAGAGGAAATGCGTTTCGCTGTGAACAACCTTAACGGACGTATGCAAGGAAACACAGCACCAAGGCAATCTAGGCTAATTAAAGCTGACGCGATTGCACAAGCGGAGGGCGGTTATGAATCGCAAGCACAAATGATTGCCGACATGGGCGACCCACGCTATCAGAAAGACTCAGCCTATCGAGCAGCAGTTGCTCGCAAAGCATCTAAATCAAACATCTAAATCAATGAATACTACAGCAAGCCTCTACCTAGCCGTTACGACGGCCAGCGTGTTGAGACAACTTCGAGAGTGTGTTCATTTGTTTTTTTACGAGTTAGGTAAAACTACACTCGCTCCAATCCCTATTACTAGGGTTTATCATCTCAATTAACGAGGTTTACTAATGGCTATTTCAGCTACATCACACAGCAACTTTCTCCAAGTTTACGGCGGAGAGGTTGTGCTTGCCTATAACGAGGCAGCAAAACTAAAAGACCGTCTTATGAATCGCTCAATTTCGAGTGGTAAGTCGGCATCATTCCCTACCTACGCAACAGAGACAGCAAAGCTTCACGCTTCTGGTTCTGACATTCTTGCAGACGGCGTTGCTTCTGGCGCGACATCTGGCGAAAAGGTAATTACCATCGAAAATCTGCTTTACGCAGCCCAGCTTGTAGACGAGCTTGACGAGTTCAAGTCTCACTACGACATTCGTGGTTCACTAGCCAAGCAGTCTGGCGCAGCTCTTGCTACACAGCACGATGCAATGTTGCTAGGTATCATGGCTAAGAAGGCGACTACTTACCACAAGCACACTCACGCTACTGGCTACTCATCATCAGCTAAGTTCTCGACTATTGTTGAGATTTTGGCAATGATTGAAGAGGTTGCAGCTAAGATGGATAATCTTGCTGTTCCAGCGGAAGAGCGTTGCTTAGTGCTACGTCCTTTCGAGTACTACCAGCTATTGACTTCTGACGCAGCCTTGAGCCGCGACTTTAACACGACAGGCGATCGTGCTAAGGGTCAGCAGTCCTTTAACTACTTAGGCTTCGATGTTATTGCAAGTAAAGTCCAAAAAGACTTCGGTGGAAACACTCAAGCTCAAATGGACGATGCTGGCAAGCCTCTCTACTTAGGTGGAGTTGCTCCAGGTCAAGGTGCTAACACTTACTCACCGTATGTAAATACTGCTGGTGGAATAACTGGTGGCACAGAGAACACTAACAACTGGTACGCAACAGCGTTCCATAAAGGTTCTGCTGGAACTGTAACTTTACGCGGCGTAAAAGCTGAGGTAAATTACATCCCAGAAAGAAATGCAAACCTCCTTAATACTAAGGTTGCATTAGGTGTAGATGTTATTCGTCCAGAAGGCATCGTAATGATTACCGCTGATAACTAAGTCGGTTTAACTATTTGGGTGGGGTGCTTCGGCGCTCTGCCCTTCCCTTAACTTTTTAACGCACTATGACAATAACCACGACAACAAAGTTGCAAGCAGTAAACACAATGCTGCAAACAATCGGGGAGTCTTCTGTAACAAGCATTACAAGCGGCACGTTACCCTACGAGGTCGCCGCCGCCGTAACAATATTGGAAGAGGTTGTGCGTGAAGTTTGCATGGATTCCTACGTCTTTAACACAGAGGAAGATAGAGTTCTGACAGCAGATGCTGGTACAGGAAAAATCTCAGCGATTACACCTCAACACTATGTTCAGATACGCAATCAAGGTTCTGGCGAGGACTATGTAATCCGTAGCGGTTTTGTTTACTCGATGCTAAACAAGACAAACGTATTTGCTTTAAGCTCGACTATCACGATTACAGGCGTTTACTTACTAGACTTCCTAGACTTACCAGAAGCAGCGAAGCGTTTCTGTGTTATCCGCGCTGCCAGAACTTATGCCGATCGCATGGTTGGCTCAAAAGACATCCGCGCCTTTAGTGAGCGTGATGAGCTTGAAGCCAAGGCTAAACTAAACGACTACGAGTTCGGTATAGATAGAATCAATATGTTAGGCGACAGCTCGACTGTGGCATTCTCACTCGTCCGTCGTTCGTAATGGCCTATACACGAAAGAATATTAAGAATCTTACAGGCGGTGTTTCTCAACAGCCCGACTCTGAGCGCTTTGATAATCAATGCACCGCACAGACTAACTTCTTAGCCGACCCAATCAAGGGGTTATCTAAACGCGCTGGCACTAATTATGTGCAGTATGTCTCCCATGCTAGTGGCGAAGCAGCTCTGCAACACCCCTCGAAGAATACTTATACTCACTTAATCAACCGTAGCACAGGCGAACAGTTGATGCTTGTTATTGGCTACGACGGCGCTGGCTCGGACGCGACTCCAGACATGCAACTTCTAAAGCTTAACGAAGAAACGGATTCTGCGGAGGTTATGCTCTTAAAGGGTGCTGATGGCGTAACAGACCTAACTGCTTCTGACCTAGACTACCTCGATGTAACTAGCAGCGATGGTTACGAATCGCATCCTTATTCTGCGGTAACTATCGCCGACTACACCTTCATCGCTAATAAGGACAAGACCCCAGCTCTACTAGCGGATACATCGGGTGGCGCTGGAATGTACGAGCGCGAACACGTTAAGCGAGGCCTTATCTTTGTAAGAGAAAGCGCTTACAGTAGCGAGTTTACTTTGAGCATGACAGACTCAGAAGGAACGACTAGAGACATAAATGTTTTTACAGGCACAGGCGTTAGTACCAACGACAGTCGGAAAGACATCAAGACTGACTCGGTCGCTGGCGCTATGCACGCTGCGTTGGAAAGCTCGGTAAAACTTACCACAGGCGCACTATTCGATACAGGTGGCTTTTCCGACACATATCTCGAAAGCACCACAGGTATTGTCATAAGGTGGAACGACCCAAGCACGGATTTCTTATTTAACGGCATTGGAGGTACGGCAGCACTAGGCGGAAGTAATTACTCTCATGGCCGCCTACAGTTCTTGGCACAGCCAGCGGCTACGGACAAGGTTACTATTGTTGGTAATGGCGCTGGCACGAACACCAGAGTCTTAGTGTTCTACGCAAACGGAGGAACTGGCGCTGGCGCTGGTGGTACTTTTGATGTAGAGATAGGCTCTACTGTAAACCAAACTGCTGAGAACTTCGCGGATGCGTGTACAGCGATCCCCGACGTTAATTTCACAGCTTCGGTGGTGTGGGAGGACGGAGGATACCCACTAGTGCATATCGTCGATACTGTCGGCGATGTGATGGGAGGCACTAATGCTGGAGCTATTTCCCCAACCAATGCAGCTGGCGGTTCAGTCTCATGGGATAATGCTACAAATATGGCTGGAGCGAATAACACACCAAGCAGCTCAACCGCTGGGGTTAGACACCCTATACACTTCCAGCGCAAAGCATATACAGCTAGTGATGGCGTTAATAGGACTTCGGGTTCGGTAATATCTTGGTTCGCCTCGTACCCAACAAAGGCTGCTGCTGACGCATCTCCTATTAAGATTGTTGCTGGCGACTCTTTCGGTGGCACAATGGTTGAGGTCTTTACGGAGACTACCGACCGCGTTTCAATCCTCCCATCAACTGCGCCCAACAACTATCTAATTAAAGTTGAGGGCGACAAGGAGAATATCGGCGATGACCATTACATTAGGTTTACTAGCGATAATCCCGCCGCTACCGAAAACGAGTATAGTGGTGGGCGATGGAAAGAACACTTAGCTAGTGGGTTGCAGTACAAGACTGACCCAGCAACGATGCCTCATCAGCTGATAAAGGTAAACGATACGACATACAAGTTCCAACCAGCCGTATGGGAAGATAAGACGGTGGGCGATAATGACTCGGACGCTCCGCCTAGCTTTGTAGGACAGCCTATAAACGACCTGTTCTTCTACAAGTCTAGGCTGGGGCTGTTGGCTGGAGAGAGTGTTGTTATGTCGGAGGTAAACGCACCATATAATTTTTGGCGCACATCCGTAATCAATTCAATAGACTCAGACCGAATTGACATTACGTCGTCTGTAAACGAGATTACTCAACTGAATTGGGCTATTCCTTTTGCTAATCAGCTTGTTATCTTTGCCGATCGAGCGCAGTTCTTACTTACACAAGGTAGTAGTGGGCTTACGCCATCGACGGCAGCATTGTCGTTTGGCAGCAGTTATGAGAACAGCGTTATCGCTAAGCCAGTCGTGAATGACAACACAATCATCTTTGCTCAAGAGAAGGCTGGGGCATCGGCTCTTTATGAGATGTTTGCTACAGGGTCTACTGAGTTTAGCTTTGAGGCACTTAGTATTTCAGAACACATCCCTAGCTACATTGACGGAAAGATTATTAGCATCGCAGCGTCCTCGTTGGCTCAAACCGTTGTGGTGGAAACAGATTCGGGCGACAACACGCTATATATCTACAAGTATTACAATAGCGGCAAGAAGCGTGTCCAATCATCTTGGTCGAAGTATGAGATTACTTGCGATTACCTAAAGAGTGGCCATTTCGTATCGGACAAGTTCCACATTATAGAAGGACACAATACTATTGGGGCAACCGCCGTTACAGCTTGCAGCTGGATACTGAGTTACATGAAGTTTGATAATACGGACTCATTGACCAACGCAGTTGATTTAGTATGGGATGTGCCTACAGGTAAGATGACGGCCAACACCCCCACATCTGGAAGGACACGAATAGAGGCTGAGTGGCTTATGGGTGGCAATACTGACAGAAAGGCTGATATAGTTGTGTTCGATAAAACAACGAATGTCCTCTATCCAGTAGATGCGGTTTCTACGATAAACGACCAATATGTTTATGTTACGGGCGGCATTGCTGCAAACGCGAACATAGCCCTCGGCCTAAAGTTTGACGCTACCTACGAGTTTAGCAAGCAATACCTCAAGCGCGGTTCTGTTGACGGTAAAGAGGTGGCGGTTACAGACGGCAGAACTACGAACAAGTGGGTGGAGGTGTACTTTAACGATACTCAGCACTTGACGGCTACAGTCTCTTTCCCTACAGAATCAGACTTTAGGGCTTCCTCAACTAAGACCTACACAGGCTCGTTTGCTGGCGGTGGGGTGATCGGCGACCAACCATCTGAGACATCTTCCTTGCGCACATCCGTTGCAGCAAGAAATGACTTGCCGACCATCACACTTAGTTCAGACACGCACCAAACAGTTACAATCACAGGCGCAGTCTTTGAGCTGATGCACACCTCTCGCGGATCTAGGACAAACTAGTGAGGTTATACGTCAATCCTAACCCTTCGTTTGAGGAAGCCGCCGCCGTAGGGCGCGAGCTAAGAGAGCAAGAATCTGCTCCCCTTGAAGAGCTTAATATGTCTCCAGCAGATAGCTGCATGGAAGGCATAAGGAAGTCAGCGTATGTAGGAACAATCAACACCGAGGATGGCGACCCCATTGCTCTTGTTGGCATTGTTGATCATCCCGAAGAAGAAGATACAGGTATTGTTTGGTCAATGTCCACTAACCGCGTAGCGGAGTATCCTGTTGCTTTCGTGAGAGCCATAAGAGAGTTGATAGAAGAATACGGTGGCTTGTACTCGCGTTTAATTTCCTTTGCATCGTCTGACAACCCGAAGCATCAGCGCTTCCACACAGTCTTGGGAATGGTAGCAACAGGAGAAGAAGTGCCTATCCCCCACACTCCTTTGGCGTATAAAGCCTACGAGCTGATTACCGCCAAAGGACTTAACAAATTATATTATGAGCAATCCTAGCCCGACATCCTTCGTCCTTACTAACGCTAAGTTAGCCACAAGCATTGCTGTGCCGTTCATCGCAGCGATAGGCTTCTTCTTCTCGTTGAAGTCAGCGACGGAACACAACACCGAGCGCATCCTTAGCAACGCTTATGAGATTAACCGCCTTGAAGAGCGCATGGAGCGTATGGACGATATGATGGTCGAGAACAACACGAATATTAAACTAATGCAGAAAGACATAACAATAATCATTGAGAGAATGAAGGAGTCCGAGTAATGGCTGGGTATGGAGAAATGTTTGGTACTGACGGTGCGCAAGGGATGGACTTCGGGCCGGGCATAGGAGAGTTAGGCTTCGGGCAATTAGATGCCTCGCCACCGCCTACAGCCATGGATGCCCCAACAGCACCCACAGACGACGGCATGAGCAATCAAACTATCGGCGCGGTAATGGGTACTGTCCAAGCCTTGTCTGGTTTAGCTGGGGCTTTTGGGGCGTATACAAACCAGAAACACGCTGCGAAGATGGGTCGTTCTGCCCTACGAATAAAGAAGAGCCAAACTCGCATCAATAAGATGTTAGCCAAGTCAGACTTTGACAGGAAGATGATAGGATTATTCCAATCCCAAAGAGACATGGAAGAGCAGACTGCGCAACAGCATCAAGCTAGAGACTCAGCTTATCAGAAAAGCTTAGGGTCTTTAAGGGTAATGCAAGCAGAGAGTGGCATGGAAGGCACATCGGCAGCAGAGGCGACAGCAGCATTGACTAGAAGCAACTTAGTGGCCGAGCAGATAATGATAGGTAACATGAAGAAGGCCGAGCGATCGTTAATGTATCAGCGTGAAGGCTTGGCAGACCAACGCTTTGCAAGAGAGGCCAGCGCTGAGTTTCAAGAGATGGGCTTTGATATGCAAGACGCAAACCTTAGAGCGCAAATCCAAACCCCAGCTTGGGCGCAAGTGGGTATGCAAGCGCCGTCGCTTCTGATTGGTGGCTGGAATACTTATTTCAGTTTTGTTAGCAACTCTGGCAGAAGTCAGGACGTAATATAATGGCAATCAACTTAATACCAGAGCCTAACATACAGGCAACTAATATCCCATCGGGCGGTGCGGCACAGGTTCAATTTGACACCTCGGCGTTTACTGTTTCGCCTCAAGCGAATATCTTTGCGAACTTCTCTAAGACCATATCTTCCGCAGCTCAAGCAATGGTTAATTACAACCAATTAGAGGAAAACGAGCGTAAGAGTCAAGAGGCTTGGCAAGAGCAGTTGAAGCAGATACATGGCTTGACTAAGACAGGGCAACTGTCGGAGGAAGACTACCTAAAGATACAGCGCGAGGCAAACGCTAAGGCGCAGAAGGACGGTATCATTCGTGCGCATGAGAACTGGTCTACGATGACGGCTAACAGTAAAGACCGCGCTGGCATTGTGGCTAACGCACTTGAGGCTAACTTGCAGACTAAGTGGTCTTCGATAACAAACCCAGACGATGACTTTGCAACGAGCATTGAAGGAGCTGAAGCAGAGTTCTTTAGCCCTAATCAAGAAGGCGGATACGATGTTCTAGGAACAGACTTTAACGGTAACCCTGTTACTGCTGATACTAGCACAATGAACCCTATGGAGCTTGTGGCTTTGAGCCAAGCGGTGTCTGCTAAGAGGACGGCGGTTGAGGCTGCTAGAGAAGAGGTGCGCCACCAACGGACTCTTGAAGCTCGCCAAAATGCAATGTCGGCTGGCGCATACAAAAGCTTTGATGAGTTCGTTGTAAATAGGGCGCAAGGCGCTCCAGACTCAGGAATCATTGCGGAGGCTATGCTTGTAAACGCATTAAAGGGTGTAGCAAATGTAGCTTATGATGAAGGCGTAGAGGACATTAACGCTGTTTTATTGAAGGCAGCAGAGGACTTCGTTAAGGACATAGCGCGTAAGGGCATACCTAACGATCCCAACTTTAACGCTGGGCTAATCAATCGTGTTATTAACACAGTTCAATCTTCCCTGTCTATCAGAAACGATGAGAAGGGTGATCCTATTATGTTTGCCCCAAGAGGCTCTGTGAACAACCGTCGTCTTGATGACTTCCGCACGACTGCTTTAAGTACGTTGAAAACACGCCTGAGTAGTGTGGGTGGCGAGGAAGATGAGAAGGTGGCTGAGTTGAATAGGTGGGCGCGTTTAGAGTTGAGTCAGTTTGGTGGAAAGCCCCTAACGGACGAACAAGTAGCGGTGTTTAGCAGTAAAGCATTTCAGAAGGCTACAGGCACAGGCGATGGCGAACTAGCGTTAAGCCTAGAGGGCAGCTACGCGTCGTTAAACAAGATAGACCTTATGCTTGCTGGGATGACGTACACCGCAGCCGCGCCAAAGGAGAAGAAGTCTGACGGAGGCGTACTAGCAAACAGAGGTCGAGGTGCGCTTACTGGCACATGGGCAACCCCCACCGACTACGAAGCCTTCCTTGACGAAGTAGAAGATAACGGAAACCTGACAGGCGCAGACAAACGCTCTATCTTTAGTCAAGCAGCAACACGCTACGCATCCTTACAAACCGAGAGGGAAGGCGGTGGTGGTTCTGCTGATACAGATAAAGTGTTTACTCGCGTAAATACGCTGTACACTAAACGAGAAACTGTACGCGACCTCATTGGGGAGAAGGTAGCCCTATGGACTGACAAGCCTTCTCCTATAGAGAATCCGTTTGGAAGAGTAACTAGAGGCCGAGTTGCTGGTGATGTCCTAGACGCTATCTCCGCAGAGGCTCTACAGCTATTAGACTTAGGAGAAGATGGAGGAACCGCCCCTGTTACCAAACTATCTGACCACTTTAACCCAGCCCAAATGAAGAGTTTAAGTACTAAGGTAAAGGCTGAAACCCTTGCAGCAATAGAGGACGGGCTGAAAGAGGAAGTTACCTTTAAGCCACGCGCTGAGATGACACCATCTGAGGCTAGAAAGTACGAGGCTTTCTTACATAAACGCATTGACCACCTTTCCTACTTGGGCGCTGCAATCTCTATGGATGACACGTCGTACAAAGATGAGGATGTTTCTCTAGGCGCAGAACTTGTTGGTGTGCCAATGCAGCTTACTACCGCACAACGTAAAGCAACAACTAGAGGGCGCAACACCTTCCTTAAATACATCGCAGCACCGAACTTATAATAATGCCACAAGACCCTACTAATTCACAAGACCCTTTAGACAAGCTAAACGGCGATGGCTTCGTTCCTCCACATGAGGTAATTGGTGCAGCAGCCGATAAGTTTGCACCTTTAGCCTCAACAGCGCAAGACCCAGATGAAGTCGCAGATGCCCCTGTTATGGGCGATCGTCTTGCACGACAAGAAGAGTACGCTGCTCAAGAAGAAGAAGCCGAAGTAGCTCGTCTTGATGAGGAATCAGGGATGAATGCGGCGATAGAAGCGATAGATGCTGTCAATGCCGAAGCCGCACTTGAAGCACAGCAAGCTCCTGTACTACGCTCAACTGAGTCAGAGCGCCGAGTAGCCGATGCACTCTATGGAAGCCTTGACCCTAATGAGCTAACGCCAGAAGAGTTGGCAATGTTTGACGTTGAAGTAGAAGAAACAAAGCGTCGAGCTGCAAAGCCTGAGATGGTTTCAGGCACTATGACTGAGGAGAAGGACAGTCTGCTAGGACAAGCTGCTGACTTACAAGAAGGCGCTATGGGAGAAATAGGGCAAGCAATTAGATCCGTCGGGCTAGACGAGGACGGCTTTACCGAAGAGGAAGGCGTAGAGAAGTACGGTTGGGTAGACGGCATTGAGATTGACCGCAACGTAAACACCCCAGAGACAGAAATGTTTGATGCGTTCTACGAAGCGATGAAGGCTGATGATGTGCTTGACAACATGGGCATGGTTAATTCCCATACGCTAACCAATTTTATGAGCAGATACGCTATCGAAATATCTGATGGCGAAGTTACCCCTAGTCAGAGAACCCACATGATGACTATGATTTCCAAGGGATTGGCACAGCGTAATGGCTTAGAGCTACAAGGCCGTCCTTTTAGTGAAGAGCAAATGACTTCTCGCATGGGCATGGTTGATTTGGCTGCTGGCTTAGGAATCTATCACGATATGGAGAGTGGCAGAATTGCGTCGTTGCGTTACGGTCGTGAAGGTGCAATCCCTTATACAGATGCCCAACAGAAGAAGCGTGAGGACAGAATACGCGCTCATGGTGTTTATGACGCTGGCGTAAAATCACACTACCGTACTGGAGATACTTACGAAGAGATACACCCGACTGAGGGCTGGGATAGCTTTACTAGTTGGTGGGGAGAGATGGGCAGAACCGCTTTCGACAAGATGGGAGTAGGTTTAGAGAGTCGTTATTCGCGCCCAAGTGCTACGATGGCTGGCTATGTGGCTAACGTCCTTGTTGGTGCTACATCAGGGCATGGCGCTCTAAAGGCAACAGGCGTTCTAGGCGATTTAGCTAAGGTATCGAGGCGCTTACCAACGGTAGTCAAGTGGGTAAACATCGAGAACTCTGCTGCTGTTACTGACTACTATATGCAGACACAGGGCAAGCAAGCGCAAACATGGCAAGGCGCTGTTGATGATATGTCTCGGACTGGTCAGCTCAAGCAACTGATAGAAGAGTATCCATCTTGGGAAGGCGTTATAAATTGGGCAGAGAAGGCTGCTAAGGAATCAAGGTTTATCATTACAGGCGACGATGACCAAGATGCGGCAGCACTAAAGCAGATGGGGAGTGGCTTGCTTATAAGCCTACCGATCGGCGCGGCTGTTGGCGGCGTTGTTAAACTTGCTCCTTTAGCTTACGGCTTGGTATTCGCTACTAAGGCAAAACCATCAACGGCAGCAAAGGCTGTTACTGGTGTTGCGAAGCAGATAGCGCCTACAAAGTTTAGCCAAGAGGCTATAGAGAAGGCTGCTAAAGATTTAGGGCATGAGCCACAGTCTTTATGGAAGGCTTACAACGAAGCTTGGGAGAGCATGAACTTCGGTAGTGAGCGCGGTGCTGTCGGTGGTGGTAAGTTACCGCAGTTTGGGCGTGGTGCTGATGAGCCTAAGTTTTATCATGGCACAGGAAGTGAGATTGACATGGCTAAGGTGTCAGAAGACGCTACAGATGTGCGCGGTTTATACGGTCATGGTGTCTACCTAACAGATTCTCAAGAGGTTGCGGAGGGGTATGCCAAAGCAAGAGGAAAGAAAACAGGCGTTGAGAATGTTTACGATGTGGACATCTCTGATGCAAACCTAATAGACTTAGACGCGAAGGCAACGGCTGACCACCCTTACATAGTAGGGCTACGGAGCATGGCTGAAAGCTTTGACCATAGTGGTTACTTTGTTGATGTGGACGCTATCTTTAAGAATGTGGAGGATGTTTCCTTCGCAGATGTTTATAAAAGATTTAGAGATGAGTTGGTGGACAACAACGTGAACACTAGCGATGCTATGGAGGGGATGCAATACTTTACAGGCGACCTAGCTGAACAAGGGTTTGATGGACTTACTCATGTCGGTGGCAAGCAAACTGGTGGCAAGCCTCATAAGGTAGCTATTATTTTCCAAGAGGACTATCTCCCAGACAGCACAAGGGTTTCGCCGATTAAGTCGTGGCAGAAAGCTGGGCGTGGCGCTGATGAGGGCAAAGCAAACAGAGCGTTGGACGCAGAGGCGTATGTGGACGGCATCTTCGCACGACAGAGTGAGTCTTTAGGCTCACAGCCAAAGGACTTGGAGTATATCTCCCACTTCGAGGAGGGTAGTGGTGGGGTTTACATGGAGATAGCTGATGGAACAGAGTCGCTTTCCCTAGAGCTTAGAGAGTTGATTGCAGAAGTACGAGACAAGGGCTTCGACATTGAGTTCGAGGCTAAGGGTAGCGCACTAAAAGAAGTACAGGAGATGCTTGGTTTCGAGGGCAAGTTGTTCGCCCCTACAACTCGCGCTGGGCAAGAAGGCTTCTTAAACCTAGACCCATCAAACTTATGGGCGCAAGGAAAGCGTTTCTTAAAGAACTTAAAGTCTCTACCAAAGCAGACCGCCGAGAGTACCGCAGACGCTAAAGCTTCTCGTGCAACATTGAAGGCATTAGAGAAGAACATGAGTCCAGAAGAACTAGCGGCAGCTAAGGAGTTAGCAGCTAGTGATGAGCCTATCAGAACTATAGCACCTTTAGATGAGGCTATGGGCGAAGGTCGTGCTTCTGGCACATACGCGGAAGGGCGCACCCAAGTCCACCGCGATGCTGATGATTGGAACAGATCCCTACATAAGCGCATTGAAGCGTTTGAGGATGTAACAACCTTGCGTAAACTAGACCCAAGCCAACAGCTCGACGAAGAAGCGATGAGGTTGTTGAGGCGTTACGGCGTAGAGCCTGAGCATGGGAAGTTATCGCAAGACGATATAGACATGGCTATTGATGATGCTGGCAGTAGCGGTGCAAGAGCAGAAACAAAGGAGGCCGAGTGGCTTGCCGAGATAAAGGACAAGTACGGCATTAACATGGACAAATGGGGCGACCATTCACGCGGTAGATACGATAAGGACTTGCGACCTAACGGCGAGACTTTGGAGGAGTTCCTTCGCAAAGAAGGCTTTGAGCCTAACCGCCCCGACACACCTGACGGCGGTGTACGTCCAGATTACCCAGAAGAGATGGCTGAATGGGGGAAGCTTAAAGACGACGCTCTTTCCAAGTTCTTGATTGCGCGTAAAAACTACAAGATGGAGAAGGAAGCTAAATCCTTGTCGGCTGAAACCAAGTCTAAATTGGAATACTACGGTGTACGCTTGCAACAGGTTCTAGCAGAAGGCGACGAGCTTATAGGGCGCAAGGTAATGAACCGAGCAATAGCTACGCGATCGTATGTGCTACCTGACTTAAATGATGCAGACGCTGTACGCAAGTGGTCTATAAAGAACTACAACACAGGTCTATACACTCACGCGGATTGGTATAACATTACCGCTAACTGGCGCATGGGGCAATCGTTTGGTGGAGAGACAGGTAAGCAAGCGTCTGAGGCGTTAGAGGTTTACTTCAATTCAACAGGTGGGTTAAAGAAGAGAGAGTTTGGCAAGTTTAGTATGCGACAGCTCGCAGCGAATACACGCGAAGCGAAGACAGGAACTAACATTACTGCTCTTGGAACGCAATTCGCAGCAGCACAGGGTATGCCTGTCGGAGTTGGTCGCATGGCTTTACAGCCAGCAGTTGAAGGAATCTTTAGAGGGCTATGGAAAGAGTCAGACATTGCTCGAATGGGAGCGTTGGCTGAGAGACTACGCAACGGCGAAACCTTATCCCCAGACCCACGGATTATGCCACGAGAGGCGGCAGAGTTAGATGATGATGGCTTGAAGCATGGCGCATGGAATCGAGCTATTAACTTTGTCTTCAACCCGATGGCTGATGTTAATATCGACATGGGTGGCATGAAAGCAACAGGCGAGATAGGCGCTGGCTATAAAGGCACTATGAAATTGTTTGGCCAAGAGCGCGACCTACAG
>TARA_R110000822_G_scaffold40402_1_pt1 | contig 23600 bp, 4 predicted proteins | sample TARA_R110000822 | Tara Oceans TARA_R110000822 (sample SAMEA4397666) | marine metagenome | biome: Polar Biome; feature: [SRF] surface water layer (ENVO:00010504); material: water (ENVO:00002006), including particulate matter (ENVO:01000060) such as... | depth 5 m | reverse complement strand
TAGGATCAAACGCTGCTATGGGTCTGTATAATGTAAGACAAAGTAACCAAGTAGATAGAACAAATGAAATACAAACCAATTCTATGAATGAGATTTGGAAGAACTTTTCAATGGGGCCAGACGGTAAGTTAACTTGGAAAGGTAATTCATAAAATTAAATAAAAAATAAAATAAGATGTCAGGAGTTAACCCATATTATAGCGGACGTAGAAGTACACCCATGAGTCATTTTGTAGACGAAAGTTTACCTGTAGAGCTTATGCTACAAGCAGGTACCGCTAAACAAGCACAGCAAGACAGTATGATGTCTTTAGTAGATAAAGCCAGTTTATGGGATGCAGATTCTATAAAAGGTGGTGATACTGATTTAATAGACGATACTAAAGAAAAGATAAAAGAATTTTCAATTAAAAATTCTAATAAAAATCTTACAGGGGCGAAAGCGCAGTCTGATGTAAAAAGGTTTTTAACAGGAATAACTACAGATAAAGAGATTAAACAGGCAAAAATTAACTTTGAAAAAGTTAAAGCCATGAAAGAGTCTATAGCAAAGTTAGAAAACAACCCTAACGCATCAGCATTTCAACCGTCTATTAAAAAAGCACAAAGAGAGTTAGACGCTTATATGAATGACCATACAAAAAGAGGTCAAGAATTTGGAAAAATTGATATACAAGCAGCATTAGATCTAGAGAAAAAAGAAGCTTCATACACGGATCAAATGCTTGCAAATGGTAATGAATCTTTTGATAACACTATTAAAAATTTACCAGCTGGTTTCTTAGGTAAAGCAGGTTGGCAAGGAATTACTGATGATAGGATAATAAAAAGATCTAAAGAAGTAGCTGCTGATTATGCAAACACTCCAGAAGGATTACAGGCTCTAGCAATCTACAGGGAATTAGTAGAGGATTTTCAAAACGGTTCTCCAAATGGTATAGATCCAGATAAAGAAGGTGCGCAAGATTACTTAGCTAAAAGAATATTACATGCAGGTAAAGAAAAAGTATATAGTAGAAGCGCTGTAGGAGCACAACAAATAAGTACTGCTAGTGGTGGTGGTAATGATGATGATAAAATAAAAGAGCCTATTACAGATCCTTCAAACAATACTAGTAGTGGTACGATTGATAGAGAAAAGTATGAAGAGGTTTTAAATGACCCTGACGCTACTAAGTACCAAAAACAGAAAGCCTTAGTACAAAGAGATAAAGTACACAACTCTGTTAAAAATAGTGTTGACGGAAAAACTTTAAATTTGGCAATAAAAGATCTTACTACTGGAAATACTGGAGATATAGAAACAAGTTTACCTGTAGTAAAAGCTACAGATATGGCTAGTGAAGCATTAGCCCGTATGAATAGATACAATGTCAAGACTAGCGGATGGGGAAGAGAAAGAACTGATAGCTTAGAAAAAGCACAAAAACAAGCTACAACTGCTCTAAAGCCATTGTGGTCAACTTTAGAAAATATAATGCCAGGCATTATAGAACAAGAAATTAGCGTTAAGAAAAACCTAGACTTTGCAAATAACCTAGCAGATAAACATAACGGAGGTATATTTACTTTTGGGTTTAAAACAGGAAAAGACAAAAAAGAAGGAGCAACTAAAGATGAAGACGGGTACGTTGTACCTGGATTGTATATAAATGACCACGCTATGAACGGCCAGTCTAATAAAGACAATCATGGTTTTCTTAGCTTTAAAGACTTAGGAGTTACGGATGAAGCGTACTTACACTCTTTCACTAAAACTCCTGAAGAAATAGCAGAAGGTAAGAAAATACTATCAAAGAGTGGAAGAGTACGTAGCCCTTACGGTAGTAATGTAAGTAATAACTTAGCAGCTTCTTTAGCTGCTCAAGGTTTAAATTTTAACTTGTATTCTAGTAGTAATAGTGTACATGATGATGGTACAGACAAGTTAGCTAATGTCGTTAAACAATATAACGAGTTAATAGATAAGCGAGAAGGTACACAAGTTATATCTAATACTAGTCTAAGGCCCCCAGATAAAGAAAATATGGGAGAGTTAGTCCAGGTACTAGGTTCAGCATCAACACTTAATTTTGACATTACTAATAGCGGTGTTGAAATAGAAGATGAGGCTAAGCAAGCTTTATTGAATAGCCTAACTAACAATGTAGCATCAGGTAATGCTAGTGTTCGTGTTAATACTAATAGCAGAACAATAGAAGCTACTATAGGAAAAGGAGATGATTCAGAACTTATACAAATAAAAGAAAAAGTATTTCCAAACGGTACTGTAGCTGAAACAGGAACATTTGATGATATTTTTAATAGATTTGAAGGATTAGATCCAGGACGTCTTGGCGGGGCTAGTCAATTATCAGGAACCGTATCAAACACAGCAATACCTATTTATCAGGCTATGGGCCAATTTGGGGATAGGGCTTACACTGCAAATGATGGATCACCTTTACCTCGTAATTATAAAATACAGCTTGCAGACGAGACTATGAAAAATGATGATTATATATTGTCAAGTAATAATGGTAAATTTACAAACGGTAATAAGCAAAGAGCTTACGAGTTAATGTATGATCCTGCGACTGATTTAAGTGATTATTATACTCCTGAAAAGGCTGATATTGTAAAATCTAATACAAAAGCTAAAGCTAAACAGGATTACATTATGGCCGCTAGACAGAATTTAAAAGAAGGTGGAATTGCACTAGAAGCTGATGATAATACTATATCAAGAGCGTTTGATCTTAGATATGCTTCGCTTTTTGGTGGAAATGTAGACGGATTTACAAAATTGGAAATACAGCTAATGCAAGAAATAGAAACATACGTTCTTACTTTACCTGCTATAGCTAATGACTATAATGATATAATAAGGTTAGCTACATTAATGTCTGCAGACCCTACTAATTAATAATTTTAAAATGGCAAAAAAATTTAATACTGTAACACAACTTCAGCAGTTACCTTCTGCACCATCTTTAAAACAAAATAAACTAGGGTTAAACCCTGCTTTAGTAGATGAGATTGTAAACAATACTTCACGTAAAAGCAAGATTACAAGTGGTAATGAAATGCTATCCAATGAAGCAAAAATGTTTACTGGTGGAGTAGATTTTTCAAAAGTTGCTAGTACTCTTAACGAGCCTGTTAATATTTTTCACGGAGATATTCAACAACGTCTTGGTGAAAAACAATCTGCTTTAGATAAGTGGGGTAATTTTTCAGTCCAAGTTGGTGCTGAGATATTAGGAGGTTCACTTGAAGGTATTGGTTATTTAGGAGATGTTAAAGGTACAGCAACATTGCTAGACGGAGACATGAGTAGTTTTGGTAACTGGTTTTCTGATATTGGTATTTCTATGAAAGAAGGATCTAGAGAAAACTTTCCAATATTTGGAGCCCATGATATGGGTAATTTAGGTTTTTGGCTATCTAATGGAGTATCTGTTGCGTCTTCTTTATCTCTTATGATTCCTGCAGTAGGTGCTGTAAAAGGAGTAAGTATGTTAGGTAAAGCTGTTGGATTAGCAGCTAAGCTTAATAAACCTGCAAAAGCATTCATGTCTACTTTAGGGCAAGCTTTTACTTCTAGACATATGGAAAATATGATGGAGTCTTCTGGCGTATGGACACAAACTAGAGATATAGCTTTATCAAAGGGTAAAACTTTAGCTGAAGCTAATCTAATAGCTTCTGATGCTGCAAGAGGTTTGTATGTTACAAATTATGCTTTAATGGCTCAAGATTTTCTTCAGTATAGGTTACTTGCTAGAGGTCCAAAAATTAATGCAGACATTACAAGTAGAAGATTAGCTAGTGCACTAGGAGTAAATGCAAAAGAAGTAACTGCTAAAGCAGCATATGGCATAGCTGCTGATATGGCGTCAGAAGGCGTAGAAGAAGGACTACAATTTGTATTTTCAGAAGAGCAAAAGCACCGTGCATTAAATAAAGCGGGATTAGTAAAAGATTCTCAATTAGGGGACAGGTTAAAAAAATACGGGCAAGACAGTGAAATGTGGACTAGTGTTCTTTTTGGAGGCTTAGGTGCCGGAATAATGCAAGGAGGTAGAAAAGCTACTAATGCAATGGGTGTAACAGGTAAAGCAGAAAAAGCTCAACTAGAAGCACGTATAGCTCACGCAAAACAAGCACATGAATTGTCAACAGCAGCAGGTATGAAATTACAAGCTGCTATGAAGTCAGGTAAAGAAAGTGCTATACTTCAAGCTGAACAAGAAATGATATTTAACATTGCTTACACTGCTGCCCAAGCAGGTAACTTTGATTTAGCAATGGCTACTATTGATGATCTTATTGAGTCTAGTCCTGAAGAAGCTACTAAAGAAGGTAGTGACTTTGCGGATAATTATAAAGAAAAACTACAATCAGTTAAAAAAGATATGAAAAAGGTTGGAAACCTTTATGAAAAAAACGCTAAAAAATATTCCTCAGATACTGTACAAGAAATTACACTGTTGCAGTATAACAACATGCGATGGAACGCAAAGTTACCTGAAATAAAAATAAAAGAAGCTGAAGCAAAAAGTGAAGTTCCTTTACAAGGTAATTTGAGTTCTCAAGGACAAGAAATATTTCAAGCAAAAGCTGAAGAAGCTGGACTAGAACAGGCCATTAAAATTCAGAGAATTATTGCAAACTCCGAGAAAAAAGGAACCTTAGTATATGACCGTGCAGTAGCACGGGGAAAAAAGTTCCAAAAAGAGAAAGACAGAGTTTCAAAAGTTGTTAAAGCTTTAGAAAGCAGAGAAGAAAAATCTATTGCTTTAGATAAAGGGGACCCTAATAACATTAATTCTTCGTATGACATTGCTAATACTAGCCTTGTCAGTAATGAGCAAAGAGTTAAAAAAGATAAAGAGATACTTAAAGGTATAGAACAAAATAATACTAGTTTAAAAAGCGCAATATCTGAGCGTATACTTCTTGAAGAAGCAATCTCAGAAAATAACAGTGATTTAGAAAACATGACATCTAAAAAAGGTCAGGTAGCTGCTGAAGAAGTTTTTGATGCACTTAGAAAAGAGCGGGAAAAAGCTGAAAAAGAAGAAGCTGCTCGTTTGAAGAAGGAAAATCAGAAAAAGAAGAATGATAAAAAGCAAGATTCTGTAAATACTTCTGTAAATAACACAGAACAAAAAGATCCTGAGTTATCAGGAAATGAAAGCGTCAATGTTAATACTGTAGAAACATTTACTGACAAAGAATTAGATGAAAAAATAGAATCTACATCAAATCCTGAAGTAAAAGAGTATTTACAAAAAGAAAAAGACAGAAGAATTGAAGTAAAGAAGGTAGAAAATAAAAAACTTGCAGATGCTAAAGTTACATCTGGAGCGCAGCTAATTGATAAAGTAGAAACTACAGAAATAGAATCTGCTGATAATAATGATCAAAGAGAGCAAGAAGACCAAATAATAAATGAGTCTAGCCAGACTGAATCATTAGTTGCTAAATCAGGAAGTTCTATTGCTTGGAAGACTACTACTGGATTAAGAGTTGATGAATTAGCTGAACAAGTTAGTGCTGAAGAAAAAGAAAATGCAATTGCATTATCAGAGTTCCTTGAAGATCCTACTATAGATAAAACAGAATATAAGTTAGAGTTTTTTATTGATAAAGAAAAGCTTAAGAATTCACTAGACCTTGAAGACGGTGTAGAAGACACACTTAAAGATTTATACATAAAGCTAACAGATTACAAAAACGGTAAAGGCCCTGCACTTACTTCAGAAGAACTTGGAGTATTACCTGTAAGGGCATATATTGTAAACAACAAAGGTGAGAGAATCACCTATGGAGGAGGTAAATCTGAGATTACTGCTGCAATGCATAACACTACTTTTGAACGTTGGAATGAACTTGAACCGGCAGATCAGCAAGCTGCAATTAATGAAGTTTTAGCAACTAAAGAAAAGATTCTAAATGCTATGATGAATGGTAAAACAGCTACAGCTGATATTACCTCAGTACGTAATGGCCACTTAATGACACAAAGTCAAGGTGGTAAATTTTCAAAAAACAATGTAGCCACAGCTACAGGTATTGCTCCTTCTGAAATGACTATTGTCATGGGAGATACGGCAGCTAAGGGAGATACTTCTAGGTATATTACTCAAGAAAAAGAAAAAACAGAAGAGTATGATGATTTATCTGTTTACTCTTCAGCAACTCCTGGTGCAGTCTATGTAGTCATAAAAACAGCTAATGGGCAATCTTTCCCTTTAAGGCTTTTTGTGCAAAATCTATCAGAAGAAGAATCTGAATTAGTTTATAATTTATACGCTAAAACATTTGAAAATGAATCTGCTTACAAAGAAAATTTAGAGAAACATCCTGATATAAAAAACTTTATAAAAAATTCTAAAGATCCAAGAGTAGCAGGTCTTACATCTTTTATAAATATTGATAAAATAACTATTGCAGATTTATTAAAAGTAATAGTATATGAAGGTAAACAAACATCATCATCAGGACTTGGAGCATTAATTACAGGAAATGACCGTGTTAGAATTGGTGATGTTAATATCAATAAAGATCAATTTTTAACTGAAAATGGTAAGAAGACATTTATAGAGAATTTAATGAAGAAAAGAAAACAAGTTTCTATTTCTTTAGTGAATAATCCTGCGTATGTCTCTTACCTTGTAAATACTGAATCTGTAACAACTAACGCTACTAATGTAAAAGGTGTGATGTTTAGACATCCTACTACAGAGTTTGGTGAAGTAGAGATAGGGACGCCTTCAAAAAAGGCAGAAAATAAGACTAATACTACACCAACACCAGTAGTACAACCTACAGTAGTTGAAGTAAAAGTAGATAACATGACTGTTGTTTATGATGCAGAAACAGGTGCAATGACTTTTAAAGGAAGTCAGAAAGAAGTAACAAGTGAAACTGTTAAAAATAAAGCTTTAGTAAAATATGAAACAAGGCAAGGAACTATAAGAACAGCTACTTATAATGGTACAGAATATAAAGTTCTTTCAGATGACCGTATCATATCAATGGCTAAAACTAGTGTAGGGAAAGAAGTATATAAATCAGGAAAAGTTAGAGAAACTATATTAGCCCAAGTGGGAGAAGTTACTCCAACATCTACAAAACAAGATACTAGCCAATTAACTGACGAAGAAGTTCAGTTACTGGCAGAAGCAAAAACAGAAAAGTTTTTAGCAGATGAAAAGACTGAATCACTTTCTATAGATGACATTATAAACCAAGAAAAAACTACAGAAGCAGAAAAAGAAATACTAAACTTCATTAAAAAATTCTGGGGTGGTAGAATAATGTACCAAAAAAATTACAATTTTGATGTACCAATGCCAAATGCTCAAGGAGGCTTTGATACAGGTTCTTGGGGAGGTACTTTTGATCCTAGAACTAATTCTGTTTTAATATTTGGTGAGCAGAACTTAGACGCAGAGTTTGTTATACATGAAGCAATGCATGGCTTACTTCAAACTAAATTAGAGCAGTCTCAAGGATTTGCTAAAGATTTTGACCCAGTATTTTCTGCAGAAGTAAACAGACTTTATGAAATAGCCAAAGCTGCATTACCTGCAGATAAGTATTATGGACTTACAGATCCACATGAGTTTTTATCAGAAGCTTTTGGAGATCCTGAGTTTAGAAAAGAACTTGCTAAATTAGTAGACCCTGAAGGAGGTACTAATTTACTTACTAGTTTTATTGAAGCAATTAGAAAGTTCTTTTCTGATAATGGTATAGATATGGAAAACTCTGTTTTAGATTCTATATTAGCAACTACTACTAGAACATTAAATTCTAGTACAACTACAACTGATACAAGTGCAGATAGTGCACAAGTTGAAAATGGAACTCAAGGTACTTTAACTAGAGATGGTTATGTTGCATTTAATAATAACGACAGTCACTCTCAAGATTCTGTAAGAGTTGAGAACGGTTGGGCTATGGTAGCTGATGGAGTTAGTTCTAATAAAAACAGTAAAGCTTTTGCTGATGCTCTTTTAAAAGAACTATCAAAAGATCCAATGTTAGAGCTAGAAGTTGTTAAAGGTATAATAGAAGATGTATCTAAAAAGTTTAAAGACGCAGCAGCAACATTAGCTTTAACTAAAAGAAATCCTGATGGCTCATTTACCTATTTCACATTAGGAGATAGTCAAGTTATTGTTGTAGACAAAAATGGAAACACTAAGCAAACATTTGCTCAAGTTGATAAAAAAGGGGATATAGATTATGGAAATGCAACTCATGCTGCTGTAGCAGGATATGGTATTAATGGGAAGTTTCAAACAGGTAAGATTAATCTAAAACCCGGAGAAAAAATAGTAATAGCTTCAGATGGAATTGTAGATGTATTCCAATATAGAGATAGCAAGGAAAAGCAATTTGTTGATTTTTACAAAGGCGTTACTTCTGTTTGGTCAAAAGATCAATTAGAGTCCCTACTAGACAGTTCTTTAGAAGAACTTTCTCAAATAGAAGTATTGTCTAAAGGTGACGAGGCAAGCAAGACTAGAGCAGCAAATTCTTTTTTACTTGGACTTGAAAAGAATGGGCTATTGTATGAGGCAATGGTTAAAAATCCAGAATTAATCAACTATCTATCTTCTATATCAAAAGGAGATGATAATTCATTTATAGTATTAGACAGTAAGTTTGCTGAAACACAACAAGCTACAACTGATACAACTACTGGAGAAAATCCAGGTAAAGTTTTAGCTGAACAGATTATAGCCGAAGTAAAAGAAAAAGAAATTGAAGTAGAGTTAAATCCAGACGGTACTCAAAGTAACTATTATAAGGATAAGGACGGCAATATTTATTTAAGAGCTACTGCACGTGTTAATCCAATGGAGACAGGTGCAAAAGAAAAACCTCTTGTGCAAAGTTCTTTAAACATAGGTACAAAAGTAGATGCATTAATAAGAGATTTTTTTGATGAAAACAGTGATTTAAATTCAGGTTTATTTGCTGCAGACAAAGACAATATAGATCCTTCAGTACTTTTTAATTATGGATTAGGAGATGCGGCAATGGTTCAAGAATTTTTAACTTCACTACAAAGCCTTAAAGAACATTTTTACTTCACAGGAGAAACTGTAATACCTAATGATATTCTTTTACATAGTGAAAACTTAGGTATTGCAGGTACTGTAGATTTACTTACCTATGATAAACAAGGTAACATCAGAATATATGATGTTAAGTCTATGCGAGGTAATCAGCTTACTAAAAAATATTCTGGACAAACAGATGTTGTATATAACGGCTCTTACAAAGGAAATAAATCATCTAGACAAAAACATATAGATCAGCTTTCCACATACGCTTTAATACTTAAAGACAAGTATGGAGTAGATGCAGTACAGTTAGGTATATTACCAATTGAAGTTGGATATAAAAATAACGGGATTGTACATAAAGAAACAGAAGTATTGAAAAGAGTCTATGACAACGGAGCTCCTTTTATTGATGTAAAAAATGATCCAAATGTTTTAGAAAGAACAGCTACAGCTTATGATAATTCTGACGGTAGTGGATACAGCAGCGCTAACGAAAATTTAGATGCTGACGAAAATTCAGATAATACTGAAGAATTTGCTGACATTGATTTAAGTATAGATGATATAGAAACTGGTACAGAAGTAAATTTAAATAATAAAGATCTTACAAATCCTGATACTGCTGAAGGAATACAACCAGCGGCTACAAATGCTGGAGATGCTTACATAAACAGTGCTAATAACCTTGTAGATTCTTCAGTATTCGATATTTTAGGTATTGATAATACTCCTAAACCTTCTAGACCAAAACCTAGCTTAGAAAAGAGCGATAAGATAGTTTTTGGTCATCCATTGATAGGCAAGAGTTTTCTTAAAGAAAATAATGATAATAGATTTTTATCTCTGGATGATGACCCGAAGTATTTAGGTCAAATAGAGGCAGGTAGAGAGGCTATAATATCTAAGTATCCTGAAGAAAACTTAACAAAGTACGATGTGCAAAATAGTGCTGGTACTGAGGTTTGGCATAAAGAATACAAAGAATTAATGCAAGGCGTTTATGAAGAAGCCAAACAAGATGCAATTTCTTCTGGCAAGACTCTTATGTTATCTAATACAGAATTGTTAAAAAATAACTTAAAAGACTTTGATAAAATAATAAATATAGACACGCAAACTTTCTTAGATAGAGTCAAAGAAACAAGGCCTGGCGCTAAGTATGATATTGCTGCTTGGAAAGATGGTATAAATGAAGTTATCAAAGGAGCAGACAAGTCTAAACTAATTAATACTAAAGGTTATTTATCAGAACTTTTACCTACCACTACTGATACAACTACTCAACCTTCTAGACGTGCAAAGCCTAGCAAGGATGTATCAGAAGTAATTAACCAAAATCCTACTCTAGAAAATGATTTAGATACAAGATTGAAAGGCCTTTTAAGCCAACTTAATGTAAGTACTATTGTAGTAGATAACTTATCAGAAAGACTAGCAGAGAAAGGATTTAAAAGCGATGCTGTAGCAATATCAGATATACTACATAAAGCTGTATTCTTAGACTCTAATAAATACAATACAAAAGACTATGCTGAACAAGTATCTAAATTTGTAGTTGAATTTATGGGCGCTTCTAAACATGCAGAAGCATCTCCTTTAATATCAAGCGCTATTCAGAAAATAGATACTTGGGAAAAGTACGATTCTTTTTATAATGTTTATAAAAATGATCCTCTTTATCAAGATATAGACGGTAAAGTTAATGATAGAAAGATAAAAGTTGAAATCTTAAGTAAACTGTTATCAGAAAAAATAATGCAGAACAAAAATAAACAGCAAAAAACACCTGTTAGTAAAAAAGTATCTGCAATAGAACGTACAATTAACAAAATACTTTCTTTGTTTGACAGGTTATGGAAGTCTGATTATTATAGAGCAATAGACAGGTTCTTAAAAAGAACAGGTATAGAAACTAAAGGAGTAAGTAAAGTTAACTTAAAGCCATTTGATGCTACTATAAATGAAATAGTAGACAGCGTTTTATTTAGTGATGTTTCTAGAATTGTAAATGATGGTCCTAGAGCTAGGAAAGGTAATGTAAAAGTTGATTTACCTGAGCTGTTAAGAAAAAATGCAAAAGTTAAAAACATTTATGATAAACTAAATGTAATAGGATTCATGTTTACAGGATCTGCAGCTCTTTCTAGAGAAGGAAATGTTTTTAGAGAAAGTAATGAAGACTTACATGATTTAGATTATGTTGTACCAAAAGAGTTAGAAGGAAACTTTATAGAATTAATACAGCAGGCTTTCCCTGGTACTAAGTACAAGATAAATGAAAGAACTAATGAAGCTCAGAAGTTTGAAAAAGCTGATAAAATCACGCACACTTTAATGATAGATGGGATGCCTGTAGATTTCTTTGAAGAAAAAACAGGAAGTAGAGTAGCTAACCAATTTGGTGATTTAAGATGGCAAGATACATTTGAGGAAAAACTAAAAATGGGTAGAAATAAAGATATAAGAGATCTTATAGACTTTAAAACAAAATTTAATGACTACTTTTCTAATCCTTTATTTGTATATAGCACACAGCCTCAACAAAATAGGATGATGCCTAAACCAGCAAGACCTACTACTGGGGCTATAACTGAGGCAGAGATTGCTGAAGTTGCTGAAATGGTACCTGAGTCTATATCTACTAGTATAGTAGAAGACTACATAACTTTACTTGACGGGGGGCAGGCTGTTGTTGGAGCATTTCAAGAAGGTTTAATTCAAATATCAAGAAGAGCAAAAACAGGTGACGGATACCATGAGGCGTTTCACGCAGTTTTTAGAACAATGTTATCTAAAGAAAAGCAAGAGAATTTACTAGAAGAAGCTAGAGACATGTTTATGCCTTTAGAGTCTGACATTAACGAACTAATGAGTAGACATAAAATATCCAAAGAAAGAGCAACAAACTTGTTTTATGAAGAACAATTAGCTGATGAGTTTGGTGTTTATGCTGCGAATCCTAGAGCATATGATTTTAATAATAAGAAGGACCGTAAAAACTACTTTGAAAGACTATTGTCTTGGATGAAAGACATCTTAGGTGTTACAGGTAACATGGAAAAGATTTTCAAAAACCTAAAACAAGGTAATTTTAAATCAGCAAACAACGTAAATCTTTTGTTAGAATCTGGAGTAGTTGAACAAGTATGTAAAGGTTACTAGTTTTTGCTAGTAGCTTTATGTTTTCTATATTTACAATAATTAAATAAAAATACTATGTCATGTATTTATAAGTACAAAGGTCAAGAATTTAAGACAAAGGAAGATCTTGCTAACTTTATGAAAGTGAATAATCAAATGCCTACTAAGTTAAATCTTGATAGGGATGTGGCTTTTAAAACTGTGTCTGCATTTACTACAGTGCAGGAAGAAGAAATTCAAAGCACACTGGCCGCTGCAATATTTAAACACGCAAATAAAGAAATAAGCAACTTTTCTAGTATTGACTTTGAAGCCTATATTTCAGAGTTTGTTAGGCAAAACTTAAGTAAGCATAAAAATGACGCATATAAAGAAAGGTACTTAGAACTACAAAAGCACATACCTTATTTTGTAAAAAAGGTTAAAGATTTTTATAAAGGGAAAGGTGTTGAGATAATTGAAGAGCAGCTAGAGACTGAAGACGGTCTTTTGTTTATGGAAAACACTTTACTAGTTGACCCAAAACAAAACGCATCAGCAAAAATTAGAGCATTAATTTCTTTAATTCCTAAATACACAAAAAATGAAAATAATAATACTGTAGAAGACAGGGATACTTTTTTAGGGGAACCTAAATTTGTATCAGAATCTGCTATGTGGAACACTTTAAAATCTGGGTTAGCAGATATATCTAAGCCTAGCCTTAAAAAGCTTATAGACAGGCTTAAAGAAATGGCTGTTTTTGACCCAAGTATGACTAAGGTGGTTGAAGCCTTAAATGCAAAAAAAGAAAACCCTAGAACAGGAGAACTTGAATTAGATGAAAATTTAAGAACTCAGTTTTTTAACGTCTACGCATTAAACAGAATAGACTACATGTCAGTTCTTTTAACTGGTGATGCCGGTAAAAGTATGGGTGTAAAAATATCTACTAGTGACCCATCTTCTCAACAATCAATGATTGTAAGAGGTTGGTCTGAAAACTACTCTTTTTTAAACTCTAGCATTAAACAAATAGGAGATAAAGATTTTTACTTTTATAAAGTAGGTGCATTAGAAAATACTTTAAATGCTTACGAAAATCTACGTGAAAAAGTAGAAAATGAAGCAAAGGCAGTTAAAAAAATAGGTGTAAAAAACTCAAAATCTGTAAGAGGTAAAAAGTCAAACGCAATAACTGAAGATTTAAAACAAGAGTTACTTTCTGTTTTAGAGTTGATGGGTATTGACATGGACATTTCCGGATTAAATAATTTACTTAGGTCAAAAGAATTTTCATCTGAAAGTAGTAGCCTTTCAATATCTAGACTTAATGGTATTTTTGGTAGAGCAGGATTAAAGTTTTTAATAGAGGATATTAAAAAAATACATAAAAAAGCTACAACAAAAGACGAGAAGGGTAAATTGGTTGGAGTACCTATACTCAACGAAGAAGGTCAAAACCCTTTAGATGATAATAAAATTATAAGGCTTCTTGCTACAAAGCAGGGAGAAATGATGGAAGATTTAGCAGAGTCTAATACTCTTGGAGCAGAAGGTAACCTTTATTCTAACTACACAACACATACACTAGTATCAAGTTTAATAAATGATTGGAATAACGACATTAACACTATTGGCGAAGTTACCAGTTCTGTACACGGGTTAGGTAGTAGGGTTGCTGCTTGGATGAAATCAGACCCTAAAAATAATAAACTAAAAGCTTTTGTTTTAAATAACTTTAAATCTTTAGGTAAAGGAGATCAAGGAGATAAAGTTTCTAAACTGTCTGATCCGGAAGCTCTTGGAGCGTCTGTTAATATTACATTGTCTGATGGTAAAATAGCAACCTATTTAGGGCTTGCAGAAGCAGATAAATCTAGGCAATATGTATTAAAAGGAGGAAATTTTATTTCTGCAGGATTAAATTATGACAGTAGAGGAGCAACAGTTAGAGATAGATATTCTTTGTCTAATGATAATGCTGCTGATGTTTTAATTGGATATTTTGCAGATGAGGTTTTTAGGATGCAGGCTATATATAAAAACTTAAATGGGGATAGCGCTATTCCAGAAAATGAAAGAGTTTCTTATTTACATGACCCTAAAAATGCATACACTTCTTACTTATTTCCAGAATTTAATAAACCAGACAAACTTGGTGTTACACCTCTAGAAAGGTTTGGGATTGTTTCTGCAGTTAGAAACGAAGAAGGTGATATTACTGGATATATGCCTACAGAAAGGCTAGCAGTAGAAGATATGTTAGATAATAAAGCTTTAAAAGAAGCTGTACAAAAGTCTTTTTTAAACGCAGTAGCTGGGGACGTTGCTTCTTTACTTGATAATAAAATTATAGAACGTGACACTGTAGTTATTAGAGGTACAAATGAAAAAATGTACTCATTTAAAAATATAGGGATAGATAAAAATGTAGTAAATCGTAGATATAAAGGTAACGTAATAGAAGCTATTGCTGATTACACACTTAACTCTATTATAGGTAGTGTTGAAACTACCAAACTATTTACAGGAGATCCTGCTAGTTTTAAAAGTTCAGAAGCTGATTTATTTAAAGATTTCCGTAAAAGAATACCTTTAATTATAGCGGGAGGTATTAAATCAAGAGTTTACAAAAGTAAAGGTGAGCATGTAGTTAGAGAAACGTATACATCAGCTGTAGTTAATAATATTGAAGCTCCTTCAAATTACTTTTTTCCAAACAAAGATGAAGAAGGTAATCCGTTACCTGATTCAGAACTGCTAGAAAACATGGCAGAAGCTTTTAATGAAGGTAAAGAAGAAGGGGATAAAGTTACTGCAGATGACATGTACGACCTTATTAGTAAGTACGAAAATGTAAATGCTACAGATGCACAGGCTTGGATTACTCTTGATACTTTTAAAGAAAGATTACATTCTTGGGGTAAATGGACAGATGAGCATGAGGATGCCTACGAAAGAATTACAGCTAAGAACCCTAAACTACTGCCTTCAGATGTTAGGTTGTTTATGCAGCCACTTAAAAGTGTTCATGTTGAAGAAATGAATAGGCACGGCCATAGATACTTACACTACAACAAACAATCTGAAGCTGTAATAATTCCTGGGTTGTTTCCAGGATTAGATGCAATGCAAGCTTCTTCTCCTGATGTTGACCATTTTATTACGTTAGATGGTAAAAAAACAGGAGCCACTGGAGTTGCTCCTATAAATGATGGGTTTGATATGCTTCCACAAGAAGATATAAACCTAACTCCTGTAAAACTTAAATATGACAGACTTTATTTGCAGCAAGATTTACCAACTAAACAGGTAAAAAACGCACTTGTTGGTTCTCAAGTAGTTAAAAACCTATTAGGAGAAATTGTTTTAAATGGTGAATACGTAATACCTAAAGCTGAAGGCTATGAAGATAGAAAAGTAACTGGACAAGAGCTTATTAATGACTACCACGAAACAGTTGGATTACTTTCTGATATAGGTAGTGAAGAAGTACAGCAAGAGTTTGGATATAACGAAGAAACAGGTAGAATTGACCAAAAAAAGTTTAATGACTTTTTAATTAAATCAATGGAAGACGAACTTACTGTTTCTGACATACAGCACCTTGAAGCTGGATTAACTATTGATTCCTTACCCTCACTTAGAAAAAAACTTGAGAGTAAATTGATGGCTACTGTAGAGAAAAAAACAGTTAAATTAAAACAGTTAGGGGGAGCCATGATTCAAATGTCTTCTTTTGGTACTTTGGCAGATACTATATCTATTAGTAGTAAAGTAAAGAACGGTATTGTTTGGCTTAAAGATGATGTTACAGAAGGCCTTAAACCAATGCAGTTAAAAAAAGACAAAGACACTGGTAAGCTATATACTGAAAAAGCACAAATACTTTTACCGCATAAATTTATTATAGATTTAATAGGACCAAGGTATAAAAACATGACTTCTGAAGAGATTAAAAAAATACTTTCTCCGGATGTTTTAATGGGTATTAGTTACCGTATTCCTAACCAGGCTACTGCTTCTAATGATTTGTTTGAAATTGTAGGTATTTTACCATCAGAAGCTGGAGATACTATTATATCTTATAATGAGATTACTACAAAAACTGGATCTGATTTTGATATTGATAAGGCTTTTATTATTGTACCAAATGTTGAAATGGACAAAAAAACAGGTAAATTAAGAAGGCCTTTATATGCTTATCAAATGTCTGACGAACAGGCGTATGAAGAAAAATTTAATAAAGATTGGAGTAAATCTATACGTGCTAGAGAACTTACAAAAGAAATAGAGAAAAACTTAGAAAGTAAGAAAGAAGCAATTATTGATAAAATAAAACAAATACAAGGAGTTGAAAGCACTGTTCAGGCTCTTAGAGATATTGCTCCTAACGTAGAAGAAAATATAGAACAAGAGGCAACTACTGGTGATATAGCTGAATTAATTTCTAGGTATTTTGACGCTGCTCTTGATGAAGAAAGAGAGAGTAGAGAAGATTTAAGAGTAGATCCTGTAACAGCAAAGCGTAACAGGGATAAAATGTTAAGTCTTAAAAATAACCTAAAGAAAATAAACAATTCAGTTAAAGCTAAAGTTAAATTGAAGCTTTTAGAAGAAAAAACAATGCCTTCTTTAGAAGAATTTAAAAAATTACCAGAAGTACGTAAGCATACAAAAGCTGCTTTACAGAATCTAAGAATTGATTTAATGCAAGCATTATTAGGTGATCCTAAAACATACCCTAGTGCAGTTGCTTCATTAGATAATGATTTCCTTGAACGTGAAGCAAAAGAATTATATGAACCAACTACTCCTGAAAGAAACTTAAAGTTTTTTACAGGTAGTAATCAAAGTGCTACAAAAGCATTGTTTGACAAAGCAAAAAACTTAGTAGGAGTAATTGCTAATCAGATGTCAGACCATAAACTAAGCCAATCATTTGAGTTAGTCTACAACGGATTAAATTTTCAAATTGGTAAGAGTAAAGACAACGAAACTTTAGTTTCTGCTATTACTGATACTGACGGTGTTTACACATCTACTTGGCTAAATTTATATATGAATGCTATTGTAGATGCTGCTAAAGATCCTTTTATAGTTAACGCCAATATTAATCAATTTACAGCACCTGTAGCTTTTATGCTGATACGTTCAGGAGTTCCAGTTGAATACGTAAATGCTCTTATTGGGCAGCCTATTTTAAAAGAACTTGTAAAGTTAAAAAGTGTACGTGAAGGTAGATTTTCTCAAAAAGTTTATGATAAAAAGACCGGTAAAAGACTTACACCAGAACAAGAACTTGTAAATAAATATAAAGATCTTGCAGGAATTACTGATAAAGAAGTCAATGCAATCACTTTACGTAATCTTAATTCTATTACTGCAAATACTCTAAAAAAACAAATAAATGACAGCAAAACAGGTAAGACAGATCCTCTAAAACAACTTATAATATTAAGTGCGTTTAATACCTTTAAAGAAACATCAAAAGATCTTACTGATGCTGTGCGTGCAGCAAAAGCAGATGTTAGTAACGGTAAAGATTTAATGCAGGCTGAGCTAAAAGAAGCTAAATTGCTAGCTGTTATTAAAAAAGGTACTATAAAAAACCTTGAGAAGAAATTTGGAGCAACAGTTTCAGAAGAAGCTCCAGAAGGTGTAGTACATAAAGATGGATTTATAGATTTAGACGGCTCTTCAATGTCAGGTACATTTCATAGAAATGGTATACAACTTCCTTCTAAGATGTTTTCTGGTCAAACTATAATGTCTACTAATGCTATAAAGAATTTATTGTTTAGTACTGTTTTTGACCTTAACCCTGATTTAATAAACAGAGAAAAAGGTATAGATGTTTTAATGAATGAGATTTACTCATTTATAATGGGAATGGAAGGAGCCGGTGTTACTACTGGTGATATAAAAGGAATGTTTTATGGAGATAATAGTACTCCTAGAAAACTAGAGAGGTTTAAAAGAGCAAATCCAGAGTTAGCTGCTAGTAATATACTGCTAAGAGATACGCAAATTTCTTACCGTATGGCAGATGGTGAAGCTGACTTTATACTTTTTAATAATAAAAGTCTTGATAGAGAACTTTACCAAAGAGCTTGGAGTGAATTATTTGAAACTCACCCAGAAATAGCTTCTGAGTTAGTTAACTATTCGTATTCTTCTTCCGGGTTTAACCGTAATTTATTTAGTTTTTTCCAATTTATACCTACTGAAGAGTTAGTTAACAGAGGTGTTGGTGATTTTATGTCAAACTTAAAAAAAGTATTCTCACAAACAACTGTACTACAAAATGCAAAAGAACAAATTATTAGACACTTAGCAGATGATGGTAGAATAATTAAAACTGTTGGACCTAAAGACGTAAAAGCTCTTAACAAAGACATTGACCCAAAAGCTTCTTTTATACTAACTAATGTAGATGACTATTTAATTGGTAAAGATGCGTTTGGTCAAAAAGAGACTGCTAGATGGCTTAGAGATCCTAATAGTAACTTATATAAGTTATTAGGTAATAGTAAGGAAGGTCCTGTTTATATGGCAGTATCTAAAAGAGGTTACTACTTAAAAGGTAAAGCAATTAAAGAATACTACACACCTAACAACACTTTAACATCCGATCTAGAAAAAGAGAAAGATGGAGCACGTACTGTATTAATAGTAAACGGTACTTACAGTAAAAATACTGCTCCAGACAATCCTGGAAAAGGGTATGTTTTTACAGAAAACTTACAAGCAAGATCAGCGGTTTTAAAGCAGATAGGTTATGAAGTACAGGACATTGAGGGTATTCCAAAAGTAACTCCAAAACTAAACGTAAAAACAAAAAATAATCAAGCAGGCATAAGAACTGCCGAAAACGGTAAGTTAAATGAAAATGCTTTAGGTATTGTTACAAAGAAATACCAACAAGACGCTAACACTAAATTTGTGTATGAAGAAGGTAATTTTAAAGATACTGACGCAGACTTTGAATTATTTAAAAAAGCAAATGAGGAAGTTTTTGAAGAGATGAAAGCATTCTCAACTTTAGTATTCCCAAAAGAATTTGCTTCAAGTAAAGCTAAATTACCTAAAAGATTTGCAGAATGGCTTAGCCAAGAAATGTTTAATGAGTTTGGGCTAGAAACATCTTTAAAGATAACAAAAACATCCTCTGGATCTACTGCAAGTATTGTATCTAACGGCGTTAAAGCTGAAGAAAATTTAGACTCACGAGGAACTATAGTAGAGAAAAACAAACAATTACTTTTAAAGAAAGCCACAAAAAATACAGTTGGAGATGATGCAGGTATATTTTCAATCACTACTCCAGATGTTTTTGTACCTTTATCTAACTTTAGAGGTCCTGTTGCTGCATGGATAGCTGGAAATCCAGTATTGCCTTCAGAGTCAGTAGTTGATTCTTTACAAGACTCTGTTTTAGCTAGAGCCGCAAAAGAAACAGGAATTACTGACCAAGATGTTAAAGAAGCTAAGAAAAATTGTAAAATTTAATGATATGAGTATTTGTCCTAATGTAAGTAGCAAAGAGTGGAAAAATTTAGTAGATGCTCACGGAGAAGATGGCGCCTATAAAAAATGGCTACAAAACGGTAAAGAAATACCTGGAGTAGCTAATGTTGCTATGGGTAATTCTGCAGTTTTAATTAAAAATTTACAGAAAAAAGTTGATGCTACTGTATCAATCAATCCTGATTTAGACGTTACAGCTAAGCTAGTTAAAGATAAGGAACAAACTAGGATAGAAATAAACCCTAGTCTGTTACAAGGCGATAATGAGATACATGAATTTGGACACGTGTATGTTGATTTATTAGGGGGCTTAGACAACCATATTATTAAAGCAGGACTAAATAGACTAAAAGGATCTAACTTAGAAAGAGAGCTTAGAAAAAAATACCCTGAAGATACATCTGATGAAAATACTTTTCAAAAAGAACTTATAGCCGTAGCTATTGGTAAGGACGCTAAAAGTATCTGGAAGAATAATCCAGAGAAAGCAGATATGATAGAAAAATGGACGTCTGGATTCTTTAGAAATTTAAACAGATCAATAGGTATTAATGAGCAAGAAGCTAAAGAATTATCAGAAAATCTTATAGAAGAACTTGTAAATAAAAATAAGCCGGATACTAATATAGAAGAAGAGTTATACGGTGAACGTAATTTAAGAGCAAAACCAGCTGCTCCTACTTCTGAAAAAAGAAAGGCGTTAGCTAAAGAAGCTTTAGGTATAATTACTTCAAAAATAGAAATAATGAAACGTAAGCTAGACACTTCAAATACAGGTCAGACTGTTGTGTTAGCTGAATTAATTGAATTGCAAAGAACTCTTCAGAAACACAGAGCTGATAGCGCACTTGCTTCATTTGTTAGTCTTGCAGTAAATCAAACTAATACAATACTAGAGAAGTTTGAGGAATATGCAAAAGACGGTAGTAAAGGCTCTTTACGTACTATGCAATATTTACACTCATCAATGCTTGCATTTGATGAAGAGTTACTTAAAGCTATCTCCGAAGATTTGACTGAAGATCAAAAAGTTTTAGATGATGAAATTAGTAAAGTAAGGGTTAACCAACTTAAGATACATGATGCTTTTAAAAAAGCGTCTGTTAGTATACTAAAAGAAGATTTTGGAGACGGACTTCTTAAAAAAACTGAATCTTTTTTTGCTAGGAAAGCTGAAATGGAATTTAACACTAAAGATAGAGGTTCTGAAAACGAAGAAAAAAAACAAAGACGTGAAGAATACATTTCAAAATATTTAGAGGACAATAGAAAAATAATAGATGAAAAAATAAGTGATAAATTAGATAAACTTCTAACTACTATTGAAAAAGATATAGGTGTAGTTGACGCTTTTGTAAACAACCCTAAAGATATGAACAGTGATATTATTAGACAAGTTGTTAAAATGTTTGATAAAGCTGATTTTGAAATACAAGAAAAATCTGTCTTTGTAGCTAGACGTGCAGAGAAACTGTATAAAGCTTACACTAGTTATGTAGGTAAAAGTAATAATCAAAAAGAACTATGGTCTTCTGTGTTAGAGCAAGACAATGAAGGTAATACCTTACCAAGAATTGCTAGAACAGGTAGTCCACAATGGTCTGATATTAAATCTCCAGGCGGTAAATACAAAGGAACACCTGTAGAAGAAATGTATGATTTTTTAATAGATTTATCAGTAGAAAACGACAGTAAATTGCCGGCTAAAGCACAGTTAAAAGGGCAGTTACCGGTTATGAATAAAAATACTTTTGAAAGAATTGGTTCAAATGGTATATTTACAGCTATTAAAGAAGGTACTCTTGATATATTTAAACTTAGAAAAGAGGATACAGATTCTGGACAATTAAATGATGATAGTAAAGAGCAAAAAGACGAAGAAGTTAGAAGTAGTATGGACGATGCCGTTAAGGTATTGAGTACTCAAGCAGGAGAAGAGAAAAAGATTATACCGGTACATTTTAGAGGTACAATTAAAGAAACAGACCGTTCTTATGATGTTCTTTCTTTAATGGTCTTAGATGCGCACCAAGCAACTGAGTATGAGGCTAAGTTAAATTTAGCAGCTACTGTTGAAGTAACTCTTAGTATGATTGGAGAAGCTAGAATAATACAAAGGTCTGGATTTTTAGGTAGAATAAAAGAAAACTTAGATGGATCTCCTCAAAAATCAAAAGGGGAATCTAATACTTATAAAGTACTTGAAAGATTAATTGAAAACAGGTTGTACGGTATACAGACTACTGGAGATGCTAAGACAGCTAAGATGTCTTCAAAAATTAAGCAGTATGTCTCAATAATTAATTTATTTGGTAATTACCTTTCAGCTGGAGCTAACTTTACACAAGGATTAGCTATGGTATTTATGGAAGGTGCAGGTAAACAGTTTTACGGCGTAAAAAACGTAATGAACGCAGAGGCTAAGTACTTTTTAGATATACCTAGTAATATATCAGATGCTTCTAGACACAGGGCAAAAGGTAAAACAAATTTATTAAGAGAGTTGTTTAACGCCCAAAGTGATTGGAACGTACTTGAAAATGACTTTAATAAAAATAACGGATTAAAAAGAAATGCAAATATGGGTACAGGTTTAGCATTAAATTCTACTGCTGAACACAGTGTACAATCAATTGGTATGTATTCAGTACTTGACAATATTAAAGTAAAAAACAAAGACGGTAAGTATATTACCAAAGAAGGCACAGTTACTGAAAAAAGAGAAGATGCAATGTCTTTAGACGAGGCTTATTCTGTAGGTTACCAAAACACAAAAACAAAGAAGACTATATCACAAGAAGCTTACGATAAACTATCTCAAAATGAAAAAAAGGATTACATGGACGGAGTTTTACATCTGGATGAAAATGTTTCTTCTACAGACAGGACAAAAGATAAAGGTACTTTTGAAATATCTCAAGTTCTAAGAAGAGTAAATAGAGATTTGTTTGGTAACTACGATCCAAAAAATAAAAGTAGGATAGAAGCACATGCTGTTGGTAGTTTGTTTGCTCATATGAGACAGTGGATGGTTCCTGGATTCCTTAAAAGGTATAGAGGAGGACATTCTTTATACATACGAGATAAGCAAGCTAAGCTTGGATTCAGAACTGTAAGAAACAACGAATTAAGAGATGTTGATTTAAGTTATAATGTTGAGACTGAAGAGTATGAAGAAGGTATGTATGTATCTACTATGCGGTGGGTAGGAATGATGGTACAAGACGCTAACAGACTAAAGTTTAAAGTTATGTCTGAATCTTGGAAAGATTTGACTGAGCTAGAAAAAAGTAATGTAAAACGTACTGCATCTGAAATAGCTATGACAGCTGCAGCTTATATCACTTTTGTTGTATTACAAGCAGCTTTAGAAGACCTTGATGATGACGAAGAGAAAAATCAAGCAGCTTTAGTTGCAGCATTTTTCTCTAGAAGACTGGTAAGTGAACTTATGACTTACACTTCTCCAGCTGAATGGTCTAGAACTTTTAGATCTCCAGCAGTAACCCTTTCTTTACTAGATAATGTTATAAAAGCTTTATCACAAACTGCTACAAGTCCTCTTGAAGAATATAGCAAAGGGGATCATAAAGGAGAAAATAAAGCCTTACATTATTGGATGAAAGTTACACCACTTAAAATAATTGATAAAGACGTTGAAGACTCTCTAAAATATATATTGAGAAGTTATTAAAAAGGAGAAGTTAAAAATTTTTCATAGTAATTAATGAGATTTATCACATTAATTCCTATGAATTATAGTACAGCTTTTCTACAATTAGAGCATATTTGCGCATTTAGAGGTATAATTTCTAAACAATGCGTACATGTTTTTGTATTATCATCTATTAAACCTGTATTTTTATTAAAGGTCAT
>TARA_R110000822_G_scaffold101565_1_pt1 | contig 23650 bp, 21 predicted proteins | sample TARA_R110000822 | Tara Oceans TARA_R110000822 (sample SAMEA4397666) | marine metagenome | biome: Polar Biome; feature: [SRF] surface water layer (ENVO:00010504); material: water (ENVO:00002006), including particulate matter (ENVO:01000060) such as... | depth 5 m | reverse complement strand
ACTAGTTTAGCTTCTTCAATTGCAACTTCTTTCTCAAACGCTTCTCTCATACCTTTAAGTTTTCTGTCGTGGTGCTCCTTAATAAGAATACCCCCATGGATAGCCAATCCTACAGTAGCAGCTAAGATACCCAAAGGCCCCGTACCAAACATCAGTGCCAGACTTCCTGCTGTAATTGCTACCTTTAGTAAGTCTGCAGCTCCCTGGCTTCCAGTCTGCTCACCAATCCAATCAGCTAACAACCCTCCAGTGAACATCAACATACCAGCCCAACCTAGACCTTTAAATCCTGTAGGTTTAAATCCTTTGAGGAATCCAGCCTTTGGTGCAGCTCCAGCTGCAGCTCCTTTAGGACCGCCGCCAGCAGCTCCAAAGCCTAACGCTGCTCCTATAGCACCTCTTATCAACGATGGCCCAAAGAATGCGGCTATAATAGAACCATAATCTAGAAAATTCTCTTTTGTGAATGGCATTTCAAGTCCAAACATCTTTTGTTTATCTTCCCACTTCATATCTGATGGGAACATAGATTTTATTGAATCTGATAGTAGCGACCCAAAGAACGCTGCTATACCCAACTTCTTTCCAAAGATCATGCCAATTGCGCCATTCCGCAAAGCATCACCAAGTGAAAAGGCCAACAATTTCTTGTCGTCACCACCCAAAACAACATCCTTAGGATCCAGATCAGTAAATATCTTATTAATTAAATCAGATCCAAATGTACCAATTAAAGCTGCAGCGGTACCCCAGACAGCCCCCCGGCCCAAAAACTTACCAGCAAGACCTGCTACAGTGGCTAATGTTGCACCGCCAAATGCGCCTGACAACGCGCCGCTAACCCAACGGCTCATCATACTCAATCCACTAGCTTCCATTGCACCAGCTTTAAAGCCGGAGACCAAACCACTTGGAGCTTTATTAGAAGAACTAGGCTTCACTCGCCGAGCTTTGATCTTTTCTTCTAAATCGTCGCCCTTAGAGCTACGTTCTCCTTCAAGGAACTTAACAAGACTTCTGGCAGTGATATCGAGAGATTTGTTCTGCTCTTTAAGCGTCATGTTAATATCGTCAAGTGTAATAGCCATTGGTTAGCCCTGTCTTTGTTGTTCTTCTTTTTGTTGGCGTAGCTGCTCCAGTAATAAAGCTACATATATTTCCCTTTCCCAAGGTATCATAATATCTATGTCTGTTAACGAATATTTATGATTTTGCATTAACTGATAATTAACTTGATAAAAATTAGTTAATGAGTCATGAGAAAGGTTTATTAAAAAAAATCTTGAAGTCCTTGTAACGTGTGTGTATTACTCTTAGTGCACTTAACACAATCAAAGTTAATATCATAAGACATCTTAGGTAGATCTGTAACAAATTTTACTAACAAATCAAATTGCTCTGTGTTTAAATTATTTAAAAAGTCGTCAATCGATTCACGGGTTTCATCAATAAACAATATATTTTCATCTTCAGTTTGAAGGTTACTGAGACATACAACAATCATTTCATACATGCCCTCAGTCAGGGTATTTGAATCAATCTCTGAGATTGCTATTAAATGCTTATAGCTTGGGTATCTCATCTTTAATGTGAAGTCAGGTGTCAGTTTAATAGTACAATTGTCCTTAGGCACATCCATTTTAATTTGCTCTAATGGGACCGTTAGTTCGTTAAACTCTTCACATGCATCACACTTAATGTTAATATCAGTTGTTTCACCTACTGACTTTGAACGGATCTTAGTGAACATATATTCTACATCAAAAGTTGCTAGAGTATTTACCTTAATATCCTCGTAAGTGCACGACTCAATTGTATCAACAACCGATTGTAGAATAGCTTTCTCATCACGTGATTCCAAAGCAATTAATAATACTTTTTGCTCCTTTACAAGAAAGGGGCGATATGTAAACTCATCACCTGTTGATGGAATAGTTGATGTGTACTTAGGAAACAAGTTTATTTGTGGTAGTGCCATAAATTATCATCCTTATATTGCACGTGTCCAGTTTTTATACGAAAGCTGAACATTGAGCTTGACTAGACCGTCTTGCTCATTATTAAATTCAATTGCATTCATTGTTGTTGGAAATGCATCTAGTAATTTTACTTGATACACTGAGTCTTTAGTGCGTATATCTAAAGGAAAATCAAAGGCTGTCCCTTTCTTTAACTGGGATATTATAACATCCTTTGCATATTCATTAGTATATGCTACTTCAAAGCTATCTTGACTGATTACTCTGTCTTGCCACTCTTCGAAGTATTTTTTAATAGTATAATCATTCATAACATGGAAGGTCATACTCACATCATCAGAAGCAAACCCGTTAGGCATCTTACGTCCCTTAATACCAATAAGTCTCTCTTGTGTTAAGATTTGACGACCAGGCATGTTAACGTTTGTACAGAGTACATTAAGATTTCTTATATCATACTTACCTAGAGATGGTAGAGTGACCATAAATTGATTAGCACTAGCAAACCCGCGACCCTTTGAAGTCGCGGCTTTTAATTGATCAATGTTCATCTAAGCATCCTTTTAGAATCAGCATAAACTTTAGAGTTACTAGCTTTTTGGAAATCTGCTGTGGGTAGAAAAGCGGCGATTTCCCACTCTGTAGCTGGCACTCTAGCAAATCTACTTCTTACGTGTGAGTTGAGATAATGCTTTACACAAGGTTTAAACCATTTGTATTTTTGAGCACTCTTTAGCATTCTATATGATAAATTAAATTTAGTAGTATTGTCAAACTTATCATTATTAGTAATACCCATAAGTGAGTCTAAAAGTTTTGCTCTCAACATTGGAGGAATGTAATGCAAGTTTAATCCTATGAAACCTTTATCAGCAGGACCTATAGGGATGACAAGAGGAAAACTATCGTAATATGGAAGAGTATCTTTATGCTTAGGATCATAGAAAAACATAAACATTGAACCTACTACCTGGTTGCCCTGCAGTTCAACTGGTTCTTCTTTCATAATCTCATTTCTATTTACTCTTCGAAGTTGCTGCGCCTTACGCCGAAACCAATCCCTAGACTCAGCTGTCCTAGGGGTGATACCTGCCTTAAATGCTTCTAATTCTAATTTATTAAATATATTAGCCATCTATCCACTCGGATCATTTCTGTGTCACATGACTATTTATATGTTATTTCTTACGTTTCTTTGGCGCAGGTAGCGGCTTTAACTTCTTTATAGGTTTAATAGTTTTTTTAGGTTTAGGTAATATTCCCATGATCGATAATTTATTTTCAGTCCAAATTTCAAATCCCCAGCCTCTATCAGCTGCATATTCTTGAGCGGCTGACCACTTATTCATATTCTTTATATACGTCAAACCTTCATTAATATACCGTTTTGTCTTCTTCCCATTAAAAGCAGGGGGTTTAGTTTCTTTTTCAGGCTTTATTTCTACAAGTATAGTATTACCGTTAGTGAAGGTAATCTTAAGATCCATAAAGTATCTGTGATACTTTTTATCCACTTCCCACAAGTATGGTATGACTACTTCTTCACTTACCCAATACTTTACCTCTTTAGTATCATCACACCATTTAAAGGCATTGCGCTCCCACAATGACCTAAAAACAACATTGTCAGGGTTACCTTTATATTTGCTTCTACTCTTTACTTTATATCTTCCAGAATATGCCATAATAACCTTATAAATAGTTGTAACTTAGTTTTATTTATTAGGAAGAATTATGGTAGATCCTTTAAACCATGCCTTAGCTAGGACTGGGGTTGCACCAGTAAAAAATAATATGCAACAGTTGCGTTATCCGTTAGAAGATCAAGATAATTATAAAGGTCGTATTTCTTTTGTTGCTAAGCAAGAGCAAGGAAAAACTCTACAGAGTCAATTTAGAGATGCGCTTTTTGGTGTTTCTGAGATTAAGAACCTACCAGATGGTCAACAGGCCTATGAGTCAAGGGTACAAGAATCTAGTATAAAAGCTCTGCAAGGTATCGACCCTACTTCGCAACCGGATCTTCCAGCTTATATTGGAACTGGTAGAAAATGTGTATTATATTTACCTAATACTATTCAGTTTCAAGATGCTGTTAGTTATTCGAATATTGATTTAGGGCTACTAGGAGGAACAGCGGAAGCTGCAATAAACTCTGGAGCTAGTGGTGCAGAGGCTTTAGGAGCAATAGCCTCTGCAGCTACTAGTATATTTAGTGCTGATGGATTAGTTGATGCTTTTAATAACGGATTGCAGTCAGAGGGAGCTCAAGTTGCTGCATTAAGAATAGCAAGAAGACTTAACACAGAAGTTGCAGGAGCTGTGTCTTCCACCACAGGGATTGCTCTTAACCCTAATAAGAGAGCGACTCTTCTAGGTCCTAATCTAAGAACATTTAGATTTACTTTTAAAATGATCCCTGCTTCCTTGAGGGAAGCAGAAGAGATTAAAGCTATAGTTCAGTTTTTTAGAGAAGAGATGATGCCTGAGTCTACATCAGAGTTTGGGGTAAGTACAGCTTTAAGGTACCCATCTAAATTTAATATAAAAATGACGTATAATGGTAAGAAAGTAGCTCACAGCATTCTTCCAAGTTTCTTAACTGATGTAAGTGTCACGTATAATGCTGGTAGTATGGCCTTCCATAGTGACGGTAAGGGGGGCGGCAATTTTCAAGAGACAGACATCTCTCTCTCCTTTACAGAAGAGAGAACACTCAACAAGCGCGACATAGCAAACGAGGGGTACTAATGACTTACTTTACTAATTTTCCCTATGTTAACTATAATTTTGGAAATGAAATATCTCCAGCTATTTTTCAAGATCTTACTGTCTATATTGACTTAATAGATCAGGCTATAGACAATAAAACTTTTTATGAAGAGTATTATATTCCAGACGGTAAGAGACCTGATACATTATCTTATGAGTTATATAGTACTACTGATTATTATTGGATGTTTTACTTGCTTAATGATAAGTTAAGACAGCAAGGTTGGCCCTTAGATGAACAGGAGATCTACTCTCTGTCAAAGGAATACTACCCTAACACAACTTTACTTACTCAATATAAATTGTTTAATGAGCTTTTTATTAATGATATAGTTATTACAGGAAATAAAACTAATCCTACCTTTAAAGGTAAAATACTAGAAAAAGATTTAAACCTTGGTCAAGTTGTAGTAAAGCCTATACGAGAGGTAAGATCAGCATCTATTAGTAATGGAGGGTCTGGATATACCTCTACTCCTACTGTAACTCTATCAGGTGGAGGTGGTACAGGAGCTACTGCAGCTGCTACTGTATCTGGAGGAGCTGTTACCGCCATTTCAGTTGTTGATGGGGGAGATAACTTTACTACTGTACCCACTATCACTATATCTTTACCTGATGAAGCTAGTGGGACACAAGCAACAGCAACAGCTACTCTATCCTCGAATAGTGTTGGTAACAACACTTTTGTATATTCTTACCACGATGGTAATAATCACCCTGATAATTCTTTATGGCCTGAGTTAGCTGATGTTAGTAATATTTTAGCTCATTCTTCTATAGCGCAATACAACTCTGCTCATCATTATGAAGATGTAAATGGTGATTGGATTGACTTACCTATAGGTAACACTGATACAGATATTATAGATAATCTTACATCAGGTGCATTACAAACAAGAACTAAAATTTCTTATCAAGATGAGCTTGCTAGAGGTAATGATGATGTAAGAAGAATAAAGATTTTCACTAATAATGTCGCAAATCAGATTAATAATGAATTCCAAAGGTTGCTGAGACAATAAATGTCTGAACACATTAATTCCGCAGAAAATATTAAAATACTTAGAATTGCGTTTTACTCAGAGCGCTTTAATCCTAAGTATATTTTTGTAGCTGGTCAAGAACTAGCTGCCCCTACAGCAGCTGAGATTGTTATATATGAAGATATAATGAACCCTTATTTAACTGCTAGTCTGATATTTCAAGATGATGTAGATTTTGGAAGAAGTATAAAGGGTACAGAGAAGGTATTAGTGGAGCTACAGTATCCAAAAGGTGATTCTCTAATAATAAGAAAAGAGTTTATAGTAAGGTCAGTAGAATTTAGAGAATATTTAACTGACACTCAAGCTATTCTAAAAATAAACCTCATAGAAAATTATGGATATTTTGACCACATCAATCGGATTAATGTAGGTTATGCTGATACTGGTGAGAACATAATTGAAAAGATATCAACAAATGTTGTTGGTGCTTCTCTTAGTAAAAACATTAAAGCTAGTTATCAAGGAGCATTTAGATACATTGTACCTTGGTTAACTCCTTTCAAAGCTATTAAAAAAGTTTTAAGTAAGATGACTACTGATGCTGGTATGCCTTACTTTTATTATTCCTCTCTGAATCACAATTCACATATTTTAAGTGATTTGGAAACCATCTTTGAAAAAGGACCTATAAACCCAGGTATGCCCTTTGTGTTCTCAAGAGGAAATACTTCTAGTAACTTAAGCCAAGACTTATTACCTTTCATTGTAGAAGCGTATGAAGCCTCTAACCAAAGTCATTCTTTATTCTTAGCAGAGATGGGAGCGTATGGATCAGTAGTAAGTAACATTAACGCATCTACATCTTTACCTTATGAGACTACAATAAATATGGCTAATGAACTGGCATTTATGGAAGAAAGAGGAGTGTTTGAAAAGCTAGGCGGAAAACAACAGCTCAACCTATTTGATACATTTTTTAGAGCTATCGATGACTTTAATAAAGCTAATATAGAAATATCACAGTTTAACTCTAAAATATTTTATAGCATTGATAGCCGAACTAATAACCAATCAGATAACTCTCCTGATAAAAATATATTAGGGTTTAACGAAGGTGTTGATGACGCAGATGTTAGACTGTCAATTATACGACTAGCTATTCTTAGGTATATGATTATGAATGCTGTGACAATAAAGGTACCAGGGCTACTCTTCTCTATAAGAAGTTTAAACACCACTGTTGGAAATCTTATCGAGTTTGCTATGTATGAAAATGAAGAAACACATGACAAAGCAGTAGGTTATAATAATGACCGATCTGGTCAGTTTATTATTTTAAAGAAGAAACATATTATTGATTTAACTAGCGACACTCACACTGTTCAAATGGATATATCTAAAGTGGCTAATATAGTATCTAAATCGGTAGGTGTATAATGTTTTACGGTGATAATAATAGATGGTTTGTAGCAACTGTAAAGGGGAACGATCCACAACATCGAGGTCGATATAAGATTCGCATACACGGACTGCATTCTATAAGCGTAGAAGATAAGCATTTACCATATGCGGAAACGATGCTACCTACTACAGAGGGTGGAGTATCTGGTATAGGTAAAATATCTCAGCTACAAAACGGTGCATTTGTTTTTGGAATATTCTTAGACGGAGAAACTTCTCAAGCTCCTTTAATATTTGGCTCTATTACTCATTTAGAAACTCCTTCTACTATTCAACGAGATCAAATCGCTGTTTCTGGTAATCCTAGACTATTAACAGATAGGGATAACAATAAGAGAGCTATAGTTGATTTACAATCTTTACCAGTTGTCACTATAGGTGAAGATTTAAAAGATCAATATGCTAATGGTAACTCCAGTACTAGTACCAGGCGAATGATTGTAATGCAGCAGTTAATAAGCGCTGGATTATCTCCAGTCGCTGCAGCTGGTGTAACAGGTAATATAGAGTCAGAATCTACTTTTAATCCAACAGCTAATAATAGTAGCTCTATAGAGAATTCTTGGGGGCTTGCTCAATGGAATGACGGAGCTGGTAGATTACAACCTTTAAAAAATTACGCCACAGCTAAAAACGCTGACTGGCAAGACTTTTTTATCCAGTTAGAATTTTTAATAGTAGATATGCAAACAAACGCTTGGTCAAGACATAGAGTATGGCCAAGATTAGCTGATAATAAATTAACAACAAGATATGATGGTGTATTAGATGATTATAATGCTACTTGGAACTTTTTTGAAAACTATGAGATAGCTGAGACTGGATTGTATAAATCATCTGGTAGAGAAAAAAATGCTGCAAAGGCATATTATCAATATCAAGCATCTTTGCAATCCACTCTAAATAATTTAGGAATTGGGCAATGAGTTTAGGAAATTTAGAAGATAAACTTAGAGATTTAAGTGGATATCTAATATTAGATTCTATTAAAACTGGATTACAAAAGGCAAAAAATACTGCCGCTGAGTCTAAAACTTATCCTAGTGAACAAGTTAATTTAGATTTAAAAATTCCTTCAATTGGAATATCTACAGAAATTAATATTGCAACCCTTAACGCAAGGGTAAGACCTCAAGATCTTATAACATCTGCTGGAGCAACTGCCGCTGCATTAGCAGTATTAACAGGTAGCTCAAAACTAGCTGGGAACGGAGAACTGTCAACAACTGCTACATTACCTACTGCAGAAGCGTTAGCAGCAGCAGTGCAGGGATCTACCACAGCTACATCATCAGAAGTAAAGACTATTGTAAAAACAAATAATACTACTGTATCAGAAGAGTCTTTAGAGCAGCTTGTGGGTAATGTGTTTCAAGAAGCAGGTGGGGCTTTTCTTCAGTTAAATAGCATTTTAAATACTATTACCAATAAAACAGACACTTTTTTAAATAGTATATCTAAAGGACTGTCATCTATCTTAGGTGATATTATAGAAGGTACATTTAGGAATGTTGGAAAAGCTATTGGCATAGTTGCGATAAACGGTAACGGAGTTTCTGTAGTAGTTCCTGCACCAGTACAAAAAGAAATAGCAGGGCTAATAGAGAAAAAAGAAGTAAGAGCCGCAGCGAGATTACTGCAACTTTACTCAGCTAAATCTCTAGATGAAATAACAGATGAGTTAAAACGAGTAAAAGTAGGAGCTGCAGATAATTTACAACCTGGAGATCCTCCTGAGCTAATTGCAATTAAAGTTATAAGTGCGAATACTATTAATAATAAATGGCAAGAAGAAAAAACACCTGAAAACTCTCCTGTATTTGTACCTGTGGGAAAAGACCAGCATTCAATATTCTCTCTTATAAGTGATTTCACTAACCTAACTAGAGATATTTCTACAGTATATGTAACAGCTACCGGTGAATCTAGTTTAACATTAAGAGATGTTCATGCTGCACGGGTAAAAGAAAAACAACAAGGTGTATTAGATCACTTCTTTATTACAGCAGATGGAATGGTAACTAGAGGTAGACCTCTGAGCAGTAATCCTGGATCCACAGCACATGCACATATTATAAAAATCGGAGTGGCGTGTAAAGATAATATGTCTCCAAGTCAATCTAGGAGTTTAAAAGCTATACTAGAAACTTTATTACTAGCTAGACCTGGTATTCAAATTTATGATATAGGTGACTTTGGTACTAAATCCAACCTAACAGACTTCAAGTATTGGAGAACTAATGAGCTAGGCTATGAGAGCCTTCCAAGAGAAGAGATAATTTCAGCTCTTGGAGACTGGATTGGTTCTAATATTACTAATATTTCCTCTAAAAAATTAAACAGAATTTCAAATGGTGACTGGCAATGAATGATGTATTTTACGAAGAAGAGTTAGATGGGCTCGTAGGAACAAACTCCAGCTCTAATCTGAGTCAAGATGATACAGGGGTTTACCCCGCTTCGAATTATTTTTACAATACTAATATTAACAAAGCTGCATTAGGTGTAGAAAGAAATGATCTTGATTTTTTTGAGCTGGTAGGGGATATTAGATTAGTAAATCAAACTAAAGTACCCTCTACTTACGGATTAAATCAAGTACAGCAAACTATAACTGGTCATTCATTTGAAATGGATGATACTCCTGGTAATGAACGTGTGCTAATAAAACATAATTCAGGAGCCGGTATAGAGTTAAGACCAGATGGTAGCTGTGTAATTACTACTAAGAGAGATAAAGTTGAAGTTGTAGGTGAAAACCTTAAACTAATTGTAGGTGGAAATGTAGATATAGAATATCAAGGTGATGTTAACATGAAAGTTGCGGGCAGTTTTAATTTAAATTGCTTAGATTATACCCTCACTACAGGTAATAATAAAAATGAAACTGTTGGAGGAAAAGAAACTAGCAATGTAAAGGCTGGATATCTAAAAACAGTTGTGGGTCACTCAAGTGAATATGTGACAGAAGGGTCAGTAGAAACTATCCTTGGAACTAAGACTACATTTGCTAAAACAGGGTATCAGTTAAACAGTGAAAATGGTATTTCAATTGCTACTAATGACGATCTCTTTATGACTGCAGGAGATATAATGAATCTTGCTGCTGATAACACAACTGTTTCAGGTAACAATATGACTGTTATGGGCGGAGCTGGCACTATTGGAGGGTCAGGTATGTTGTTCAGTGGTAACGGAGCTGTATTTGAAGCAGGAGTAACAGCGCCCACATTTCATGGCGATTTAGATGGGACGGCTACAACTGCGACAGTAGCTCAATCTCAAAGTTATGCAGATCCAAATGGTGGGGGTGGAGTAGGATCAGCTGGATCTATAACAAACACTGCTACCCCTACAATTACTAAACCTACAGCTGATAATGTATTAACATATCTCACTAAGACCGCAGGGGGTATAAGAAAAGTCTTAATTGATAAAGGCAACTTTATAAAAAGATATATTGACCCTGGAGAAAATAACGGAGGGTTATCATGACACTTATAAATGAAGGAGTTAGATCTCGTTTAAGAAGTCCTACTAATAGAAATAATAATACCTATGTGGGCGGTCTAATTGCAGATGGTAATTTAAGTGATACATTTAAAAATCCTCTTCCTAAAAAGTTTTCAGGGAGAGTCGTAACTGCTGCTGCTACTCCTAAGATAAGCTCTGCAAAGGTAACTGCAGAATTAAAAACACAGAATGCTATACTTGTTGATAAAAGAACATCTCATACTATTGTACCTTTTTGGCGGTTTAACCCAGAGAGAAAGTACAACCTTACCGGAACAATCTATAAGAGTTTTAATCTCAGCCATAACACATCTATAATTAACTTTCTTAACACATCTCCTACTACTGATTGGGATACTCAAGTTCAAGACAAATTAATAACAGCGAAGAATCTTTATCTTCACACTATGTTTATAAGAATGGTTAACTCCAACAGCTCACCGTTCTCAGGTGCAAAGGTGGTCCCGTCAGAAGGAGTTTATGTTCCTCTCCCTGTAGAAGGTCAATTAGACCAAAACACTCAAGGTCACAACTTTAACAAGAAAACTGGTAAGACTATTGTCTATAAAGTGGTAGATGCATCAGGATCAGAAAATAATAGACTTGCTTTTGATATAGCGGCATATTTTAAAGACATAGCTTTTTTTAACAAAATGTTTTTATCGTATGATACAATAGATACAGATCTTAAAGTAAGAATAGTATTAGAGATGCCAGTACTGGATCAATGGTCAAGCAACTTTAATAGAGAAATATATACAGAGTATAATAATACCATACACGCTTCTAATGAACTAGTAGAAGTTACCTTATAAATATAATTAAAAAAGAGACACATGGCTACGCGCAGAGTACTATCAAGAGAAGATACCAACTTAACTTCTAGTATAATTACAACTAGGAAGGTACAGTTTAAAGATATTGATTTATCTTTTACTGCTAAACCTAATGGTGAAATTTACACCAAGAAGGATGCTGCTGCTGTTAAGCAAGCTGTAAAGAATTTAATTCTTACTAATCATTTTGAAAAGCCTTTTTTACCTTTTTTTGGTGGTAATGTTAGAGATTTACTCTTCGACTTAGCAGATGAAGATATAGAAGAAGATGTAGAAGAGAGAATTATAGAAGCAATTAACGCTTATGAGCCAAGAGCTGCAGTGCGAACAGTAAATGTTAAATCCGATCCTGATAGAAACAACTTAAATGTTTACATCGAATTTCAGGTAATAAATACAACCGAAGTTGTAACATTCACAACTACTCTATCAAGGTTAAGATAATATGGCAACTACAATTAGATCTACAGCACTTGATTTTAATAATATTAAAAGCAATTTAAAAACTTATCTTGCAAATACAAATGAGTTTAGTGACTATAATTTCGAAGCATCAGGTCTTTCAAATATCTTAGATGTACTGGCTTATAATACTCATATTAACGGGTTAATTGCAAACTTTGCATTAAATGAGGCTTATCTACCTACAGCTCAGCTTAGAAGTTCTATGGTGTCATTAGCAGAAGGTATAGGGTATATCCCTGATAGTAACACAGCCTCTCAAGCTAAAATCCGTATAACATTTAATAATAATAGCATGTCCAACACTGTTATACTACCAGCTTACACCAAATTTGCCGCATCTGTTGATGATGTTTCTTACACCTTTCAAACTATTGAACCTCACACAGCGGTAAATACCGGGTCAGGATTTTACGAATTTAAAACATCAGCTGGATCTAATCAGATACCGGTGTATGAAGGCACACGGAGATCTAAGACGTTTTTAGTTGGTGAGTATGAGGATAACCCTGTGTATGTTATTCCAGACAGAACTATAGATGTTAATACGGTTACTATTAGTGTGTTTGAAAGTGCGACCTCCAGTACTGCTACACCTTATCAAAGCATTTTAAAGGCTACTACTATTAGTGCTAACTCCACTGTCTACATCTTAAAAGAATCACCTAATGAGTATTATGATTTATCATTCGGAGATGGAACTACGTTCGGAGTAGCACCTGCAGCTGGCCATAGAATCGAAGTGCAGTACCTTGCTACTAGTGGGGCTGCAGCTAACGGAGCCAACTTGTTTACCGCTGCTTCTGGTTTTAATGAGAGTGGTCAAACTGCAGCTTTAAGTGTTACTAAATGGACTAACTCCATTGGTGGAGACACTAAAGAGACTATTGAGTCTATTCGTAAGAATGCTCCATTCCAATATGCAACTCAGAACCGCATGGTCACAGCAGATGATTACTCTTCGCTGATTCTACGAAACTATTCTACATTAATAAATGATATTGTTTCTTGGGGTGGAGAAGATGCGCTTCAAGCTGAATATGGGGCTGTGTATGTTTCGATTGATTTTGAAGATACTGTTACAGCTGATACTATTGCGGCTACTAAACTCTCTATTCAAGACTTAGCTGAACAGCTATCTATTACTTCCTTTAATTTAAGATTTATTAATCCTACTGAAACTTTTATAGAAACAGATACGTACTTCCAGTTTAATCCTAAACTAACTGACCTTACATTATCTAACACTAAAAATAATGTTACTACAGCTATTACTAATTACTTTACTAACAATACTGGTAAATTTAAACAATCATTTAGGAGATCTAATCTATTATCTTTAGTTGATGATGTAGGTGGTGCTGTTCTCTCTTCCAGATCAGATGTTAGAATGCAACAACGATTTGTCCCATCTTCTCCATCTTTAATAGCAGTTATAAAATCCCTCCTAGATGATCCAATTAATGTGACAGATACAGTTTTAAATCACGTTGTTAACTTAGTTTCTCAAAACAGGTTTGAAGATGCTGCAAATTATTTAGTTCCCATAGCATCTTCCTATAATTATACCTTCATTGTCAATAAACTATCTACAAGTAAAAGCAATACAAGTCAACAGCTACTCTTCCCAGTTTCCATAGCTGTACCAGATGATGACACATTTGCTGTCACAAGTTCTACATTTGTGTATAATGGGAGTAACGCTGCAGTAAGAAACAAATTAAGCTCAAATGATTTACAGATCGTAGCAGCTGCAGGTGGAACAGTCTTACTAGATAATGTAGGACACTATACCGCAGCTGGAGGAGTTGTAACTATTAATTATTTTAACCCTACCAGTATAACAGGAGGAACAGCTTTCATTAAAATAGCGGTTGTTCCAGCAAATCCTAGCGTTATTACTTCTACAAGAAATGATATTATTTTACACGATCCAGATCGTTCAACAGTTAATGCGGTTATCACAGAAGCAACAAACTAATGTCTATATTAAGAGATACTACACAATCAGACAATAAAAGAACTCTACTCAATTTTCATAGAGCAGAGATAGATAGGGTATTACCTGAACATATCGTACAAGATTACCCAGCTCTTAAAACTCTGTTTAGTAAGTATTATGAATGGTTAGACTCTGCTGATAATTTTGGAGGTCAGATACATCAACTTTATAGTAGTAGAGATGCTACTCAAGTATCATCAAAACTTCTACAGTTTTTAGAAGATGAATTACTTCTAGGACAAGCTTATTTTGGTGGGTTTCAAAATAAGAGAGAAGCTATAAAGTTTAGTAATCAGCTTTATAGGTCAAAAGGCACTAAGTATAGTACCCAGCAATTCTTTAGAGGCTTCTTTGGAATTGACCCTGTTGTGGAATATCCTAAAAATAATATATTTCTAGTCGGTCCTCAAATTGATTATAACCTAGATAGTATTAATAATTCTGGCCAGCAGATTAAAGAAGCAGCGTCTCAGGTGGGTCCAGAATCAAGAAAATATATAACAGATGATAAGCTTTATCAAGTATTATCTGTTTTGATAAAGACAAGCTTACCACTTAACCAATGGAGAGATGTTTATAAATTATTCGTCCACCCTGCAGGAGTTTATCTAGCCGGTGAGACATTAATTGAAATGGCTAATGTGTCGTGGAATAATATTGCTCATAACCCTGAGTTAGCCAACAACGGTGGGCTTAATTACATTATGGATGAGATTGGAGATTCCTTAGGTCAGTTGTTTACTATTGAAAGTGTTGCATATCTAAACCCAGAAGCTTTTGCTGAGATTACTTTAATTAATCAGGATGATGGATCTGTGGGAATGACACGTCAGAGAACAGATCAGACCTTCCGTGATGTAGGGGCTCTATCTATAGATTCGCTAGGTACTGGATACACCTTAAATGAATTACTATCACCTAATTCAGTTACTCTTGATGATTCTGATTCACGGACATTTAATGTTACTGATGCAGTTCAATTCTCACAGTATAGTGATTCATCTGGCACCCTTGGCATTTCAAGATTTGACCAACATGCATTCTCCACGATATTTGACGACAGTAATATCGCAGATTCAGCTCATTGGCCGTTCCCGCACATATAAATAATAGAAATAATTTAGAGAGATAATTATGGCAAGACAAATTATCAATACAGGTTCTACAGCAAATGACGGCACAGGAGATACTTTACGTATTGCTGGCGCTAAGATGAATGAGAATTTTTTAGATCTTTATAATATTCTAGGAGGAGGCGCTGCTGGTGTTTCTCAGTTAACCGATAGTGGGTTGGATATAATTGGTGTTACCTTTAAAACTAAAATAGGTGCAGCTGATCCAGCGTCAGAACTAAGCATTGATTTTCCAGATTCTTCAGGAACTGTTACGTTAAATGCAGCCACTCAAACTCTCACTAGCAAGACTATCAGCGCTGACAATAATACATTAAGCGGTATTGCAGCTAGTAGTTTTGTTGTGTCTAATGGATCTGGTAATATTGATGGATCAGCTTCCGCTAAAGCTATTCCAGCCGGAGTTGTTGTAGGGACTACAGATACTCAGACACTAACCAATAAAACTCTTACAACTCCATCTATCACTTCTCCTAAAATTACAACAGGCATTAATGATGTAAACAATAACGAGATTATTAAATTTACAGCAACTGGATCAGCAGTTAATGAAATAACAATTACTAACCGAGCCACTGGCTCTAGTCCTATTATAGCAGCTACAGGTACAGATGCAAATCTTAATCTTGTATTACAAGCTAAAGGTACTGGAGGGGTAACAGTTAATAATAAATTAGTCAATACAGCAGAAACTCTTACTTCGAATGGAGCGTGCTCTCAAGCAGTTCCGCTTACTATTTTTAATAGTGCTTCTAGCTTAGCAATGACATTAGCTGTAGGGACTGTAATAGGTGAAACTAAATATTTTGTAAATAGAAATTCGGGTACAGCAACAGTTACTGCTAATATGGCTGGAACAGTTACATCAGTCGCATTTGCAGCAAATGAAGCAGGATTTATGTTATGGTCTGGAGCAGACTGGCATCTAGCTTCTAAAACAGTAGCAACTTAGGTATAAACAATGACAGCAAAAATTACAGATAAACTTAAAAAGCAATTAGCTCAACAGATATTTGACGAAGCTACTGGCACGAAAATCGGTGACTCAGATAATTACTACTATATTGCGGTAGGTCGTTCTCAAGAATGGGCAGTAGAAGCTACCCCTGACACCCCTCAACCAGTTGAGCGTGATGAGCGCACATTTAGATATGATATGCAATCAATTAAAGCAGTTGAAACCTTTTCATATGCAGTCCCTTTAAAGGATTGGACTTCCGGTACCTCCTACGCTCAGTATAGTGATAATGATCCAGGTCAAGGAACTAATTTCTATGTAAGAACAGTAGATAACAATGTGTATATTTGTATCCGACAAGGTAAAGATTCCTTTGGAGCGAGTCAGATATCCTCTGTAAAGCCTTCCCACACAGGAACTACTATTCCTATTGAGTCAGATGGTTATGCTTGGAAATACCTTTACACTATATCCATTGCAGATGGTAATAGCTTCTTAACCGCTAATTGGATGCCTGTTAAATATGCTGATTCAGATACTTATTCTGTAGCTACAAGTACATACCACGCTCAATACTTAGTTCAGAAGGCTGCAGCTGCAGGTCAAATTGTTGGTTATAGGATAACAAATGGAGGGTCAGGCTATACAAACGCTGATACTCTTACAGTAGTTGGGGATGGCATAAACGCTAAAGCTAGAATTGTGGTAAATGCTGCTGGGGCGATCGCTGCAGTTGAAGTTGGTGATAGTGCTAACTTTGGAACAGCTGGATATCCTTCATTAGCAGGTGGATTCGGAACAGGGTATTCTAGAGCCAATGTAAGAATTACAACTTCTGGTGGTTCAAGCGCCAGTGTTTTTCCTGTGCTAGCTCCTAAAGCTGGTATTGGAGCTAACCCCACAGATGATTTAAGATCGACAGCCCTTATGTTTAATATTAAACCGGAAGGTAGGGTAGATGGTAAGTGGTTGGTGGATAATGAATATAGACAAGTAGGGCTGTTACGTAATCCTCTTGTATATAACTCTGCAACTAAATTTACAGGTACATCAGCTCGAGCTTTAAATGTAATTAACTTACAGGCAATTCCTAGTCCTATTACTTTTGGTGAAGATATTTTAATTAATGGAGATAGTAATGCTCAAGGCTATTTAGATTACTGGGACAGTGATGCTCTCTGGTACCATCAAAATGAAACTACAGGATTTACCCCCTTTAGAGCAAGTGAAGTTATTACAGTAGAAGGCTATTCTGCATCTACTCTCACTATTAATTCAATATCTGCTCCGGAGATAGATGTATACTCTGGCGACGTCCTATATATTAATAATACTACTGATGTACCTAGAGAAGCTCAAGGTTCTGAAGATATTAAACTGATCGTAAAGCTTTAAGGGATACCCAATGGCAACTAACCTATCTAGTACAACTTTCTTAAGTGAATACAATGATGACTATAGAGATAGCGATCATTATCATCGCATTCTGTTTAATAATGGTAAAGCATTGCAAGCTAGAGAGCTTACACAGATGCAAACTATTATTCAGTCTGGGATGGCTAGAATCGCTTCCTACCTTTTCAAAGAAGGTGGAATTACAGGGTCAGCTGGTAGCTTAAGTGGTGCATTTGCTCCTGTAGGATCAGTAAGAATAGCTGACTTACCTGTAGGATCTGCTCAGCTAAAAGGCTTAACAGTAAGCAATAATGTAGGAGTTACTGCAACTGTAAAAGCAGTTGTTGATACTGGCGGCAGTGATGATTTTATTTTAGTAAGATACACATCATTTAATAATCTACTGTCTTCTGATCCCGACGCAGGCCCTATAGCATTTTTAGCTTCTGATGTTTTATCTTATGATGATGGGGGGTCTTTTTCCGGTAGTTTAAATGTAAAAGCAGATAACGGAGCAATTCTAGCTATTAATAAAGGCTCTATGGTAGATATTCCTGCTTTTAATAGCTTTGTTGCTGGTCATATGGTTACAACAGAAGCTCAAAGTTTGGTACTTAGTACTACTAGTAGTCAACCCACTGTTGTTGTTGGGTTTAAATTAGTAGAGCAGATATTTACTGTTGATGATGCAATTGCACTATATGATAATTCTGGATCTACTCCCAATCTCACATCCCCAGGCGCTGATAGATTAAAAATCACACTTACATTAATAAAAGAATCTGATAAAAATGCTGGAGAAACATTTTACCCGTTTATAAGCATTATTAATGGGATATCGAGAGTAGTAGCCACTTCAGATAATACTCTCAACGAAATAGGAAAGATTTTAGCTTCTCGTACAGATAATATTACTGGAGACTTTATTGTTGCAAATGCTCCACAAGGTAGCTTTAATCTGCAAATTGTGGATGATAGCGATGCTAATTTCTTACAATATAGAGTTTCTGGTGGTATAGCCTTCTTAAATGGTAATAGAATCGAAAGAGGGGCTGCTAACAACCCCATTAGAGTTGCTAAACCAAGAGAGGCAGCAGATAAAAAGACAGTAAGTAATGAATTTATCTTTGCAAGATATGGCAATTATTTCCTAGCAGATTCTTTAAATGGATTGATCGGTAGTTTAGATTCGTTTGCTGAGCTTAATCTATTTAATGGAGCTACATTAGGTGGTACTAATATTGGGACTGCTCGTATTAGACAAATTGAAGAAGTTGATAGTAAGTTTAGACTTCATATGTTTGATGTTAATATGGATTCAAGTGCTGGTGTACCATATAGTTTAGGATCCGCTAAAAGTGTAGGACTATCTCCAGCTCACTATGCTAACTTGGCTAAAGTAGATGGTATTATTCAACTTCAGGATAAAAATCAAAACTCCTTATTGTTTCCATTACCTTCTAACAGGGTGAACCAAATTGACACTGTAGAGTTAACAGTTCAAAGAATAGATCGTAGAACTACATCTGGTGCAGGTGCTGCTACTTTCCAAGTTTCATCTGCTGCATCTAGTTTTGAAGATACAGCTAACTGGATAGTACAGGTAGACAGCAGTGGTCAGATTTTCTCTCCACCTACAGTTTCAGGAACCCCAGTAACTACCGCAACAGTTACTGGATTACCTAGTGGTAGTGCTGTTACATTATTAGGTTATGAAAAAATAACTAATGCTCAGAGAAAGACTAAAACATTAGCTACTTCTGGTGCTACTCAATCAGTTAATGTTAGTGAATCAGTTACTCCAGATAGTACCGGTAGATTTAAACTTTCAAAGGTAGACATTTATAGGTTTACTGGTGTAGTGGATAATACTACTTCAGCAGATATTACCTACAAGTATATTTTTGATGGTGGTCAAAGAGATGACTACTATGATGTTGGTCAGGGGATTCTTAGAAAAGATCAAACAGCTCCAGCAGGATCTATTACAGTAACATACGATTACTTTTATCATACAATAGGTGCTTTCTTTGGAGGGGTAAGATCTTATCCTGATTTAACCTATGATAACATCCCTACTTACATTACAGATTATGGTAAGCAGTATAAGTTAAGCGACGTCATTGATATGCGACCTGTAAAAAGCCCGTCTAATAACTTTACGGGCGCAGGTGCAGTAATAGAAGCCTTACCTAGAAATACTGATTTTATGATTGCTAATACAGTTGAATATTGGATGCCTAGAGTGGATGTAGTCACCCTATCACCTACTGGTAATATTAAAAATGTAACAGGAGTAGCAAGTGACACTCCAAGAGCACCTTCTAGTAGTAGTGAAGAGATGATTCTTCACTATGCTACTTTAGATCCTTATACGATTAGCAGTAAAGAAACAAGGGTTAGTACGGTAGATCACCGTGGATTAAAAATGGCTGATCTTCGCCAAATGGAAAGACGAGTGTCTAACCTAGAAACTATGTCATCTCTAACTGCTGCAGAATTTACATTAAATAATATTGAAATAGTAGATCCTAATGATGGTACATTACCAGCAAGAGTTAAATTAGGTATTACTGGAGATACATTTAATAGCAATATTCAATCAGCTATAGCTGACAATGATTACAGAGCTAGAATTGATAAGCCTCTTGGAATGGTAGCTCCTAGATTTTTTCATAGAACGCTATCAATGTGGTATGATTCAGATTACTCTTCAGGGGTTATTAGGAAAGGTAATACTGTTTGGCCTACTTATGTTGAAACTGTGATGATTAATCATTCAGTAGCTTCTAAAGCGATAAATGTAAATCAATTTGAACTGAATAAATACGTAGGTAGCGGAGTACTTGACCCTCCAATTATCAACTGGAATGTTCGCAAACTGGTTGATCCTAATAATACTGGTGGGGTAGCAGTAGGTCTTAGTGATACGCAGGTAAGTTCACAAGGAGCCCAAAGTTTTGAAGGCGATGGAGCATAGGAAGTTAAAATGGCACTAAGATACGTTAAAGTTGGCACAGAAACTAGATATAAAGATATAACTAGGACAGTAGAGCAGGATATAGGATTTGAAGATATAGCTATCTGCAGACCCACTTTCTTCTTCTTTGATTTTACAGGATTAATGCCTAATAGTCCTCATTGGTTCTTTCTTGACGGAGCGGATATTACCAAGTATATTAACACCACTTTTACCCTTGATAGTCTTAATACTGCTCCTAGAAATAGCTTGTTAAGAGATCCTGGAGATGCTTATATAAGCGAAGCCCAGTTTCCAGCAGCTCATGGTGGACCCACAAATGGGGGATCAGGGCCTGTAAACACAGATGCAGCAGGTAATTTATCTGGAGCGTTTTACCTACAAAGTAATACAACTACTTCATTTAAAGTGGGGACAAAGGTACTAGAAATAATTGATACCCCCTCAAATAATAAAAATAAAGCTTTATCATTTAGTCGGGTAGAGTTTAAAGCGCTAGGGTTATATGATCTTTATTATGAAGATAAAATAACTACTTCAGAGGCTTATCAACAAGACCTCTTTGATTATGTAGAGATTCCTGAGCCAAAGTCAAGCAGTGATAACAGGGATAATGGTAACAGCGAGGTGACATTCCGTTCGCATTATGAGCCACCTGCAGGAGTTAGTATCCTATCTAAAGAGTATTGGACTGGGGGCACAGTCACCACATACGCTACTGGGCAAACATCTGCGCAGATACAAGCAGATAGAAAAACAAACGACGGGACTGGACATAGCGCAGCTGGCGGTCACGTTAGTTCTGGAAGTTGTTGCTTTATCCTGTTAGAAGCTAGATATGGAGATGGTACTATGGATAAAGTGGTACGTCGATATAGAGATGAGCATATGACAGATAAAAATAAAAGAGGTTATTATAAGCTTGCAGAAGTTTTAGTACCTCTTATGAGAAAATCAAAAGTAGTAAAGTGGTTAGTAACCAAGACAATGGCTGACCCTCTAGTTGCTTATGGTAAATATTACTATGGAGAAAATAAAATAGGGGTAATATATACTCCTGTGAAGAACTTTTGGATGAAGCTTTTTGATATATTAGGTGGTGATACTAAGTTTATTCGCGAAAATGGGGATACAGTATAATGGCTGGCAGATTACAACTTACAGAACAGCTTAATCCTATGGCTCAAACCTTTCGGGTTTTAGAGCCAGGAGGATCAGTTCTGACTGGTATAGGTCTATTTTTTGAAAATATTCCTTCTGGAACTCAGCCGCAAGTACCTATTACAATAGAGTTAAGACCTGTTACAGAAAACGGAGATCCTTCCTCTCAAAGATTTATTCCTGGGACAAGAGTGTCTCATTTACCTAACGAGATTACAGGAGCCAGCACTACATTTTCCGCTAGCACAGAAAAGAAATTTACATTTAGAGAGCCAGTTTATATACCCGGTAATAGTGAAGTAGCTATTGTAGCTTATACAGCAGCTGCAGCTGGCCAGTATAAAGTTTATGCTGGCTCGTTAGGAGATGTAGCACTAGGATCTAATACAGAAAAAGTAACTCATCAACTTGATGCTGGAGTTTTCTTTCAATCATCAAATGGTACTGTGTGGTCAAAAGATCAAAATACTGATGTAGCTTTTAAAGTTTATAGAGCTGAATTCCAAGTTGGGACTGCAACAGCTAGATTAAAACCATCATTACCACCAGTAAAGAAATTGACAGAAAATAGTGTAACTCAAAATATTATTAGCTACCCTGCTTCACCTCTTATTACTGATAGCGGCAGTACAAGTTTAGACGTGCTACACCCATCACATGGGTTTCAAGTTGGAGACAATGTTACATTATCTGGCCTAACCACCACCACTAGGTATAATGGACCGCTTGGCTCATCTATTATGGGGTCGAGAGCTGTTACAGCAATTGATCCTTATGGATATTCAGTTACTATGGACTCAGCAGCAACTGCTACTGGACGTACCGGTGGGTTAACTGTATCAGCTACTGAGCAGTATATCATTAACGACTTTGCACTTACAGTACCTAACACCACTCCTCCTGGAACCACTATTGATACAGGGGCTAATTTTGTTACTAGTAGGTCTTTTGGAGGATCAGAAACAGCTGGTCTTAGAACTCTTAAAGTTCCAATAGACATAAACAATGTTACTGCTTTAAAAGATCCTCATGTTGTGCTTTCAGCAGAGAATGAATTTGGTGAATTAGGGGTGCAGGACAGCGCTTCTACATATTTTGATATTGCGTTAACAACAGGTAGTGCATTTGTAGCACCGTATATTAATGTTAGTGCATCCGCTATTATAACCTTATCAAACTTTATTGATCTACAAGATTCAGCTGGTACTATTAGCACTATTGCTTATACTGCAGAAACTAATCCAAACGGTGGTACTAATGCATCTAAACACATTACTATACCATATGCATTGGAGACCGACGCTACGTCTATAAGAGTTATACTAGACGCGGTTCGCCCTCAAGGGTCGAACTTCACTGTATGGTATAGAACAGGCAGATCTACTTCTAATGTTTTATTAGATGATATCTCTTGGACAGCGTTTAGCACATCTATCAACCCTCCAAATAAATCAAACTATTCTCAAATCGAGCCAAGTGAATATAATAATCAATATGAGTTTAACATCTTTGATATTTCTTCATTTAACGAATATCAACTAAAAATTACATTTAACACTTCAAGGTCGTCTAAAGTACCTGTTATTCGTAACCTAAGAACTATAGCAACAGTATGATAGAGAGAGTGGTAATTCCTATAGAGGGTTACCCTGATTTAGTAAGAGATGTAAAAACTAATGCTATTATTAATATAAATAAAGATAAAGCTGATCAAAGACAAAGCGCGCGCGAATTACGACTACAAGAAAAACGAGAATTTGAGCAAGTAAAATCTGATGTTCAGGATATAAAAGCAATGTTGCAAAAATTATTAGAGAACGGTTCCCATGGCTAATAGTAAGATCCCAGCAGTACTCTTATCAGATACACTAAACCTACAAAGAAGAAGGTTTAATCAACTAGTAGATTCAGTTGGTGATGTTAGTGCTCTTAATACAACTGCAAATAATATCACTGCTGCTATTAATGAACTAGATAGTGATTTAGAAACCCGGGCTAAAAATGCTTTA
>TARA_R110000822_G_C15338617_1_pt1 | contig 23925 bp, 20 predicted proteins | sample TARA_R110000822 | Tara Oceans TARA_R110000822 (sample SAMEA4397666) | marine metagenome | biome: Polar Biome; feature: [SRF] surface water layer (ENVO:00010504); material: water (ENVO:00002006), including particulate matter (ENVO:01000060) such as... | depth 5 m | reverse complement strand
GGTTGATCGTCATAATAAATTAAATCTAAACTTAATCTAACAGAACTTTCAACTACTTGTGTTCCTGCTTGCCAGGGGTTATTAGCTCCAACAGGATCATTAATAACACTTCTCATTCCTGGTAAATCTTCATTAAAATCAATTACTATAGTAATTCTCTCATTAAGAAGTCCAAGTGGAACCTGTGTTTGAGTAAGCCAATTAAAAAACCATTTAAGGGGGATAGTCCATTCAGGTGTGGCAGCTGCTGTAGTTTGTAATTTAAATGCTGGATCTTTATTGTAATTAAGATCACCATTTTCAACAAGAAGACCAGTAATACCAGTATCATCATTAGCAGCATCTATCGAATAAAAACCGAGTCTTCCTGCGGCATTACTATCGACTTTTAAGCCACTAAAGTGACCTGTCTTTGTTTGATATGTTTGATTTCTAACATCTTGATCTACGTATGTAGATTTTAACTGTAACAAATGTGCTGCTTGATCTGTCTCTTGAAGTAACACGTTACCATAATAGATAGATGCTCTTCTGATAAGTCCAGTAGCTCCAGCCATAGAAGGAATATCAACATCAGTAGATACAGTAGTCATTTTAAAAGATAAGAAGGCATCGTCACTTAATAATCCTTTTTGTGGTAACAAAAATGTAACTTGATTCTGTGAGACAGAAGCTGGTTCGAGGATCTCGGTTTCGACTCTTTGGTCTTGTGCTTCTCCAGCACCCATACCAATCATAGAAGTTAAGTCAGGTTGTTGTCTTTTATTCATTTATATATATTAAAGATAAAAAAATTAAATATTATTTTTAAAATATTTAATTTTTAATACACATATTTAAGTTGATACTGAGATTATACCATTACTATCAAAATTAATCATACCTCTATGTAAATAAAACTGATAGGCACTCATAGGTGATCCACCGTCTAATTTAGACTGAATTCTTTGACTGAATGGTTTTCCCATAAAGTTGGCTGTTGATCCATTACCTACAGCATCGTATCTACACCCGATACCGTAGCAATTCTGGAAGCCATTAGCTATAACGCCTACACTTCCACCAGTAACAGAAGCAGCATAATTATTACCATTAGCAATAGTAAAACCTTCTGTATTAGCACCAGGTAAGCAAGATGTTGTATTCCTCAGAGGTCTAAGAGCAGATTGGAAGTAAAGCTGTCTTTGTGCTTCAAAGGTAGAACCTGCGAATTGATCGTTATTAGCTGCTGTAACATCACGTCTAACAATATTGTTCTCATCGATTTTAAACATAAGTGGAAATTTTGTGCCTGAACGAATAAAATCGACACCTTGGATAGGTGCTAAATTAACTTGTGGAGTTCCTGCGGCAGTTGATTTATTTAAGAGTGGAGTTGTTTTATATCCATCTTCTCCATAATTACTAATATGTTCTGTAGGAACAAAATTAGTAAATTGTGAAACAACAGCTGATAAAGCTGGATTAGTTTGCTGTGTGTTATCACCATTATTAATAACCGAATAAAAGTTCTGGAAAGCACTAAATGGAAGAGCAGAGATTGGTGGCAAGACCCCTCCCTGTGGAACACCGTATTCACCTGTCAAAGATACTTGACTTAAAGTATAAAATGAATTGGTGGTGGTTGCTGGAGTATTTCCAAAAAGACCCTGGATCGAGGGAGCAAGTTGGATCGAAATTCTTAAACCACCAGTTCCTGACTTAAAGGATAATGGTAAATTTTCACCATTCAAAAAGACACCTGCTAATAGAGGCATAGTAACTTCAATAAAAGAACGACCTTCCGCACCATTAGTGTTACAAACTCTACCTTGAACGGTCTTATTTGCTGTTGATCCAAACTGTTGAGTTAAGTAGGTTGAATAATCACCCCAAGAAGCACCACTTGGAATGAGAGAACTGAGAAGTCTAGGGTAAGCCCTACAGTATTCTAATACATTATTCTGAAGATTACTGATAGTGATATTTTCGATCACGGCAGCAGCACCGATTTTATTATTAACAAGTAAAGCGGCTGCTGCTGTTCCGTCCTGTCCGTTATTATTAGGACGTTTGGAAGGCACAGCCGCTGCGTTATCGGCTCCTAATGAAAGCTGGAGTCTAAAGTTAAGTCTTAATTTAGAGGATAAAAGGTAGAGATCAGCAGCACCGATCTCGAATTGAACTAGTGGATTACCATTCACATAACTGAAGGTAGCGTTACCACTACTTTGGTTCATAGGGGCAATTTCAAACTTTCTAACTGAAGAAATAGGTTGAGACATTTATATATACTAAACATATTATTTATTTTAAATAATATGGTTATTTTTAGAAAATCCTGTGCTACCATAAAATCTGGTCGGCATAAAAACCAGCTGAACCTTTAACGTGACGATCTTTCTCGTGTCTTTTTTTATATGCTTTTCTCCTTTTCTCTGCTAATTTTTTGTCTTCTTTTAGGTATGTAGGGTAATCTTTGTATCCTATAGCCCCTATGGAAACTATTTTTTTTAAAGTTTTTTTTCCATTTTTATCTTTTACTTCTTTAAAAACATCAATCTTTTTCTTATTATTTGTTGATTTTTTTATTATAACCTTCAACTTTTTAGCTTTAGCTTTAGAATAGGATGTTATCGAATAACTCATTTATATATAATTAGATAAATTATTATTAATAAAACTATATTTCTATTTCTTAATTCATCAATTAAATCATATAAATCCTCTAGATGTTCCAGATCCAATCCCATATATATATTATTAATGATTATATTTATCATAGAAATCTTCCAAGCTTTCGACTTTGATACTTTCTTTATATGCCTTTAATTGATGTTTCTGTTTCTGGCTTAAAGAAACGTCGTCGTCATCATTAGGCACTACCATACAGGCATAATTATGAAATTTATGATCTGGCATAGGTGCCATAGAATTTGGAGTTATCGAATTTTTATCTTGATGATAAATTAATGATACTATATATTTCCACATATATAGTATTATTAGATATTTAATGGCAAGTGGATTATTAGTTCCTTTCGTCTCATCAGGTCTATTTTTTCAAATCCTTTACTTACACTATATACATATATAATTATTCTAATAGACAACCGCTATCGATCCAGGACTTATTACTAATGTTCTAATATGATAAACCCACGTGTTTAAAAGTTTTTCTTTAGTATTATCTGCTGGTGCTGTTGAATATTCCATATCAAGTCTTACATCTTGATCGTTAGCATTAAAACTATGACCGATCTTAGCCAATTCACGACCAATACCGTAAGCGTCACTATTATCAGCTAAAAATCGTGGTGCTACTTTCCATCTAGCCAAAGCCTTCTCTAATTCGTGCTGATGAATAGCATTCCAGGTAAGACTCTTAGCTAAAGCTCCTACTTTTGCTACATCTACTCTTCTATTAGGTGTAAGTCTATTAGCAATATTATACTGATAACTAGTCATTCCATCCCTCAGAGGATTAAAGGCTGATTGTAATAAAGTGCTTGATGTAGGCATAGGAAATGAAACAATACTCATAGCTCTATGTTCTGTAGTAGCAAAATTAATATTAGGTCTATTAACCCTCGCGTTAAGATTATCACGATAAATATTAAATGTAGAATAATCGATCGTGACTTTACCTGATGATACTTTCTTTAACATACCTGAGATTGTTGCCTGAGGTGCTTGGACTACACTACATATCATATCAACGTTTCTGACTTCATAATCTGCTGTGAAAGTAGATCCAAAAACAAAAACAGCATTACCTATAGCTGCGGCATTAGCTGCGACAACTGCTAATGGAGCTGTTAAAGTTACTACTAAATCAGGAGCTGCTAAAGCAATACTTGCTATTTCACCAGCGTTACATATTTCACCACCAACTGTTACATATCCTAATTGTTGTCCTACTCTAAAGGGACAATTACTAACTGTGACAGGCACATTAGGAGCAGTTGTAGCACCTCCTTCAATTGTAATAGTAGCTACTGCGGGAGCAACCACTAAAGCTACTCCTAGTTCAAAAAGAGCAGCTCCTCCTATTCCAGTATTACCTTCAGCAGCCGCAGGAGCTTCAGGGGCTGCTGTGTTCGCTCCAATAGCTGGAGGAGTATTAGTGACAACACCAACAGCAGTAAATGCTTTAAGACATTCTACATTATCTGCTAATGTAATTCTTAATCTTAAACCACCCGTAAGGAGTGATGGAAAAATTCTAGATGATGAAAATATACCACTCATATGAAGTGGAATACATACTTCCACAGGTCTATACGTGACCGTTCCTGGAACAGCATTTCCCTCCCAATAAAGAGAAGTCATATTGTTTCCTGAAATTTTAGATTGACCTTCCATTAAAGATCTTAAGTTATTAAGACCAGGTGTTTTATCATAATGAAATTTTTGTGCCGTCCAATTATTGTAATTTTCTAACTGTTCTAAAAGTTGTTGATCTCCTGAATATATTTGAACTTCTCTAATTAAACTATGGACTCCAGCTCTTTCATCAGGTTGATGAAGTGAGTTACCACTTAGTTGGACGATAGCTTTTAAATAAGTTTCGGCAGGATTTAGTAGGGGGACATCCTCAGGAGGGATGAAGATTTCGATGACATCTCTTGCTTTATAGACTGAATTTCTGTCAGTCAATACAGATTTTGCGATAGTAGGCGTAGAAGACATTTTTATTTATATATATTAAAGATAAAAAAAAATAAAATTAATTTTTAAAGTATTAATTAATTTTATTTTGTATAAGTATGAATTTTTAAACATTTACTGAAGATTGTATAGGAGCGATATAGGATCCAGATAAATTAGCACTTGGTAAGTTAGGTGCTCTAGTAGGCATTAGATCTGCTGCGGCTTCTTGTGCTCCTCCCTTGACATCATCATATATTCCTATACCTGCTGTAACTAATCCACCTACAGCTGCTATTCCTCCCATTATTTCACCTACAAATGGTATCCACGATGTAGAGCTAGCAATTTCAGTTAATGCTGTTTCAGCAGCAGATGAGGAGGTTAATAAAGCATCTACGCCGTCAGAGGCTGCTGAAGCTGCTGCTGAAGTAACATTAGTTAAAGTAGATCCTGCCGCTGAAGCTACGTCGGCTGCTCCACTAGCTGCGGAAGCTCCTGCTTGAGCTGCGTCTGCGGCGTCTGCTGATATATCAGCTCCTAAATCAGCAGCATCACTAGAAACTACGTCACCCGCATCACCAGTTTTTGTTTCAGTTAAGTCTGTTCGTGGTTGTGTATTTATTCCATCACCCACAGTATCGGGGGCGTCGTCCATATCATCCATATCATCTTTTGTTTCTCCAAAAACTCTCTGACTAGTATCAGCCCTTCCATATGGATCTGGTGTTTCATCGATAAAAGGTCGTTCAGAAGAAACGTCATCTAATTCTTGAGATTTCATCTCGGTGCCTTGTCCCGCTCTAAATTCAGGATTAACATTATTACCACCTATTGGAGATGCGACATCTCCTCCTGGTGCTGCGGGAGCTGATGTAGAACCTCCACCTAAAACACTATCACTAGCACCACCTGTAGCCTTTGAGACTGCTGATTTAGCATCACTTACGGCACTATCAATAGCATCAGTTACACCTGATCCTAATCTATCTTTAACTGCTCCATATATTGCTTTACCTGCTGCTCCTATAGCTTTACCTCCAACTAAAGCCCCTTCTGTTTCAAGTCCAGTTCTTAAGAGTTCGCTACCCTTAGCTAATGTTTGAGCTGCTTTTTTTGTTGATTCAACTCTTCTTCTAATTACACCTGTATTCAGAACATCGATATTGTGATCGTATGCGGCTACTGAATTACCAATAGAGGCACGGAAGCCATTTAGATCATTAGTCATATTAAACGGATTATTCATTTATATTAAATGAAGATAAAAAATATTTTATAATATAATTTTTAAAACAATTTTTCTTTAAAATCTAAATATACTTCTGGCGGCGTTGTATCAAGTCTAAAATATAACCAAGAAAATGGTTTCTTTCTTGCTATCGACATCATCTCATCGAATTTTGCGGATCCTCCAAATGTGTCAGCCACATCATCTTTAATTGTTTGTAATTCTTTACTTGATTTAATATTTCCACTTAATAATAAACCAGTCATATTATTTCTTATTATTGTTGCCACATCATTATATTTTTGATTAGCATAAAACATCATTACTGGATCACCCTTATTTACTGAGTGCCTAAAGCGTGTAGCAAAATGTATAGCTTTTCCACCTTTCCTTCCGTGTCTATTTAATTCACCACAAATATCATCTAGTATTAAGCAGAAACTACTATCTCCATCAACTGTTTTCATCTGCTTTTGTCTATTTACAATATCCATTATAATCTTATCATCATACATTTCGTGTGATGTGTTTTTCCACTTGTTGGCACTAAACCTGGAGCTGGCATCATTAAAAATTGTATTCGAGATTATATCCACGTTTTGGAAGCAGTCCGCATAAAAATTAGGATTATGTAAAAAATTATTCCACAAAACTGATTTCCCGGATCTAATTGGAGCAGCACATACAATTAATTGCCCTTTATATATATCTGGTAAATTAGGGTGTAAATTTTTGCGTGGTTTCTTTTCACTTTCTGGGGGCTGTATTGGAAGTATCGTAAGATCATTATTCATTTAATATTATAACAGAAAAAAAATTAAAGTTTAATTATTATTTTCTCATCCTATTATAATGAATAATAACGATACTGATCTATTGAATAATCTAAAGATTTTTTGTCCTCCAAACATCGTTACAAAATATAGTCACAAACAACAAGCACCGAAAGATTGGGTAAGGTTTTATTATTATAAAAATAAGAAAAAGAAATTAATTTGTCCTGAGAATATCGAATATGATTATGAAGTTTCTTCAACATTAAATTATAATAAACATACTTTTTATAAAATGACTACTATGAGTAATCAAGATGGTTATTTTGATTATTATTTTAAATTAAAAGATAACTTACCTAATGTCGTAATTAAAAAATCTAATAGACATAATAAAAGTGATAAAACTAAAAGCTTTTTTAATACATTAAAAGTTACAGATTACGAGCGTGATAAAGACGGTAAATTTATATTAAGATTTGATTAATACCCGAATGCTGATCCAAATAGACTTTTATTTCCACTACTATTATTATTTAATATTGCGTAAGGGTCAAAACTTGAAGGGGGTTGCCTTACGGTTACGTTCCTCTGAACTTTTTGTATGGGGGGACGTGGTTTTTCTTGATGTGGTATTATTTTATTAGGGTGAGGTTCAGCACTCGATGTATGTTTCTTCTTCTTTCTATTTTCATATTTATCCATCATATCAGCAAAATACTCATAACTCATAGGTGCTTGATTTATAATCGGTATAGGTGCTGTTGGTTTAGCCATCTGAACGGGTTCTATCTTTCCTTCCTCCTTAATTGGTTTTAATTTTGCTGCTTTTGCTGCTTTCTTTGCCCTTCTTACAGCTAGTGATTTCTCTCTAGCTTTCTTTAAATTTTCTTTTTGTTTCTCTGTCATAACTCTTTTCTTCCTAGGTTTTTTATCTCCTCCTCTCTTACCCCTTAGTTGAGCGGGCTGCGGTTCCGTGTCCCGCTCAAAATCAATTAATTCCTCTGATGCTGGTTCTTTCTTAATACCTGGTTTTAGTTCAGGTTCAGGTTCGATCTTTTGTATGTCTAATTTAATATTTTCATCTTCTTTTTGTTTTTGTTTTTGTCTCATTACAAAAATTTCACTTGTTTTCATCTTATATGTTTGTGTAGTTGGACTATTCGGGATTACTAATTCATCTCCATCTTCTTGTATCTTAGATTGTTGTATCATTCTCTGAGGATCTACGTGGATTTTCAAATCTGGTAATCCTGAAATGTTTTCATCAAAAACTTTACTACTCATCTTTTATATAACTATACAAAATATTTTATTTTCTATTAAAAATTAAATTATTTTGTGTAATTTGTATTAAATGTTTTATATAAAAAATTAAATTTTTATATAAAAAATATTCATTTGTGTAAATTAGTATATTTTTGTGAATCTTCCACTTTTATGTTTATATTGGTGTTTTCCATTTTTTTTTTCTATTATATTAAAGTCTTTTTCGATTAAAGCTAACATATCGGCTTTTTTCATTTTAGATACTGCTTTATATACTAGCTTCCTAACGGATTTATTATAAGCTATTAACAACTTTTTCATATCTTTTGCGGTTTTTATCATTATATAATATTATTAGATATTTTTTTTAATAAAAGCTATTGTAACCTCTATCCATCATTCCTGTAGGTTTTGCTACTGGATTTACTCCACCTGTTGATAATCCACCGTCATTCCTACATTCCCTCATTTTAATCCAAATTGTGCTCTCTGGCATTAAGCATTTTAATTTACGTCCTGTTGTATCTGTTAGTTTTACCCTTAATTGATTAATACTATCGTGTGCTAAATTCTTTATTTTAATCCAGTTCTCCATATTTGGTTCTCTATATACGTGTCCTGTGATTTCATTATCTGTTTGTAATCCTACTACACCTAAAATCTGTGCCGTGTTTGCTCCTCCAAAATTTCCCGATCCTCCACCTAATTCACCATCTATTCCAAGGGTTGGTATCTGAACTACACATACTGTCTCTTTATCATTCCAGGTTAGACTTTCATAATCACTAGAGATCCCTGTTGATGATGCTGATGAATTCAAAGTCGATAATCTACCTTCTCTAAATCCTATAGTTGATGCCATATTCGAATATCTCTTTGATGTATTAACTACACTATTATCAATAAACGGAGCATCCTGACTCTCAGTTAATGGAGAAAATGCGAAATTAATATCTAAAAACGACTGTTCCATATTAGCTATGACTGCTGGTGCTGTTACGTATGCTGCGTTACCATTAATAGCAGCCATACCAGTTATTATAGAATTTGGAGCATCGTGATATATACCCTTCATTCTCACTCTTTCAAGATCAGTAAAATCATCAGTTGCGTTAGGGTTGTCAGCTCCCATAAATATTGGAGCTCCACTATATAAGTCGAATTTACCACCAGCATTTGTTACGGCTACGTAACCGTCGTCTCCCAATCCTGTTGCTGGACTTATCATACCTGGCACAACTCCTGCTAAGATAGGTGCTAAAGGCACTCCTCTTGTTACTCTAATATCGATACAACATTTTGTTTGATCTGCTACATTTCCTGCTACTGGAGCTGCGGCATCTGTTCCACCCTTACCATCTACTGGACGAAAGTTAATCATCATTAAGTTAGTAGCTGCTGGATTTGTTGGATCACCTGTAGTCCATCTGAAATGTCCTATTTTTACTTTATTACTTTCTAAATATGGTTGCCCGTTATTAATAGTATTAGTAGGCATATAATATACACCTCCTTCATATGTTCCTTCACCTGCTGCCCCACCTGGTGTTTTAATTCTAAACTCTTCAATCACCCACCACATATCATATTTAAGACCACCCGCAGCCCAATCTAGATTTAAATTAGTTCTATTTGCTGCTTGTGTTCCTACATTTTTTCCTGATGCTGTTGCTACTTGTGTTTGTTTGGTATTTCTAAAGATACCACCTCTCCACCCGATCATATGTTCTGGTTCTTCGAGACCTGATGATTCAAAATACCACGAATAACCATACTCTTGTTCTGGTAAAATACCTGCTCCTGTTCCTAGTGACCCCGTTGCTGGTTGTAAAATACCTGCTCCATTACTACCATTCCATAATGGTCTGGTTATCATAGCTGCTTTACAATTTACTTTCGGGTTAAATTGTGCGTATGTTAAATCAAAAGGGTTGGTATCAAATGTTGGAAATGCTGTATCATTTACTCCTAGGGTTAAACCTAAATTAGTTACAAATGCTGACGTAGGATTTTGACCTATAACACCTACATACCCACGTGCTTCTATTTTATCAAGATCATCCATATCTGGTTCTTCTCTATACACATACTGACGTGATATAGTAAATTTCATTCTATTAGCTACTGCTGATGCTAATAATCCACCTCTAAACGGTGATACTGGTATATCTTGATAATTATAACCATCGGTTTGGTAGTTTCCTACTGCTAGAGCATTACTAAGTGCTGAAGCTAACAGACCTTCAGTATAATTACCAGGTTTAATTTTAACTAAGTATGAACTATAAGGTAAGTAGCTGGTCTTGTTACCATAAGCTACGATAAAAGCGTCATTTACATCTTGGACTATATTAGCTCCATTTTCTTTTTCCCATTTATTCAGATTAACACCACATAAACAGATCTCGGCATTTCTTGGTAATTTTATTCCTCTCCCAAAGTGATTTTCCCATTCTGCGGGATCTTGTCCTTGACTATTTAAGACAATTAAACTCATTTATAATAATTAAAGATATTTTTTTTTTCTTTATAATATTTATAAATGGATACTTTTATAGTAAATAAACTAAACAAAAAAAAACCTATTAATGCTGGTGAAACTAAGATATCTCATAATAAGATTGTTAAAACACATAAAGCATTTGTTAGGAAGGAAGCTCTTAAAGATACTAAGCCTGAATGTATATTTTGTGATTATAAAAAACCCTCAGTTAAAAAGTCTAAAAAAAGTAAAAAAATTAAATAATAATCTATATTAATATTATATGTCTAATACAACAATAACGAATAGTGCTTTTTCAAACGACTACCTTACAGTTGCTCTAGCCGTTCTCTTTGTCGCATCAGAGGCTTTACCCTTTATTAAAAAACATAAAGGTAATGGCTTATGTGATACTATCCGCTGCCTTCTTACTGGTAGTAAATGTATGATCGATAAAACTTTGGAAGTTATTGAAAAGGTTGAACCTATGGTTGAAACTACAGATATAGAATCTGGAAAGCTAGATATTAATTAATTATTTTTTTAAAATTCTCATTATTCTCATTATTCTCATATTCTCATATTCTCACGGACTTATTAAAAACCTCAGGAAAAACCAAAAATTATAAAATAAATTATTTAGTTTATTTTATAATTGCTATCAGTTATCTCAAAAAAGATGAGAATATGAGAATATATATTAATCATATATATCATCATTATTTATTTATCCAAGTTAGTGAAAAAGTTCTTCTTAATCTTCAAGTTCTTCTTCTTACCATACAAGAACTCTGGTGATTTAGGTATGTGATGGTAATGATCTAATTCATCTTCTACTTCTTCATCACCCTCTTCTATTAAATTAAAGATATCTGGTTTAACAATATAACCATCTAACATCATACCCTTACATTTCTCACCTTCTTTCTTCTCATAATAGTTATAACTGTCAGGATCATATTGATTATATTTATATCCCAAACAATTCACTTTTACTGATACGTCACCATAGAACTCTTTACATTTAGTATTAAACCAATTACTTGTTCTACTACATCCATTCTCTTCACAGTATATTTCTCTTAATGATCTTAAGCAGATTCTACCTCCTTTCTTTTTAATTAATTTACTATCAAACCATCCTTTCTCTTTTGAGATATCTTTAAAATAACTATCAGTTGATTTAATAAAATTAGGTGTTAATTCTAATCCTTCTTTCTCATACTTTTTATAATTCATAATTAATAAATACATAAATGCTTGATTAAAATATCCTGAATTAATCTTATCTTTTAATGTATTATCTCCTATCTTATTCAGAGGATTTGCTTTTTCTACTTTCGATAATTTATCATAATCTTCTTGTGAATAAAATGTCATCACAAATTCAATACCACGAATTCTCCTTTTTAAACTATTACCACCAGTATCACTATCTAGTTTAACTGTATGATTACTAGGTATTTGTAAATTACCCATTTTAAAAGCAATATCTCTCTCTTGAAAATTAGTTCTAGCTTTAATAATATCATTCCCACTTGCTCTCTTAAATTTATCAGCAATAAAAGTAAATGCTTTATTAGGTTCTCCAACCTCGATACATCTCTTTTTTGCTGAATGAAATAACGCTGGATCTCTAGTATCCTTACTCTCGTGTGTAAAATATTGATATGATAATGTATAATAATAATCTCCTAATCCATTCCTATTAAGATCCATAAATAATGATTTACCATTACCACCACCACCCTTATAGAAATGTGCTATTTCTTCTTTATTACTGTCACCTCTAATATTTCTAGAATTAGCTTTCATAATGTAATCATAATCTTCTTCTTCTAAAAACATATCTCTTAAAACTGCTTTTAATTCTTTTACTTTTTTTAATAAATCAACAGGGGCATCCTCAGGCTGGAAGAATTCATATCCACAACTCATAGCCACATATTCTCCATTTTTCGCTGCCCTAAATTTGTGTGTGTCCGTATCATACACACCGTTTTCAAATCCTAATAAATTATTATCAGTATCTAATAAATCTTTAAAATCATCATCAGTATATTTCTCAACTAATCTACTAACAATACTATTTTTTGTTGTTTGATTTTTAATTTTTGAAATACATTTATTTTTTTCTCTTCCCTTGATTTGACTAGCTTGTAGAACTATATCTTCTAAAAAGTTAAGATCAAAACCACTTTCATAGTTTTTCATTCTCTCATTTTGTTCTTTAACACTTAGCTTCTCAGCTGCTAGCTTCCCCACAAATTTTTCATAATACATATCTTCTGCTTTCTTTACTTGTGATGTAATACGATTCATATATTGATGTTCCCATTTAATATTTCTCATATTCTCATTCTCTAAAAAATCTGCCATATATCTCACATATCTATCAGCGAAACTTTTATTCGAACACGATTTATATAACCCAAAACCATCTAACATATATAATTTTTTATCACAATAACGATAAGCCATTAACTGATTTTTATAATATAAATCGGCTAAGTCTTCATCATTAGATTTAACACTATCATATCTATATACACCATATTTCTCGTAATATGGATCAACGTATTCCTCAGTCCAATCGATACCTTCTGATCTTAATATTTCTTCTGTTTCTCCTGCTTCATCAAAAGCTTTACTTTTAAACACAATATCAAAACCTGTTTCTTCTTTTAATTTAATATTTACTTCTTCGATAAAATCTTCAATACTTACATCAACAAAAGCATCTTTTCTTAACATAGCACCATCGTGACATAAGATCATATTTGAAACATTCATATTAATAATTCCTTCTGCTTCACAACAATTAAATAAATACTCTAAAAACTGTTCTTCCCACATTTGAAGGTATTTACCCATAAAAGTGCCTATTTGATTAAAGCTCTTCCCTTCAACTAAAATTTTAAATAAATCCTCACCAGCTTGTGCTCTAATTAATTTTTGAATAATTTTAATTTCTTTAATGTAAAAATCTAAGAACTTTATACAATAAAATGAACCCTTATCATCTTTTTTACAATTACCTTCCTTTGCTGCTGCCCTGTAAGATCCACCATTCATAATACTGATAAATGTTTTCTTACAGCTATCTTTTGTCATACCTGTAACTTTCATCATTTTCTTAATAACTAAAGCTCTTCCCTTAACATATTTTCTTAGATATTCACAAGGTATTTCCCAAGCCTCACATAAATTCAATAGAATGTTAGGATGACAATTCACAATATCTATATCCCAATATTGATCTTTACATAAGAAATGTCTGATAGGTCTTCTCATTTGACCTAAACTCTCACATCCTATAGGATACACCCTGCCATAATCGCTATTTGATGAATATGATGTTTGTAAATAATACTCATCATCATCTTTATTAAATCTTAATTTTTTTAGAATATTCTCAACAAAGTTCTTCTCATTTGGTTTTTTATCTTTTATTAAATGAGACCATTTGATATTCATATCATCCCACCAATTACTATCTTCTTGTAAAGCTTTTTTACTTTTAGTTAAAGCAAATAGCTTCTTTTCATCGATCACTTCACGGAATGTGCCCTTGGTAAAAAAGTCGTTTTTAGTTTTGATTGAAACTTTCATTTCGAGATTTCTTAAGTTTTTATTATCCATTATATATATATACAAGATAATAAATCTTTAGATACTTTTTTAAATGTTTTATTTAAAGTAGATATTTAAGTATTTTAACAAGAATACTTAAATATTTATGAGAATGTGTGAGAATCCCTAAAGTTTGGCAGGTCTCCCCCTACGATTTCCTGTAGGTTTGTAGTTTTTTTGATATGTTCGTTTTCTGGCAGCTTTACCCTTCTCACTTTGGTTATATTTTTTTTGATATATCTTTCTTTTATTTTTTAGTTGCTGTTCTTTATCTTTCATTATTTTGATTTCATCTAATAATTCTTGATTATTTTGTTTATCAGTCATCTATATATATATACAATATTTTATATTTAAATAGTTTATTAAATATAAAAATTTACTCTTTACTTCATAAGATTAAGACCTAAAGTTATTTGTTTTTTAATTCTTGACGTCATTTTCATTTTCTTTTTTTGAAAGTCGAACATATCACCGATCTCAACTTTATTAAGTTTTCTTAATTCACTTTTTTTAAATTTATAATCATCAGGAGTTTTCAAACTTTTGTGTAGTCCCCCCTTAGAAAATTTGATCTTTTTTCCTCCTAATTCTGCTTCACCATCTTTCTTAGAAGCTCTCTTAGCAGCTCTCTTAACATCGGGTTTTCTACTAGATATCTTACTAGATATCTTACCTTCAAAGTCTCTATTTTTATTCTTTGATTTGACATCCTTTCCTTTACTCTTAGAGACGTCGCCCTTCTTACCAGAGAAGTCTTTCTTACCTTTCATAGTTTTGCTTGCTGATCCTTTTTTATAGGATGCCCTAGCGGCAGATATTGCTTTACCATAAGGTATTTTGTTCTTTGCGGCATAAGCCTTAACGTGTTCGATCCATTTATTAGCCATTTATATTAACTAGAGAAAAAAAAACTATACTTAATTTTTATATTAATCTTTTTTTAAATATACAGATTGTTGAACTCCAACACTATGATTCATTTCTTTTGCTAACTTATTTTTCTTATCCACCTCCTCAGCATCAAATTCATTTGTGATCTTTATTTTACGTAACATAGAACTACTTATCTTTTTTCCAGTTGGAGAGAATACTTTATTTAAATATTTGGATAATTGGTTCTTCGACATTTTATTACCTTTACTATCTTGTAATAAATATTTATTATCATTAAAATTATTCCAAAGATTTAAAACACTATTAAGTGATCTATCAACATTTATTCTAACATTTTCTGGAGTCTCACTTTTAATAACATATTTACCAAAAGAAAAGAACTTCTTATTCCTACTAACATTTACAAGATATATACCATTATCTTTTTCTTTCTCAGATAGTTTATTAAACTCAGTATTTGTAACAACTTCTGTGTCAGCATACTCTAACCTACGAGGGGCGTGAAGTGTATATAAACTAATCACTAAATACTTCTGTATAAGGTCAAGATCTTTCTTATTAAATACTTCTTTTGTGGATTGTTTGTATCCCTTCTTCTTAATATCTCTACCATACTTCCTCTGTAACTTTAACACGTCATTCCAGTCTAACCAGTTATCACTAGTCTTAACAGATTTCTCTTTAGTTTTAATAAAGTCATTATACTTATTGTGTTCTGTTAGTAGTATGTCTAAGTATTCATCATACACTTTGTCATAGCCAGATAAAGGTTTCTTCTTTTCATTAGGGCTAAGAGCAACGAGGATCGAAGCTACATAATTCTTTTTAGTTGAAGTAGTTTGTTTAGATATAAACTTTTTAACTTCTTTTACTTTACTTTTAAGAAATTCTCTACTAGTATATTCTTTATCATTAATTTCCTCTGATAGTTTATTCAAATGTCTTGAATAGATTTTTACTGTTGAATCTCTGACTTTTCGATTCTCTTTTACTGTTTTCATTAATGCTTCCATTTATATTATAACAAGAGATATTTATTTCTAAATGTTTTATATAAAAAAATAATATTATAGTATTATATAAATGAGTTTAGAAATTCACGAATGTAGAATGTGTAATAATCGCTATGAAGAATTACCTAGTGATGTAACCAATCAAGATATGAATAAATATATCCACTACTTGGGTATATGTGATAAGGAATGTTGGGACAATATCACAGACAACCACAAAGATCTAATAATGTTTAGAGCTTCTGTTCTAGGAGATGATAGAAAACGTAACCGTATTCCAGTTCTCAGCAAACATAAGAAGAAGAAATAACTATGAGAATATGAGAATATGAGAACATAACAAGGCAGAATACTGTGTTTAAGCCCTTTTCATATTGTTATATGCTTATATATATACTTAAACCTTGTTATATTACCTACTTAAGGCATATAATAATTATTATATGATTGTTTAAGTGTTAATTGTTGTTATATGATATATATAAGACATATAACAAGGGCTTAAAGAAGGGCATATAACAGGGTATCTCATATATTTAGGCATTTAATTAAGTATTTGATAGATATATACTTAAGAATAAAATATTTAGTATATATATAGAATGAAAACATTTAATGATTTTCCAGTTGTTGAAGCTTACGCCGTTAATACTAAAAGTATTATATTTATTTGTCCCTTTACTAAAAAGGTTCATAGTCACGGATCTTGTGGTGATCTTACCAATAGATTAGAACATAGAGGGTCACACTCTACTGCCCCTGAACTAAAGCGTGGATATTATATCGAAATAAATGATAACACAGCTAGAGCAAGACTTGGACGTAAAGGTCAGATCCTTAAAAGAAGTTTAAAACTTCTTAATAGAATTCACGCTAAACAAAAAGCAGAAAAAGAATAATCTCATATTCTCATATTCTCATAATAACATTTACTAAATGTTATTATTAAAATATAATGGGTGCCAGACAAAAAACAACTAGATTCTCACTCGTATAATATAAGCTTAGATATTATTTTTCTTTAGTTTCACCTTTTGTCGCGTCAGAGGATTTCTCAAGTCTTCCCGATGGTTCAACTTCAACAGTAGAAACTGATGAACCTGTCATCATAGTTCCTGTTGATTGGACTGAACCTGCTGCTTGACCTGATGTTGATTTAGTTTCACCTTGTGATTTAGTTTCACCTCGTGGTTGTGGTTCTTCACCACCATAGGCTGGATTTTCTTTAATTAAAGTTTCTAATTCACCAACCGCTGTAAATTTACTCTTAGGTCTAGCAAATACAGAAGATTGACCTGATTGTAAATTAACATCATAAAATAGTGGAGGTTCTCCTCTACTTCTTTGGACTCCTTCAGCTACAATACCACCACTTTGGATCCCCTGATTAATTAAGTCTTCTACCTCACCACCACGCATAACTTCTCGGGTTATGGCTTTCATTAGATCATCGTTGGTAACCGTGATTTGTAAGGGGTTCCTCTTAGTTGATCTGGCAGTATCATCAAACTTTACATCACCTTTTACACCAATACGATAACCAGATCCAACCATACCTAATATTGTTTGTCCCATTATATCAATATCACCACCACTAGTTTCATATTGTGTCTCTACAAAATCACTTATTGACATACCTTCAACCTGCTTGAAAGTTTTAAATATGTTAGTAATCGATGCTGGTAATCTATCTATAGATTTTGGTGATAACTTATCAGCAGAACCACTTTTACCAACGGGTAATTTAGCTAGTAATGCTCTTATCATAACAGATGTCATCTTTTTCTTTAGTGCTGCTGGCATTTTACCTATTGTGCCTTGTTCGCTTGTTTGAGGAACTGCTTGAACTCCTTTATCTTCATTTATAGCCCTTACATTAGCAGCTACCATATTATGTAAATGATTCTTTTGTTTATAAGATGTTATTGATGATCCACTACCACTTCTAGCTGATTGACTAGCCATTCCTCGAGCAATTACCTTCTCTTCATTAAATATTTTTGTTAATTCAGATAAATTAGGATCTGGTTGAGGTTGAACCTCCTGCTGACCGAATACATTAACTTGAGGAGCTGGCATCATAGCTTGTCTTTGAATTTTATAGACCACGACACTATTTGGAGATAATTTAGCTAATTTACCATCACTAGGGTTACGTATCTCAGTATTAATTAAACTTAATGATGTATCTTGATTTACCATAATCGAAAAACTAGATCCATAACCATACAAAAAAGAACCATTCGCATAATTCTTCATACAATAGAATATAGCAGGTAATGGTGTAGATCCAGTTTGATACTGTCTATTAGCCACAATATCACTATAAACAATAAAGAAAGGTGATACTGTCGATATAGGAGCATTAGCAGCTGTAAGTGGTAACGGTTGTGTAGATAATAATACTTCTTGATTTTGATTAAAACCGTGAAGAAATTTAGGGACACCATTAGGCACGGCAGTTGTTGTTAATGATGACGATAACGTAGTTGTTGTTACTTCAGGGAAGAACTCTACTATAGGAGGTTGAGGAGTGACTAGATCAGGTTGAGGAACTATTAAATCTGGTTGTGGTGTAACTAAATCTGGTTGTGGTGTGTAAAATCCTGGAACAGCAGGAATAGCTGGAACGGCTGGAACAGCAGGAATAGCTGGTGTGGTAACAGCTCTGGCTATCAATATATCCCACCCTGGCTCTGTGCTTGATCCATCTGATTTAAACCAAAATCTAACATATCGAGTATCTATCTTATACCACGTATTTATCCACCCACTATTATTATTACCTTTTACATCTGTTCCTGCTGAATTTGGAAAGATCCAACCTCCGCCTGTTCCGTATCCACCATTACCACTCACCCAAGATGTTCCCCAAAATACTGATGGACTTGATTGTGATGATTGATACAAATATTGTGATAAACTACTATCAGCACTTGATAAATTACCTGAAGATAGTGATAAACCACTTACAGTATTAGAACAAGTTATACCTAATCTATCATACATAGAAAAAGTTGAGTGTTCGAATTCAAAATCACGAACATTAATATAAATACAGTTACCTGCTCCAGCATCAAAGGTAGCGTGTCTAGAATGACTTGTAGAATAATCACTCGATAATCCACCATCATCAGTAAATAATTTAGAACCATTACCAAGCACCAAAGGACTCACATTATTTGCTACATCAAAATCAGAAACTAATGCTACTGATCCATCTGCTGTTGAATTATAAATTATTGTGCTTTCAGGAACTTCTGGAATTTCAGGGATACCAGGAACTTCTGGAACTTCTGGTGTATAAATATCTGGTTGTGGTGTAACTAAATCTGGTTGTGGAACTACTAAATCTGGTTGAGGTGTTATTAAATCTGCTACAGCTGTGCTGGTGGTATAAGCTGCTGTTGTTGTCGTAACAGGTGGAGCAGGTGGAGGTGGAACAACGTGATATAAATTAATTGATGGATTAACAACACCATTAAAAGAATTATTTAACATCAGAGGTTTAATCCCGTTACCTATAATATTGACATTAGAGTTGTTGTATGTATTTGGATCAAATCGATTGAATTGACGACCGTATCTAGGTATAAAATCTTCTATGTTGAATCCAAGTCTTGACAAGAGGCAACCTTCCCATTCTTCATCACTACCTTCAACACAACCATTTATTATAGCTTGTCTATTATTTTCAGTAGCATCTAATGATGTATTAGACCAATAATTTACAGGATTAATATTTTCTGGTATCTCATAATCAGGGGGGCATAAATGAACTTTATATACACCAACGCCACCTATTTCTGCTCTGATTCCTTGATTTTTAATTGTTTTTGTATAATTTTCAGCAGAAGTAGCCCTTACTACAGGATCAGGTATATTATATACAGCATCTGCCTGTGTGCCATATACGATGCCTACTGCCTCTCCTATTTGTGGATTTGTTGAACTTAATGATTGTGTAGATTGATTTAATGATGACATTAAATTATCAGTTTGTAAAGAAATAAATTCAAATCTATTTTTTTGAGAATTAAAAGTAAATGTTGGATTATTAGCCCCTGCTACAACATAATTTGTATTATTTAATTTTAAACATCTATTTAAATCTACAGCAGCTCCTCCACTCTCTTCTAATGGTGCTATACTTGATCTCTGATCTCCATTCATAGGAACTATAATATGATTATCCATAGCTGATGGACTTACACCTAATGGTAACCCCCAAGTAATACATCCAGTTTCATATATTGAAGTTACTGCTAATGTAGGCGTAGCACCCGTAGTATAATATTTAGGATTCCTTATGTCACTCTCATACATCATACGAAAAGCACATAATACTGATACTTCACCATCAACGTCAGTATATTCATATGGATATATAGCTATACCTTGTTGTTCGATAAAATTTACATCTAATGTATCTGATCCTATGATATATTCATCGGTATTATAAATGATTTTATTTGCGTTATCAAATGCTAGAGGATCTAGGGGGTGAATATCTTTCATTTCTAGTGTTGATGTTTTCCAAGTAGGATCGAATCGTGTTTGTAACCATATTTTACCTAGTCCTCTATATGCGTCCCAACAATCAGCCCAATTAAATCCCGCTATTGCTGGACTGTTACCAAAAGCCACATTTGAAAAAGCAGGACTAATGATTTCTCTAAAATCTGTTGTTCCTGGTGCTGCTACAGGATTACCTAATCCTGTCCCATAACTTGTGGTGACTGGATCAGTTGCTGTAGGGAATTTATTGCTCCATATAGGTATAATTGGATCTATATTGGTAACTCTTGTATATTTAACATTACTAGTTTTATCATCAGTTCTACCAAGGTCTAATTCCATACACCAGTTAGCAGGATCTTTAATTTGATCGCTATACTCATTAGGAGCATTAGCCTCTTTACTTCCATATAATTCATATTGTTTAATTGTTTCAGTTAAATCCTTCCATTTTTGAGGATCATAATTAATAACTCCAGTAGTTAAATTTTTAGTTGGAAATCTAATATTAGTAAAAAGTGCCTGATTTCTATGTGTTACTGTAGCTGAATATGGTATTGATGAACCAGCAGTCTGGAAAAATCCATTTTGATAATCTAATTTTTGATTAGTTACGATCGGTAATCCAACGTTACATAAACCGTCTGGTGCTGCTGGATTTGCTGTAATAGTATTCATAGGCTGAATAGGTAATCTTTGTAGTCTATCACCAAGCATAGCTTTATAAATATCAGCCATCATACAATTTCCATAAATACAATTATTATTAGTTTCACCACTATTTATCGATTGCCAGACTATAGAAACTGGTTCTACATACGCACCATCAGTAACTAATTTATCATCAATATTTAAATTCTGTTGTCCCATACCATTATTAACATAATCGAACCCAGGAGCGAAATTAGCTGGTTGAACCTTAGTAGTTCCACCATATTTAACTGGTAAAATATTATTCCATAAGGCATTATAGGCACTTCTATAAGCATACGTTGCGTTATCATACACACCAGGATCATAAAATCCAAAACTATTAATGACTGGTAATACTGATGAAGATTTAAACTGAGCGTTAGGGTATTGTTCGTCATTAGTAATATAATTATCCATTACAGGTATATCTGTATCGAATGGATTTAAAGCTTCGTGTAATTTATCATTAATTTTATTTGCTAAACTTTCAGCATCAGTAAATAATTCATCTGCCTCTAACAGGATAAAAGCTGTCATAGGTTGTAATTTTGGATAAAATCCTGTTGAATTTGGTTTTTGAACTCCAGCTCCGTGAAAATCATTTCTTGTAAATATATATGGCTTACCATTACATTCTGCTCTGAGGTTACCGTTTCTAAATCCTTGTTTAGCGTCGTCTGTGTCATAAGCTGTATTAGCATTCTTTTTTACATTAGCACCATAAGTAGTATTAGGGAAAATAGTATTGTCACTAGATGCTAATGGTTGTGGTGTTCCTATATTATTCATATATAGTGATAAATTATTATTGAATCCTCTCACATAATTTCCTGCTTGACCTGTTTGATCTATGTTATCATAATTAATTGATCCCATAGCTGATGATCCATCAACTGAAGCAGGATTAGCTGCTATTAATGTGCCTTGAATAAATCCTAATGCTGCCCCAGCTTGCTGAGGTATAATAGGAGTAGCGAAATTTACTTGTAATCTTCCACCTGTTCCTGCTTGAAAACTATCTATATTTAATGGTAACGTATTATAATCACCTCCAGTATCTGGCATAACTAAAGTTAAACCAGGAACCCAATTATTTATTATACCTGCTCCTAATTTTCTAATTTGCCACCCTTCGAAAGTTACTCCTACTCCACCACCAGGGTTAGGGTCTGCTGTTAAACCTAATTGAAATCCTATAATAGGTTGTGTTCCTGGAGCTGGAATCGAATTAGTCCATATAGGAACGGCAGCCGTTCCTGTATTAAACTGGTATATAAAATGTGATTGTAGTGGCACTATTTCACCGTCTCTTATTGTCCCTCCAAGGATTATTATACCTGTGAAACCTAGTGTTGATTTCGACGCAGTTAAACCCATACTATTTATAGTTACTGGACTAGAACCTGTTATCGGCATATTCTGATTTCCTGTTATATTATTGAAAGATCCCTCTGGATGTCTCAGGGGTAACCCTACAGAATATGTGTTATTATTACACATATAAAAAAACACTTCTAATAAAACTTTATTATCAGCATACTTTTTCTCTTTACCATCAACAAAGACGGCATCACCTGTGAATTCTAAAGCTGAACCTCCTGAGGCATTCTCACTTGACAACGCCATCATTTCGATCGATACAAGATCACCTCTACGGAGATTGAAATTAGCTTCATTAGTCCATTTAGCGTTGAAATCTCCTCCATCTTTTGTATCTATTAAAGAATTTGCTCTAGAACATTCTATCAAGAAGGTTTGTGTTGATTGATAGTTAGTATTATCTTCACTCATCTATTTATAATAGCTTGAGATATTATTATTATATATATTATTTATTCTTAATTATTATTCTCATTTTCTCATATTCTCATATTCTCATAACCTTATTTAAAACCACAAGGCAAAAACAAAATTATAAAATAAAATTATTAATATTATTTTATAATTGTATAATTATGTCAGGAAAAAAGATGAGAATATGAGAATTAAGATCCAGATACATAGATTGTTCCGTTTTTAATCATCATTAATCTTTCATTTTCACACCATAAGAGCATTCTAAGTTGTCTCCAATTCTGTTCTGTTCTGGTGTAATTAAGTTCGACTTCCACAGGTGATTTCGAAATATTAGTGCCAGCTCCAAGAACATTATCATATGTTCTAGCAAGATTAACACCCATATAAGCAAGACTATTACTGAATGTTGTATTATTAGTAGCACCACCCCAAGAACCACCCATAGGGTGACCGTAAAAGAATTTATCATCAGGAAATGATTGTTGGTTAATATCATATACTAACGTTGCTCCTGCGGCTAACTGACCGACAGCAGAAGTTTGACCTATATTAGCTTTCATAGGAACAGACATAACCTGAGATAATTCATTATAAAGCTTACAATCCATATCTAAAGCATTAACAAATAAATTCTGATTATTAATTTTAACTTGTAATGTTCTCTGTCCTTGAGATCCAAGAGAATTATAATCACCTAAAATAGGATTCGAAAATCCATCAGGTGTGGTTACAGTATATTGTGACTGTCTAGGTGTAGATATAAGTATGTTACGACATACTTGATGATCTAAGGCTAATCTTACAATCTTTTGCTGATTCTGAGGAGCAGCTGGTTGAGCTGCGAGGGCTGGTATAAACTCTTCAACGGCTACATAGTCAGTATAAACCATTTCCATACCTCTTTCAACAGCAGCCGCTATAGCAGACATAGGTGATGGCTTACCAGGTTGATCGTCATAATAAATTAAATCTAAACTTAATCTAACAGAA
>TARA_R110000822_G_scaffold71855_7_pt1 | contig 24271 bp, 30 predicted proteins | sample TARA_R110000822 | Tara Oceans TARA_R110000822 (sample SAMEA4397666) | marine metagenome | biome: Polar Biome; feature: [SRF] surface water layer (ENVO:00010504); material: water (ENVO:00002006), including particulate matter (ENVO:01000060) such as... | depth 5 m | reverse complement strand
ATTGGGTGATATTCTTGTAGATATTATCGAGACTAAATTGAAAGAGATGAATAAGGAGGTCGACAATGGCAGTTAATTATAAGTTAGTCGAAAGCGAGGGTGAAGGATATCACTCAGATCATTGGGCTATCCAGATATTGGAGGGTGAGTGTGAGGGACTCACCTACCAGTATGATACTGTCCAATTCAATGAAGTAGATGGACAAGGTGTGTTAGACTTCCAAACTATTTCTATTGAAAACCCCAAAGAAAATGACTTGACTTCTGAGTCGGTTGTTGGTATAATGGGTGATATACTAATAGATATTATCGAAACGCAATTGAGAGAGATAGAGAATGGCGACGGAAACACTGATACTGAGACATCTGCTGAATGATGAAATATATGCTAGGAGAACACTCCCCTATCTAAAGCCCGAGTATTTTGCCAGCCGTGTTGAGAAAACGGTATATGAGCAAATTGATAATTTTATTAATAAATACAATTCGCTTCCCACCAAAGAAGCATTGGTGATTGAGCTTGATACAAAGAACAATCTTTCAGACAGCGAGTTCGCAGAGTGTGGTGAGTTAGTTTCATCACTCTCTGTTGAACAAGCTGAAGATTCAGACTGGCTTATTGCGACAACCGAGAAGTTTTGTCAAGAGAAAGCAGTCTACAATGCTATCATGGAGTCTATCAATATACTCGATGAAGACGGGACTGGTAAAGATGCTCGTGATAAGGGCGCTATACCTGAGTTGTTGTCCGAGGCTCTGAGTGTTTCGTTTGATCCTAACATCGGTCATGACTTTGTTGAAGATGCTGATGAGCGGTTTGATTTCTATCATCGTAAGGAAGAACGTGTTCCTTTTGATCTAGAGTATATGAACAAGATTACTGGGGGCGGTTTGCCTCGCAAGTCTTTGAATATATTGATGGCTGGTACTGGCGCTGGTAAGTCTTTGGCTATGTGTCACATGGGTGCGGCTAACCTTATGGACGGCAAGAACGTTTTGTACATCACTATGGAGATGGCTGAGGAAAAGATCGCAGAACGTATTGATGCGAATCTACTCAATGTTACACTCGATAATCTCAAGTCCTTGTCTAAGGATATGTACAAGAAGAAGATCGAGCGTGTTAAAGGTAAGACGGCAGGCAAGTTAATCATTAAAGAATATCCTACTGCATCGGGTGGTGTTGGTCACTTCCGTCACCTACTGAATGAGATGAAGCTGAAGAAGTCATTTATTCCTGACATCATCTATATTGATTATCTGAATATCTGTTCATCTTCAAGGATGAAAGCTGGGTCTAATGTCAATTCATATACATTGATCAAGGCTATTGCCGAAGAGCTGCGTGGGTTGGCTGTAGAACAGAACGTACCGATTGTATCTGCTACACAGGTAACACGAAGCGGTTATGGCAGCAGCGACATTGAGCTGACCGATACATCTGAATCGTTTGGTCTACCTGCTACAGCTGACTTCATGGCGGCATTGATTGTGACTGAAGAGCTTGACGAGATGAATCAGATAATGATCAAGCAGTTGAAGAATCGTTATGGTGATCCGAGTACCAATAAGAGGTTCATGGTTGGTATTGATCGTGCTAAGATGCGGTTGTATGATGTTGAGCAGACAGCGCAAGAAGACGTTACTGATACTGGTCCAACCTTTGACAAGACAGGCTTCGGCTCTCGCGCCAAGGAAGATGACCAAATGAAATGGGCTACTAAGACCCAAGGTCGTAAGAACTTCGGCAGCTTCAAGATGTAACTGGTGATGTGCGGGAGACTCTCTCTCACTCTCTCTCTCACTCGCGCACACCACCATGACCTGAGCATGTCATTAAAATGCTCATTTTTACATTGCCTTTGGATTATAAATAGGTTATAATATCCATTATTGTATCCATTAAAGGCTGGCTATGCACAAGTTTAACGATTACCTTATCGAATCAACCAAACTTTGGTTAGGGTTTGAGCACCTACCAACAGCAATGAACCCTGAGCTGAAGAGATTCATTACTCGTCTTAAGAAACATGCTGACGACGATGTTATCTACATTGAACCAAAGTATGACTTCAAGAAAGCAAGCACACAGCTTATCATTAAGGTTACAGACAAGCAGCTTATCCCTAAACTTGCTGTGAACAAAGACTTGGTTGGTTATGGGTTTATTAAAAAGGGTGAAAAGTTTGTTTCCTCTAAGCTCGTTAATATCGCTCTTGTTCCATCTGGTGGTATGCGTGGCAGTGGTCGTCTCCCCAAGAAAGGTGAGAAAGTAGCTAACCCATCAACTGCTGAGCAAGAGGCAGGAACGATTGCTTATTTTGAGACCGCATTTAAAGGTAAGAAGCTGACACTGAAGCAGGTGTCTGAAAAGGTTGGATTTGATTTTAGTCCAGAGTGGATGCATAACTTCGAGCAACAGTACATCGCATTCTCCAAGAACTTCGGCAACTTCCCTAAACACAAGATATACTTAGACTCTGAAAAGAATGATTCTAATGTATTATTTAATCTAGCGAAACGATTTGGTTTAAAAGACTTAAAAGATAACTGGAACCCTGCTGACATCTGGATTATGTCAATCAACAAAGCGCAGGTAATTAAGCAGACCAAAGACGTTACATCACTACATGAATTCAATGCTTGGCTCGCTGATAAGTACGAGAGCAAAGAGATTCTTGGAGTATCGCTCAAGAAGATCTCAAAGAACAAGACAGCTAAAGTCGAAACTGTTTCTACATCTGACATACCAGATGTTGACTTGACACCAATGCGCGTCTTGTTTGACCCATTCCAAAAGAACTTCATCTTCGAGACCCAAGGCAATATAAGCAATTTCCAGTTGCGTGTTGGGTATAAAGCAGGTACAATCTCTAAGGTCGGGGATATCCGTGTCTACCTTGAGGGAAGACAAAAAGGTTCTGATGTTCAGTTAGGCTCTGTGTCTGCTCAACTATTCCCTGAGCTTGCTTCTAAGAATGGGTTTGACCTTAAAGCTGACAAGACTAAGATATTGAACGATCCGATGAAGTACCTAAATACAACGTTGCCTAAACTATTGAAGAAGTCATTTGTAATTGATAAGGTTTCCCCTTTCCCGACATCTGAAGTGCAATTGAAGGCTGGTGCTTGGTTAACATACTATCTCGAGATCCTAGCAGAAAGCGATCCAGATATACTGAAGAGTTGTTATTACTCGGCTATAAAGAAAAACGACTTCTCATCAATCCATTGTAAGGTGTACTAAGTGAAAAAGTTTAGCAGTTTCCTAATTGAAGATAAAAATACACACATGGAACATCTAGAAGATGCCGTGTTGAATGGAGGGGTAAATGGTACACGACAAGCTATCAATCTTCTTAGAAGTATGCGTGATATGCTCTCGGGTAATTCTAGCCGTGGCGTTTCTACTACTGTTAAGTGGGACGGCGCTCCTGCTATTTTTGCTGGACAAGATCCGCGTGACGGCGAGTTCTTTGTGGCTAAGAAAGGTATCTTTAATAAGAACCCTAAAGTCTATAAGACCGCTGAAGAGGTAGACGCTGACACTAGCGGTGAGCTGGCAACAAAACTGAAAGACGCATTGAAGTATCTTCCAGAGCTAGGAATCACTGGTGTTATTCAAGGAGACTTTCTATTCAGTAAGTCTGACCTGAAGTCTGAAGTGTATGATGGAGAAAAGGTTACAACATTCCATCCTAACACTATTGTATACTCTGTACCAAGCAAGTCACCTCTCGGCAATACTATTCGCCAAGCTAAAATCGGTATTGTGTGGCATACTATATATACTGGAACATCGTTTGAAACAATGAAGGCATCGTTCGGTAAAGAGATTGCCTCTAAGCTACGCAAGAGCAAGAACGTTTGGTCTGTTGATGCTATGTTCACTGACGTATCTGGCTCTGCTACATTTACTGAGAAAGAAACAAAACAAATTACTAAGCTGTTGTCTGAAGCAGGTAAGCTGTTCAGTAAGTTAGACGCCAAGACTCTTAATGGTATCTCGGATGATGCCTTATTGTTACAGAAAGTTAAGACACACTTTAACACTAAAGTTCGCGATGGACAGAAGATCACCAACGTTAAGTCTCATGTGAAAGGTTTGGTCAATTACATTGTTGCTTTCTATGATAAAGAGGCTGGTAAACGAAAGTCTGAGAAAGGTAAGGCTACACAGATAGAGAAAAGAGACGATGTCTTGAAGTTCTTTTCTAATGCTAATGTTCGTCACCTAGAGAATATCTTTACAATGATGAACCTTTTGATTGATGCGAAAGAAATGATCATTCGTAAGATGGATCAGGCAAGTAACATCACAACCCTACTAAGAACAAAGGATGGGTTTCAGGTTACTGCTCCAGAGGGATATGTTGCTATTGATACAGATGGTAGTGCATTGAAGCTCGTAGATCGGATGCAGTTCAGTCAAGCTAATTTCTCTTCAGAGTATATTAAAGGTTGGAGTTAAAGATATTATAAATACACTTATAAAAACGACATCTCTATTATACATCAATGAAGAGATAAGTCAACCACTAATTTAACACGTTAAGCCCAAGGGAAACACGTACATGTCGAAAGTAGTATTCACATTCGGAAGAATGAACCCACCAACTATCGGTCACCAAAAGCTGGTCGACAAAGTTGAGGCGATTGCTAAGAAAGAAAAAGCACCCGCAAGGATTTATCTTTCCCATACCCAGAATAATAAGAAAGATCCTCTCAACTATGCTGAGAAGATTCGTTTCGCGAGCAGAGCATTCGGTAAAACCGCATTCCAATCAAAGTCTAAGACAATCTTCCAGATAATGGCTGAATTGGATAAAGACTTTGATGAAGTCATCATGGTTGTTGGATCTGATCGAGTTACTGAATTCAATGGTCTGCTCCAGAAGTATAATGGTAAGAACTATGACTTCGACTCAATCAAAGTAGTCTCTGCTGGCGCACGTGATCCTGACGCAACTGGCGTTGAGGGAATGTCTGCATCTAAGCTAAGAGCAATTGCAGTTGAGGGCGACTTTGATACATTCAAGTCTGGTCTAGCAAAGAAATTAAGTGATCGTGATGCTAAAGATATCTATGACACTATCCGCTCTGTACTTAAAGAAGACATGGACGAAGATAGAAAGCCATTAAGTATCTCTCAGCGTAAAGCTATTGGTCGTAGAATGAAGCGTCTTGCTCCAAAGATGCAGCGTCTTAAGAAGATCAAAGCCAAGAAGATGGCTAACCCTGATGTGATTAAGAAGCGTGCCAACAAGGCTGCTATCTCCGTTATCCGTAAGAAAGTTGCGGGTGATCGTGGTGCGAGCTATGGTGATCTATCACCTACAGATAAAATACAAGTTGATAAGCTGGTGCAAAAGAAATCTGCGCTTATTCCTAAAATCGCCAAGAAACTATTACCTAAAATCCGCAAAGCTGAAATCGCAAGATTGAAGAAAGCTCGTGGTGGTGTCGAGGAAGAGTTCGATTTTGACCAATTGTTTGAAGCAAAGGTTGAGTTCGATTTTGACCAATTGTTTGAAGCAAAGGTTGCTCAGGACAAGGACATCAAAGACCGCGAAGGAACACAGCCAAAGAAATACCATAGCGGTTTATCTAAGTCTACTAAAGCAAAGCGTGATGCTGAGTTCAAGAAAGGATCCGAGAAAGGTTCTGCATATCCAGATAAGCATGCTGGTGATACTGAAGCCAAAACTCGTACTTCTAAGCACACTAAGAAGTATCATGATATGTTTGGTGAGGCTGATGTTGATTCTACCAAAGAAAAGATAGCAAGAGAAAAGGAAGCAGATAAAAAGAAACACGACCGTATGATGGATCGTGCTCGAACTTCAGACACTAAAGATAAGAACAAAGAAGAATCTTTTGAGATCACCGAAGACTCAGCCACTGCGCTAAAGAAAAAGTCTGAGAAGTCTGGCATATCTCTTGGTATCCTGAAGAAAGTATATGATCGTGGCATGGCTGCTTGGAAGACTGGACATCGTCCAGGAGCAAACCAACAGCAATGGGCATATGCTCGTGTAAACTCTTTCATTACTGGCGGTAAGACAAGAACTACTGGCGATGCTGACTTGTGGAAACAACACAAGGGTGATGTGAGCGAGTCTGTTGAGATGTTGGATGAGGTTCCTACTGGAGAACTAATTGCCAAGCTGAAGTCTAAGACTATCTCAAAGAATAAGTATCAAGCCGCATTGAGTGTTCTGAAGCAGGTTATAGACCGCAAGAAGAAAGAAGCTGGTAAAGACCCCATGAAGCACGGTGCTGTTTATTATGCTGGTGTTGTGGCGCGACAATATAGTGGTGTTAACCCACGTGTTCTTGCAAATATGCATAAAGACCTTAAAGAAGCTGCTGGTGAGTTTGGTACTGATGCACTGACCAAGAAGTATAAGAAAGACACTCCGTGTCAAGAAGATTGCGCTGGCATGTATGAAGATTTAGTGGTTGAAGCTGCTGAGTATAAAGGAAGAAAGGTTGAGCTAAATAATCCTTTCAGACTACCGTCAGGATCGAAAAAGAAATTTGGCGTGTATGTTAAGAATGACAAAGGTAATGTGATTAAGGTTACGTTTGGTGATCCAAATATGGAAATCAAACGAGACGACCCGAAACGTAGAGCAGCATTCAGATCAAGACACGATTGCGAAAACAAAAAAGACAAAACAACAGCTGGGTATTGGTCATGTTACCAGTGGCGTGCTGGCGAAAAAGTTGATAACTAAGGAATCTAAGAAATGAACCTAGCGAACACAATAAAAGTAATGCAGCTCAAGCAGCTTCAGGAAGCAGAAGAAGCTGCTAAGTATCCACACGATATGTTTGACCCAGAAACTGGCGAGAAAGAAGTTGCTAATAGCGAAGCAGAGCACAAAGCTCTTGCTGCTAAAGGCTACACTCACGAGAAGCCTGAAGATGAAGATGAAGATGCTCTTGAAGAAGCATTCGAAGTAATGTTAGGCGAATCAATAGAAGACACTCTAAAAAGAATTAAAAAGCTGGGCGGTAGTGTTTATGGCGATAAGCTAACAAGTAAGAAAGATAAGACTCCTGCTCGATTAGCGGCTCAGTCGAGAGGTAAGAATAAGAAAACAGTTTACTTCGTAGTCACTGATGATGGTCATAAAGAATATAAAGACTTAGCAGCCGTTAAGAAAGATTGGACTATTGCGGGTAATGTTGTTGACACTAAAATTGCGTTTGAACTTGTGGGTAGACAAGGCGATGGCGATGCTTCAGATATCATTGACGCTATATTAAACAAATACAAAATTAATATTGCCAAGCTAGATAAGATAGCTAATGTCGCCTTGGGCGCTAAGTCAGCGGATGACTTCTTAAACGAATCAGTCTCTCTTGATGAATCATTCGAAGAAGCAATGGTCGATCTTGAAGAAGCAAAGATCAAAGCGTCTGACTATGAAGCTACTTCTGAGAAATCAAAGTTTGGCGGACACAGACCTACGGTTGTACATAAGACTAAAGGCACTACATTGTGGCTAGGTGCTGTTGGATTTAAGACACCTAAAGCTGCTAAAGCTGCTGCTGATGCGTATCTTTCAGGATATGCAATAGGTAGTGAGAAAGGTGCTAAGAGAATGCTGGATGCACATATTAAGAATAACAAAAAGAATTTAGTTGATCCAAGCATTTTAGATGAAGCTGCGAACTGGATTGACGGTACTAAGTACCAGAAAGAAAAGAAAAAGAAAGGTTTTAACAAAGACGATTGGGAATGGAATTCATCTAAGCAGTTATATAAAAAGGTTGAAGAATCAGTTGCTCTTGATGAAGCATTTCTACGACTTCCAGGTGAAATGATTAATGGTGAATTGCCTATGGCTATCCGTGATCTCGAATCAATATTAAAAGGTCTAAAGGCTGGTAATGATTTTGATGAAAAGGGTTTCAATAAGCAAATGGCTAGACTTACTGCAGTTAAGAAAGCAGCTAAGAAGTTTAATAGTGAAAAAGAAGTTCCAACACGTTACCAGTATACTAAGAAAGAATCAGTTGCTCTTGATGGTGATCAACTAGACGAAGCATACCAACAGTTCACAGATAAGACTCCTAATTGGGGTGAAGATCAAGCACTAACATTCGGTCGTAAGAAAGGCTATAAAGAAGTTGCTGTAATGAGCGATAACAATAGCAAACACCCAATGGTACTATTTGCTCTAGATTCTGGTGATAAGAAGTACATCAAAGGTTCTAATGTAAAGTCTGGCGAAACTGTATTCAGATATGCCACAAAGATTAGCATTGCTGGTGACATCTTTCCACTTGTGAAAGTTAATATCGCCAAAGGAATCTACTATAATCTAACTCAAGAGTCTTCAGAGGGTACTATTGAAGATGCTAAGTTCGAGAATAAAGGCGTTAAGCTGAAGTTCTTCCGTTCTCTTGAAGGTGCGATCAAAGAATCTGTTGAGCTAGACGAAGATTACTTCATAGTTCAATACTACGATAAGAAAGGTAAAGCTGACACAACTAAGTTCTCTAAGTTTGATGATGCATCAAAAGCTAAGAAGTATCTTGATCGTGCAAATAAAACAAACAAAGAGGGTGAATATAAAATGTTAAAAGTTAAAGGTAAAATGGAAGGACTTGAAGAAGCAAACGTCTTTGGAACGCAAGACAATTATGGTTCTAGTGACTCATTGCTTGCTGCTGTAAACGCTGTTGTTTCTGGACAAGCCGCTACTGTCGAAGTTTCTACTGATGATACTAATGCTATTGTTGAGCAAGGTGTTGAAGCTATTAATGAAGATAGCAGCAACGACAAGTCTGATGACGGTGATGGTCTTGATAAGGTTCAACCTAAAGCAGTTAAGAAGAAGTTCAAAGATCGTAAAGACAAAGACCTCGACAACGATGGTGATGTTGACGATTCAGATAAGTTCTTACACAAGAAACGCAAAGCTATCTCTAAAGCTATTGACAAAGACGATTCCGAAGAAAAGACTGAAGATAAAGAAGAAGATAAGAAAGATGTTAAGTCTGGTAAGAAAGAAAAGGTTGACATTAAACCTAAACTAGATGAAGCTGCCTTCAAGAGCAAGTATGGCTCGCGTTGGGAAGCTGTAATGGAAGCAACTATCAAACGTTTGGTAGAGCAACAAGAGCTTAATGAAAAGTTCACATTACTGAAAGATAAAGATATCGCTCCGTTAGTATTGGCATTAAAGGATAACATCTCTGTAGAGTTGAAAGATCCTAAAAATAACAACTTGCTTGTTACAATGCAGACAACTGATGATGGTGTTCAGGTTAAGTATAAGACAGGTCGCAATACCAAAGTCGGTACTGAGAAAAGTCCTATGCCTGCCATTAAGAGCGCAGTTAAGTTCTTGAAAGCTAAAGAGTTGGCGTTCAGAGAACTATAAAGAATATGGCAGCTATAAAATTGGTGTAGCTGCCACCAAGTTGATTATGAAAACTACTAAATAGAAGTAATAACAAATATATCTTAGGAGAAATAAGATGAGTTTATGGGGAAATAAAGACAGCAAAACCACAGTAGGCACATGTGCTGTTACTGATGCTGGTGCGGTAACTGGTGCGGCAAGCGCAGTTTTAACCAACTATAAAGTTGGTGACTTCTTGCGTGTTGGTGCTAACGATTATGTATTCACTGCTATCGCCGATGCGTCAAACGCAACTGTTCGTTCAGCAACTGGTTCTACAACTATTCCAGCATCTTCTGCTGCTGCATACGAAGTATCTGAGAAGCCATTGTCTACTGTTTATTCAGAAAACATTGATGCTGCTTCGATCTACGGTGCTGATACTACTGAAGTTGGTATTACTGGCGAAGGTAAGAGCGTTGCTCATGCTGGTTGGGTTAAGCGTACAGCTGGAACTGGTGGTCGTAATGGTCGTGTACAGTATGAAACATTAGTTGCTATGGGTTCTATCTCTGGCGATGCTGCCGATGATACTCCATTACCTGACGCATAAGGATTATAGATAATGGCTGATAAAAAGGTTACAGCACTTACTGCTGCCACTTCGGTGTCGAGCGACGACCTTTTTATGGTTGTTGATAATCCTGGATCTACGCCCTCTAGTAAGAAAGTCACGGTACAAAACCTTTTTGGTGCTGTACCGTCTGACTTAGCTATTGTTGCGGGTAAAAATTTACGCCTAACAAGTTCGACACCATCCACAAATAATCCAACAACAACATCTCCAACGGTTGGTGCTGGATCTATTTGGTTTGATGCTGACTATATATATGTGGCTGTAAGCGCGACTGTCATCAAGAGAGCGGCACTGAGCGATATTACTTAATTAATTGATGGAATTATATGTTTGATGATTTGACGGAAGATAACTTCCAAATGTTCGCTATGAAGTCATATACGAATCCCCACTGTACGGATTTGTTAGAGTTTTATGACGACCTGAAGAGGATACGCTACATTAAAAGATTGTTCAGAAAGTATGAGCAATCAGGAGATCTTAAAGAAAGGTTGATCATCAATCATATGGTTGTAATTTATAACATGTTTGAGAGTAGAGCTGCTACGAGAATGTTATTCTTGAAGCTGGAAGGGTATCTACATTACCTGAAGCCATTCTTGATCATGATGAATTACTACCCGACTGAACTTGGTTTGGTTGCAGGTAAAAGAATCATAGATAGTGAGATTGGGTTAGACGCACACATAGTAGAAACGCTTAGGAAGATTTAATGGGCAAGATTACAGATTTACTCCTCGCGTACCAGTTCATCAAAAGGCTTACAACACCCTTTGAAAAGACTGATGCATTTGAGTTGGGGATTATAGACAAGAGCGGCAAGAAGATAAAGTCGCCTGAGACTACTGAAGAGAATAATGCTTATGGGTATTATGATCGGATGGTCTTCAATCTCAAAAAACTGCTTGAGAAAATTCCAGGAGGCAAAACTAAGTTTGCTTCCTATGCTGCTGCTTTGTTTCTCATTAAAGAAAGCCACACACAAACTGAATTCTCCGAAGAAGAAATGGTACAAGGGTTATACGAAGCTATGGATGAGATAGAAGAAAGCACAACAGAGCAAAAGGACTTCAATACACTATTCGAAGATGTTGCTGCCAATGCTACTGGTGCAGCTGTTGCTGGTACTGGTAATGATGTTGCTGACTTTAAAAAGCCAGACGCTCGCAAGAAAGATATGAAAGCGTTTTTGAAACGTTATCTTGATCAGAAACAAAAGCGTGTTAAGATTAAAGAACGCAAAGACTTCATGAAGAAATTTGGACTATGATATCTCAAGCTGATTTAGATGCCGTTGAAAAATATGCCGATAGAATCTTCGCTAAAGTGGGGATTGATGTTGAGTTCACTCGTCATTTTCTAGATCGCGCCAACGATGCTCGCAATAAAAAAGACATCACTTCAGCCGAACTGATACGTCTATTTAAGAAAACATTTAAGAAACACGGCAAAGCTATACCAAAACTTGGTCCAGACGCTGAAGCTGTATTGAAAGATATGCAAACGGACATCAACGTGCCTTTCGTACTGAACCTACGAAGAGGAGAGTTAGAGTTGGTGGCTAAGACAGTAATGCGTAAAAAGAATTTCAAGACCCCTGATCCTGAGTTGGCTGTTGAGATGGCAAAGCGTAACACTCCTGCCAAAGCTGGAAAGGACTTCACGAAACTGTTCGAGACTAAAGCTCCAGTTCGAGGCACTCGTCCAACATCAGTATACGCTAAAGCAAACACAACTCTACAGAAAGTTAATGAGTTGCAGGTCACTGTCCCTACTCGTGGTGATATTCCTCGAAACAAAATGCCTCAGATTGAACAGAAAGACTATGCTGCATATATCCTACATATGAAGCGCAAAGGCATAGTTGGTAAGAGAATTGTCGCAAACCCGAAAAAACTAAAAGCTATACAGTCACAATTTTCAGATAAAGGTGTTATCGCTTCTATTAAGAAAGACGACAAGAAGCCAATACTTATCAGTAAAGATAACTATGTTATTGATGGCAATCATCGTTGGTTGGCTGCTATAGCCACAAAAGCTGATGAGATAGTTGCTATACAATTCAACGCCTCTAAAGACGAAGTGTTGAAAGCGACATTAGCGTTTCCGAAAGTTACCTTTAAGAAACACGGATAAATTATGATTAAATTGTATGCATGTATCGCATTGATAGTGATACTTGGTGGTGTTGGTTATGCCGCCAAGAGCTACTACAATGACACTCAGGATCGTATTCAACAGCTCGCAGAGAACAACGCGACATTGAAAGCTGCGGCTGAAGAGCAGCAAGCCACAATAAACACTATGCAAGAAACTGCAGAAGTACAAGCCGCTCTGACCAAAGACCTAATGAAGAACCTACAGAAAGCAGAAGCATACTCTGATGGTTTGTTACAGAAATTTAAGAAGCACAACCTGACGTTGTTGAGTTTGAGAAAACCTGGATTAATTGAAAAGAGAATAAATGATGGCACAACTAAGATATTTGCTGATCTTGAGTCTGATACTGCTAAGTAGCAGTTGTAGTCTATTAAACAGACAACCAGAAGAAAAGATTGTAACAGTAACAAAGATCATTCAACCTATAATCCCTGTTGTTGAACGACCGAAGCAATTAGATCTATCAGATGTTGATTGGTATGTTGTCACTGAGAGAAACATGGAAGAGTTTCTTGGAAAGTTTGAGAAGGATAATGGCGACATAGTATTCATGGCAATCTCTGTTAGAGGCTATGAGAACATCAGCTTAAACCTTGCTGATCTAAGACGCTATATACTACAACAGAAAGAAATTATTATTTACTATGAAGATTCGGTAAAGCCAAAAGAGGAAGAACCGACACAATAACATTGAGAATTATATTATGATACCAAAGATTTTATTGCAAGTTTCGAGAGAGCCTTTCCTTGATGAAGTTAATGCTGGATGGGCTGAACGAAATGGTTGTGGTTGGAAGATAGACTGGTATGACGACGAAAGAATACTGGAGTATTTTGACGAAAATCCACTACCAGAATTCCCGAACATAGTAGATGTTTTTAATAGTTTCACAGGTGCGCATAAATCTGACCTGTTTAGATACTATTACTTGTATTTGAATGGTGGGGTCTTTTGCGACTCTGATCTAATGCTAACAGGGGATTTATCTGAGCTGGATATAGATGGACACGATCATCTATTCACTGTGTGTGACTTGGATATGAATGTGAATGCTGAAGTGTCTCTTAATGGAGAGAACTTTCTTCTAGGTACGACAGTATTTAACGGGTTTATAGGTGCGAAGCCAAATAGTGAAATCATTTATGATGCTTTGGTGAATGCTTATACTACGTCACCCGAAACGTTGCATCAACATTATCTCTATTTTTGTCAAGAGATGTATCATATTATGGTCAAACATAAAGACAAATATGATATTAAGTTGTTTGAAGAGTATATGATCGGAGGAATCGATAATGTTTCTCACGTTATAGAGAGTGGTGTTGATGGTGCCCAAAACGTTATCGCAGTACACTTCTTTGAAGAAGATAAATATATACCATTCGATTACATTGAATATATAAAGAACATAAAAATAAATAAAGGATAACTAAGTAGATGACCAATAAAACAGAAGCTGCAGCGTATCTTGCGCAGTCAGCATACCTTGACGCAGAAGCATTGAAGAGTCTCGACGGCTATAAGGGCAAGTTGATTGACAGAAATGGTGCACAGGTATTGGTCGCTAAGAGTAAAAAAGAATTGTGGTTCGCGTTTCGGGGTACTGAACCGACAAAGCTGAATGACATAGCTGCGGATCTGAAAGTGACAAGGAATTCCGCTCTTGCTGGAGGTAAGGTACACTCAGGGTTTCAGGATGAACTCGATGAATTATGGGCTGATTGCTTAAAAGAGATAGAAGCAAACAGTAAGTTAAAAACACCCAGAACAATCTATCTCACTGGTCATAGTCTCGGTGCTGCAATGGCAACAATCGCTGCGACACGTATTGAAGCTGAGTGTTTGTTTACTTTCGGTTCACCACGTGTTGGCGGTAAGCGATTTGTTCAAGAGCTTAAATGTCCACATCAACGATTTGTTAATAACAATGACATAGTAACAAAAGTTCCACCACAAATACTCGGCTATGCTCATTGCGGCGAAGAGCGTTACTTCAATGCTTATGGTTGTGAGCGCAACCCAACATACTGGCAGAGATGGAAAGACTTCTTCCGTGGTACGTGGTCTGGATGGAAGCAAGGTAAGTTCTTTGATGCGCTTACTGATCATGGCATGCAGAACTATGTTGTTTTGTCTGTTGAAGCCTCGTTGAACGACATTGAAAAGGTTGACAAATAATATGTATTGGTTTATACTAAAGTCTATTCTCGGATCTGTTGTTGGCAGTTCATTTTATAATTGGTTTCAAGGCACAACTATGGGCATTTGGTTCCAGAAGCATGTTGATGCCTTTATGCAATATCTCGCTGTTAAGTATGATATTTCGCTCGCCAAAAAAGACGCCAAGTTTCGTAAGCAATACCCACTAATAGCTGATCGTTTAGAGGCTTTAGAAGAAGACTTAGAAACGTTATATTCGATGCAAGCCAAAGAAATTGCCGAATACTTGCGGAAACAGTCGGACAAACATTCTAAAGATAATAAATAGAAGAAACAAATAAAAGACAAACTCACCAAAGCGATAGTGATTATGAGACAACGAGCAAAGAAAGCGGAACAGATTATTCTCGAGTCGGATGAGATTGTATCAGCAAAGATCGGTTTAGACATGGACTTATTTACATTGCTCGAAGAGCGCAGAAAGGAAGCAAGAGATCAACAAGACATCTTGCATAAAAGGATCGGAAGTTTGCGCGAAGAATTACAGAAAGGTCTTGGCAAGTCTCACAAAGAGATTATGTCCGAGATAAAAGAACTAAAGCAAGATCAGCGAGACCACGCTAGTGAAATGTCCGACCGAGTCGGTAAGCTAGAACAGTGGAAATGGCAAGCAGCTGGCGGCTTCAGCTTACTAGCATTCTTAATCACAGTAGTCCTCCCATATATTAAAGATCATATGTAAAAACTCCTTGTCTTATTGAGCTTTTTGTTGTATAATGAGTACATGAGTAATTATATTGAATCAAAATACCTTCATCTTCTCTCTTCTCAGCTAGAGCAATTCAAGCGGAAGAACGATAACCTATACAACTTTCGGTGCCCATATTGTATGGATTCTCAAACGAATCTAAACAAGGCGCGTGGTTATGTGTTTGTTAAAGAGAGTTCCTATATATTTAAGTGTCATAACTGCGGCATGGGCGCAAGCGTCAGCAACCTTATAAAACACGTCAGTCCTCATCTCTATAAAGAATATACTATGGAGAAATTCAAGGATGGGGGTGGTCACAGAGCAGCTAATACTACTCCCCTGCCAAAGAAAACTAAGACAGAGTTCCACTTCAAGAAGAAAGCGAACTATCTCAAAACACCGCTGGGTAAGCTGAAAAAGGTCTCTCAACTGCCTCCAACACACCGAGCCAAACAATATATTTTAAGTCGTGCTATCCCTACTAAGTGCCACTACAAACTTTTTTATGCTCCTAAATTCTACGAGTTCGTTAATGCTTGTGTGAAAGATAAGGTTCCTAACATCACTAAAGATGAGCCAAGAATCATCATTCCTTTTATAGATAAGAATGACAACTTGATTGGGTTTCAGGGCAGAGCAATAGGCAAGTCCGATCTGAAGTATGTAACCATAATGATTGATCCTGATGCGCCGAAGATATTTGGGCTAGATACTGTAGACTACCGCAAGCCAGTCTATGTTGTTGAAGGACCAATTGATAGTATGTTCGTTGATAACGCAATTGCGATGGCTGGAGCTGATGTGAGTGGCATTAATGCTGCAGCTGAGTATGTCTTTGTGTATGATAATGAACCAAGAAGCAAGGAAATAGTGAGACGTATTGAAAAGACGATACTTGAGAATCATTCGATTGCGTTGTTCCCAAATAGTGTGAAAGAAAAAGACATTAATGACATGATACTGTCTGGTAAGTGTGTCGATGAGATTCAAAGTATTATAAGTAATAACACCTTCAAAGGATTGTCCGCGAAGGCTAAACTGAGTGAGTGGAGAAAGATTTAAATGCATGTAAAATTAGTGTCGTATTCGGCAGCAGTGGATGGTTTATTTGGTGAGAATGAGAATCCTGATTTATTAGAAATGATCGCGTACTGTGCGAGGGTTTCTAATCCTGCCAATCAGTTCAACAATGAGACTTCAGAGAAGTTGGTAAAGTATCTAATCAAACACCAACATTGGTCTCCTTTAGAGATGGTCAGTGCGTGTATGATGATCGACACGACAAGAGATATTGCACATCAGATTGTGCGTCATCGTTCTTTCTCTTTCCAAGAATTCAGCCAGCGTTATGCTACGCCTGATGAAATGGGATATCCTTATGTTCTGCGTGAAGCGCGGCTACAGGATGATAAGAACCGTCAGAACAGTGTTGACACTAATGATGAGTCATTAAGGCGCGATTGGGTTGCTGCTCAGAAAACCGTTATCGCTGCATCTCAGAGAGCATATGACTGGGCAATAAAAGCGGGCATCGCGAAAGAGCAGGCGAGAGCAGTACTCCCAGAGGGACTTACTAAAACTCGACTATATATGAATGGCACTTTGAGAAGTTGGATTCATTATATTAATCTGCGTGCTGCTAACGGTACACAAAAAGAACACATGGAAATTGCTCGTGAGTGCGCATGCGCTATTGCTGAGATATTCCCCATGGCAAATTCATTACTACAAGAACAAGAATAAAAGGATATAATATGTTTGGGCTTCCTCGTCAGCATTTGGGTGTGAAAATTGATCCCAGTAAAGATAAAACAATGACAGAGCAAGCTGTCAAACTTCTGAAAGATTATTATTGTAGAGAAGATGAAGCGTCACCGCAAGAAGCGTTTGCTCGTGCGGCTGTAGCATTCTCGGCAGGAGATAAGAAACTTGCGCAAAGAATCTATGACGCTGCATCGAACGGTTGGTTTATGTTCTCATCACCAATTCTCTCTAATGCTCCGCTCAAGGGAGAAAGGGTTAAGTCATTACCTATCTCGTGTTTCCTAACATACGTCCCTGATACTCTAGAAGGATTAATTGATCACAGCGCAGAGTTGCGTTGGTTGTCAGTAAAGGGTGGTGGTGTAGGCGGTCATTGGTCAGACGTGCGATCTGTTTCAGACGTAGCTCCTGGACCAATGCCGTTTTTACACACTGTAGATAGTGATATGACTGCGTATCGTCAAGGAAAGACCCGTAAGGGCTCATACGCTTCCTATATGGACATCTCCCATCCTGATATCGTAGAGTTCATTAACATGCGCATCCCGACTGGTGATGTGAACCGTAAATGTTTGAACCTACATCACGCTGTGAATTTATCTGATAAGTTTATGCGTGCAGTTGCTCATGATGATGTGTGGGAACTAAAGGATCCAAACAAAGAAGAAGTGCGTGATACTATGCGTGCACGTAAGTTGTGGGAACTAATTTTAGAGACTCGCTATCGTACAGGCGAACCATATCTAAACTTCATTGACACTGCTAACAAAGCATTGCCTCAATCACAGAAAGATATGGGTCTTACTATCAAAGGTTCCAACCTGTGTAATGAAATACACCTAGTAACAAACGAAGAGCGTAGTGCTGTTTGCTGTCTATCTTCGCTGAACTTGGAGAAGTATGATGAATGGAAAGATTCAACTGTTGTTGCTGATCTTATTCGTTTCCTTGACAACGTCCTGCAGTACTTTATCGACCACGCAGGGGAAGAAATCCACAGAGCAAAATACTCTGCTATGCGGGAAAGGTCTTTGGGTCTTGGAGCGATGGGCTATCACGCATACCTCCAGAAACACCGTATTGAATTTGAATCTGAAGAAGCAGTGTCAACAAACATAGAAATCTTCAAAAGCATCAAGCAGCAAGCAGAAGTAGAGACATCAATCCTCGCTGCTGAACGTGGTGAAGCGCCAGATATGGCAGGCACTGGTAAGCGTAATGCTCACCTGTTAGCTATCGCCCCCAACGCAAATAGTTCTTTGATTGGTGGAACGTCACCGTCAATTGAGCCGTGGAAAGCAAATGCGTTTACGTCTCGCACAAGAGCTGGCTCGCATCTAACTAAGAACAAGTATCTTGAAGAAGAGTTAGCATTGCTTAATATGAACACCGATGAAGTGTGGTCTTCGATCATCACTGGCGGCGGTTCAGTACAGCACCTAGACTTCTTATCTGACCACATCAAAGGCGTGTTCAAGACAGCCATTGAGTTGGATCAAGATATGATTGTTATGCAAGCTGGTGATCGTCAAAAGTATCTGTGTCAAGGTCAGTCATTGAATATCTTCTTTCCGTCAGGAGCTACCAAAGATTACCTACATAAAGTACATTATAATGCTTGGCTTTACGGCACAAAAGGGTTATACTATCTAAGAACAGAAACATCTAACAAAGCTGAGAACGTTACGACTAAAGTCGCTCGTGATAGGCTTGCTGAATTCAGCGACACTAATAATGACGACACTCAAGATGAGTGTACGTCATGTCAAGGCTAGGAGAGAGAATTGGACGTATTAATTTACAGTAAAAGTAATTGCCCATTTTGTGTAAAGGCAAAGTATTGGTTTGAGACTCATGGATATGTTGTCCGTGAGGTCAAGCTAGATGATCAAGAACAACGTTTGGCGTTCTACCAGAAACTGCCGAACGCACGATCTGTACCGCAGATCTTTATTGATGATAAGCACATTGGAACATATGACGATCTTATGAAGATTGCTGACACGCTAGTTAAGAAAGCTGGCGGTCTGCTTGAGTTCTCTGAAACGTACAAACCATTCCATTATCCTTGGGCTGTAGATATTACTACACGCCACGAAAAGGCTCACTGGATCGAAGACGAGATTGATCTCTCTGAAGACGTTACTGATTGGAAGATGGGTAAGGTTACACAGGTAGAGAAAGATTACATCACCAATGTACTGCGCTTGTTTACTCAGTCAGACGTTGCGGTTGGTCAGAATTACTACGATAACTTTGTTCCTAAATTTAAGAACAATGAAGTGCGTAATATGCTTGGATCGTTTGCGGCTCGTGAGGGTATTCACCAAAGAGCATATGCTCTACTGAACGAAACACTTGGTCTGCCTGACAGCGAGTATCACGCCTTTCTTGAGTATTCAGAGATGGCTGATAAGATTGACTTCATGACTGACAATGATGTTTCTACTATGCGTGGTCTAGGATTGTCGCTTGCTAAGTCTGTGTTCAACGAGGGTGTTGCGTTATTCGCATCGTTTGTAATGCTATTGAACTTCCAGCGTTATGGTAAGATGAAAGGCATGGGCAAGGTTGTAGAATGGTCTATCCGTGATGAGTCGATTCACGTTGAGGGTAACTCTAAGCTATTCAAAGCATTCTGTGCTGAGCATCCACGTATCGTAGACGAAGATTTTAAGAAAGATATATATGAGATAGCACGACAAGCTGTAAAGCTAGAAGATAAGTTTATTGACCTTGCTTACAAGATGGGTGAAGTTGAAGGCTTAGACGCTGCAGAAGTAAAACAGTATATCCGCTATATAACAGACAGAAGATTGCTTCAGTTAGGTTTACGAACAAACTTCAGAGTAAAAGAGAATCCGCTTCCATGGTTGGAGTGGGTATTGAATGGCGCAGACCACACGAACTTCTTCGAGAACCGTGTGACTGAATATGAAGTTGCTGGTCTTACAGGAACGTGGGATGATGCATACGCATCGTAGAGAGGAATGATGGAAGAAGAAGTAAAAAGCGAACCAACCTTGGTGTGTGAAGAATGTAGTAGTGAGTATCAAGTTGTCCTGTTGAATGATGACGACATCACGGATCCTCCGCTATTTTGTCCATACTGTGGCGCTGAGGTTGATGTGTCTGAGATTATGCAATTTGATGATCTTGACGAGTTAAATTTTGAAGACGAATAATTATGTAAACCCTTGGATATATAAAGGCAGACCATACGACCCATCCGAAGAAGAGTTAAAGGAATGGGTCGGCTTTTGTTATCGCCTGACTGAATTGGAAACTGGTAAGATGTATGTTGGCAAGAAGTTCTTCTGGAAGCCAAAGACTCTGCCAGTAACCAAGACTCGCAAGCGCAGGGTTAAGACTAAAGTTCCGTCTGACTGGAAAGATTATTATGGATCCAGTGAGTCGGTTAAGCTGTTAGTCGAGAATGGTACACCATTCAAACGTGAGATATTACACCTAGCAAGAACAAAGGGTGAGTGTACATACTACGAGGCAAAGGAACAGTTTGGGAAAGATGTTCTTTTGCGGGACGAGTATTATAACGAGTTCATCGGCTGTAAGATACATAGTAAGCATGTGAGTAAGTTGAAGGAAGAGTTCAAGTCTTAAATATATAATGAGGTTATTATGAAAAAAGATCCTGTGAAGTTGTTTATTGGTACGTCATCTAATGGTGAAGACGCATTGATTGAGATGGCGTATGAGTACACGTTGAGGAACAATTCCTTTCGTAGTATTGAAATTGTTTGGATGCGTAAAACAGATGATCCTAATTCTTTCTGGCATGGCTTTGCTGATCAGAATTGGTCTACTCCATTCTCAGGATTCCGCTGGGCTATCCCCGAATACTGTAACTTTGAAGGACGAGCAATATACACTGATGTTGATATGTTAAACTTCCATGACATTGGTGAGTTGTTTGATATGGATATGGGTGACAATGTAATGCTTGCCCGAGACGGCAAACGGTTTGGCGGTAAAGAGTTCTGTGTTATCTTATTTGATTGCTCTAAGTTTAAAGGCTCAATGCCGTCAGCTCAATGGAAAGCCGAGCCAACAGCACACCACAGGTTCATAAACTTTGTACAACAAGAGATACCCATCGGCACTTTAGACCCTGCATGGAATAGCCATGACGGTGATGTTGAGCCATTCAAACAAATACATTACACTCATATGCCAACCCAGCCATGGAAGCCGAAATGGTTTACTGGCGAAACTGTTGACCATCCTAAACACGAGCTGGTTGAGTTGTTTTGGGATAAAGTGGATGAAGCTGAAAATGAAGGATATCGTGTTGAAGATTATGCGGTTGATCGTGGTATACAATATGGGATTATCGGACAATGAGTGACACAATAGTTATAGATGAAGAAAATCTTGATGGAATAGTGCAATGCAACCCAGTAGTATTTGCTGCCTGCGATAGTCTGTACTTCATGAAACATGGCGAAGCATTCGTCAGGTCGGTTACTGGTAGTGGTGGAATGCCTTGCCATGTACATATAGTGAATCCTTCTCCGATGGTATATGAAAGAGTTTCCTTTCTCATGGATGATGTGGAAGAGAAGTTTACATGTACATTTGAAGAACTAGACACTAATGGTATGACTGATGATGACCGTGTCAAAGAATATAAAAATTCAAAACACAAAAATTTGCCAGTTGTATTGGCTAATGCTGGAAAGGTGTTAGTTCTTAACATCGACTCAATTGTGATGAATACTATTGTCCTGCCTGATTCTTTGTTAGCTGTCTCTGGAGACTCAACAAACCCGAACACTAATGCGCTTTATATCGACAATAAAATACATGAGGTATCTAATGTGTTGGCTTGGTATGCTCATGAGCGCGAGAGGACTGGTATTGAGACCATAGAGCATATGGCTCTAGAACTTCATGATGAGATACAGTGGTTGGGGCAAGAGTTTATTAGCAATGGCGTTGATAAATCTAGTATGATAATGGCAATAGAGGAATAGTCATGGATATATTAAACTTGTTAGGAAATACATTAAGTTATGCGATGATTGGTCTTATGGTCACAAGTGTTATCGTTGGTGTGTTATATTTGATTGTGGTGACAGACATTGGCGTTGATCGTCGTAGAGGCAAGGACTAGTGCGTTGGTGGCGATTATGGGCTAAGTCACTGGGCGAGAAAGTCGGCAGTAAAAGCGAAGCTGATCTTGTAGCGTCCATAAGAACGGTGATTGTCCTTGTAAACTTTATTACATGCTTTGTTATCATAGCAGGCGTGATCCACCAATGGTAAGCCAACTATTACCCAAATAACGCTTGCCTTTCACCCAAATGTGTAGTATAATAACAACTTAACAATGCCTCCTTAGCTCATTTGGTAGAGCAACTGACTTGTAATCAGTAGGTGATCCGTTCGATTCGGATAGGAGGCTCCAGATAAAGTGTGACAGATGAAAATAAAAATTGAGCTAGAAATTGATACTGAATCCCAGAGCGATATGGAAGCTATGGATGATTTAATTGAAATAATTGAACGTTTAAAACAAGGTGAATAATAGATGAAGATGTTAAATGATAGCGTGTTAGTCATGCTGGAAGCAGAAGAAAAAGAAACAACAACGATGGGCGGCATTATCCTAACTGGGACACCTGACGATGATCAATCATCTAAGCCAGCAACTGTATTGGCTGTAGCCGATAGCGTCGAAGACGTGGTAGTCGGTGATGTCGTATACCTGAGTTGGGCTAATAGTATTCCCATTACTGTAGAGGGAAAGAAACTAAATATCGTTCCTGCTGAGAATATTAAGGTTGTATTGTAGTTGACTTATATTGAGCAATGTAGTATAATAAACTCATGTTATTGATTGCTCGGATCTGGTTGCTATTTTGGTTGGCGTTTGCGGTTGATAATCAAGACGACCTTTATGGCGTTAGAACGTCAATGCGAAGATTCGAAGAATGTAGAAGACTTGTTGGAGATAATGATGTTTAGTAAATTTATGAAGACACGTGCCGCTATCGGCTTTGGTTTAACGATCGGTCTTGTTGGGCTGGTCGCTGGTATTGTGATGTTTGATCCTGTACAAATAGTGGTAAGTGTTACACTTATCGGTTGCGAAGTAGACCAATGGTTGAAACGAGACAAAGCGTAAATATGTGAGGCAATGGGGAAGTCTCAACGAGGGTCACGATAGAGCCAAAAGCTCTGTGATGCGTGATCGAAGAACCACTTCTTTTGTTATTTAATTCGGTGATATTTTATGAGGTATTGTATGGTTTATAATCAATTTAGTCGTGACGAATTGCGCGATCTTCTTGTCGCGAATGTACTACAAGTTACATTCGACAAACTGAACGGTGACGAGCGTGTTATGACATGTACTCTTAAACGTGACATTCTTCCAGCTGCTGTTGCTTCTAAAGTTGATGGCGACACTAAGAAAGCTGCGGAAACTTCTTTGTCTGTTTGGGACGTTAATGCTAATGGCTGGCGATCTTTCCGTATGGATAAAATTAAATCTGTTGCTCATGTTGACTCGGAAGTTGAAGCATAATGAGCCTTGATGTCATTGCAGAAGAAGAAATGGTTGATGTCTCGTTTCCGAAACCCCAAGCTGACGGCACATATGCTGACGCTAAAGGCGGCACGGAAATGATGGCTGAACGGATAACTGATATCTTAGAAAGGAATGGGCTTGATGATAAGATCAATGTGATCCATTCTAGAGTTCGTGAAGATAGTATTGATCTTTCTAAAAAGAACATTCTTCTTCTGCATGACACTTGTGATGATCCAGAAGCTGCTCATCTAAGTAAACCGAGCAGCAGGAATAAGTTTGATAAAATTGTATTTGTGAGCAATCACCAGATGCAATCATTCCACTATCAACATGCTCTTCGCTATAAAGAAACGCATGTTATCCACAATGCTATCGATCCAATCGTGTTGACCGAACCAAAGCCAACCGAGCGAATCAACCTAATCTATCACACAACTCCTCATCGCGGTCTTGAGATTCTTGTTCCTTGCTTTGAGTGGATATGTAATCACTTTAAAGATCAGGTGGAATTACACCTTGATGTGTATTCGTCATTCAATGCTTATGGTTGGGCAGATAGAGATATCCCATATAAAGGTTTGTTTGAAAAGGTTGACTCTCATCCAAATATGACGTATCATGGTTATCAGCCTAATGATGTTGTGCGTGAAGCTCTAAAACAAGCACATATCTTTGCATATCCTAACATTTGGCAAGAGACTTCATGTATTGCTGCTATAGAAGCTATGAGTGCTGGATGTGAGATTGTTTGTCCTAATCATGCAGCATTACCAGAAACGACTGCTGGGTTTGCGACAATGTATCAGTATCATGAAGATCCCAATAGCCATGCGCATGAATTCATTGAGACATTGGTCAATGCCATACACAGCCATCGCTC
>TARA_R110000822_G_scaffold32743_4_pt1 | contig 24411 bp, 19 predicted proteins | sample TARA_R110000822 | Tara Oceans TARA_R110000822 (sample SAMEA4397666) | marine metagenome | biome: Polar Biome; feature: [SRF] surface water layer (ENVO:00010504); material: water (ENVO:00002006), including particulate matter (ENVO:01000060) such as... | depth 5 m | reverse complement strand
CTGGGCCTGCTGCTGGTGACCATCGCCGCCCGCCAGTCCATCGCGCCGACATTCAGGCTGCTGCTGCTGTTCGAGGGCATGGCCGCGATTCTGGTCGGGTTGCTGTGCCTGAAGGCGTTTCATTATCCGCCGCAGGCCAACTTCTTCTGTTCGCTGCACGTGGGCATCTGCACCCTGTTCGGGCTGCTGAATCTGATCGGTTATCGACGCGAGATGAACCAGATCACGCGTGCCCGCATTCGCAACTGAGCGCCTCCTGATATGGCCCGTTTACAGATTGATCGTTCGCACTACGGCTTTTGGCACGCGGTTGCCACCCGTTGGGGCGACCAGGACCCGTTGGGGCATGTGAACAACACGCGCTTCTATGCCTTCGACGAGGACGCACGGACCGCTTATTTCGGCGCGCTTTGGGGTGATGACCCCAAGTTCTGGCAAGAATACGGGTTGATACTCGGGCGCTTGTCCTGCGATTTCGTGGCGCAGCTCAAGCATCCGGCAACGGTCGACATCGGCCTTCGCATTCGGCGGCTGGGCAGCAGCAGCCTCACCACCGAAGGCGCGATGTTCGACGGTGAGCGGCTGGTGGCCGTCACCGAGGGCGTGGTGGTCTGGTTTGACTACAAGGCGCAGAAGCCCGCGCGGATTCCCGACGCGGTGCGCGCCAAGGTCATCGCGCGGGAACCCGTGACGCCCGAGTCTTAAAGCGACTCGGCCTGGCGCGCGGCGTTGCCGACGTAGTCGCCAGGCGTCATGGCCATGAGGCGCGCCTTTTCGCCGTCAGGCAGGTCAAGGGTCTGGATGAATCCCCGCAAGGCATCGCGGCCCAAGCGGGTGCCTCGGGTCAGCCGCTTGAGCTGCTCGTAAGGTTCGGGCAGGCCGTAGCGGCGCATGACCGTCTGGATGGCCTCGCCCAGCACCTCCCAATTCTGGTCAAGGTCTTGCCCCATGCGCCAGGCGTCGGCTTCCAGCTTGCCGATGCCCTTCAGCAATGACTCGAATCCGACCACCGCGTGCGCTACCCCGACACCGAGATTGCGCAGGGTGGTGGAGTCGGTGAGGTCGCGCTGCCAGCGCGATACCGGCAGCTTTTCGGCCAGAAAGGTGAGCACCGCGTTGGCCATGCCGAAGTTGCCCTCGGCGTTTTCGAAGTCGATCGGGTTGACCTTGTGCGGCATGGTTGAACTGCCCACTTCGCCGGCCACGGTGCGCTGCTTGAAGTACCCCAGCGAGATGTAGCCCCAGACATCCCGGGCGAAGTCCACCAGAATGGTGTTCGCACGCGTCAGGGCATGGAAGTACTCGGCGATGTAGTCGTGCGGCTCGATCTGGGTGGTCGCCGGGCTGGGCGTGAGGCCGAGGCCCGTGATCACCCCGGCGGAGAAGGCCGCCCAGTCGACCTCGGGATAGGCCGCCAGATGCGCGTTGTAGTTGCCCACCGCGCCATTCATCTTCGCCAGCAGCGGCACCGCCGCCAGTTGCGCGCGTTGCCGCGCCAGGCGCGCCTTGAAAATCACCATTTCCTTGCCCAGCGTGGTCGGCGATGCCGGCTGGCCGTGGGTGCGCGACAGCATCGGCTGCTCGGCATAGCTGCGGGCGAGGCCCTCGAAGGCGTTCAGGGTGCGGTCGAGCAACGGCAGCAGCACCTGTGTGCGCGCGTCGCGCAGCATCAGCGCGTGGGCCAGGTTGTTGATGTCTTCAGAGGTGCAGGCGAAGTGGATGAACTCCTTGATGGCCGCCAGTTCAGGCTGTGAGGCGACCTTTTCTTTCAGGAAATACTCCACCGCCTTGACGTCGTGATTGGTGGTTTCCTCAATCGTTTTCACGCGCTGGGCGTCATCGATGTCGAAGTTGTCGATCAACGTGTCGAGCTTGGCCAGCGCCGCCGGCGACAGGGCGGGGACTTCGGGAATGCCCGGGTGCGCGGCCAGTGCCTGCAGCCAGCGGACCTCGCCCATCACGCGGTAGCGGATCAATCCGTACTCGGAAAAAATGGCCCGCAGGGCGACGGTTTTCACCGCATAGCGGCCATCGATGGGGGAAATGGCCGAAAGTGACGTGAGGTTCATGGGTCAACGCTTGGTAGTCTGGGGCGCATTTTAACGTTAAGGGCCGCCATGACTGACACCGCACCCCTCTGGGGCACCCAAACGCAGCTGGCAGTTGAGAATTTTCCGATCTCGGGGGAGCGCCTGCACCCGGCCTTCATTCGGGCCCTGGGTGCGGTGAAGGCCGCTGCTGCCGAGTCCAACCTGGCCTGCTCGGCCTTGCCGGCGCCGGTCGCGCGGGCCATTACCGCGGCCGCGGGCGCCATTGCCGAGGGGCGCTACGCCGACCAGTTTCCGGTGGACGTGTTTCAGACCGGGTCCGGCACCTCGACCAACATGAATGCCAACGAGGTCATTGCCGCGCTGGCCAGCCAGGCGCTCGGGCAGGCGGTGCACCCCAACGACCATGTCAACGCCAGCCAGTCGTCGAACGACGTCATCCCCACCACCGCACATGTTGCTGCGGCGGTGATGCTGGACCAGTCACTGCTGCCGGCACTGGCGGATTTGCGCGCCGCCATCCAGACACGGGTGGACGCCCTGGGCGACACCATCAAGACCGGCCGCACCCATTTGATGGATGCCATGCCCATCAGCCTCGGGCAGGAGCTGTCCGGCTGGGCGCAACAGGTCGCCAGCGCCGAGGCGCGGCTTGGCGCGGTGCAGCTGCGCCTGCACCGCCTGGCGGTGGGCGGCACGGCTGTGGGCACCGGGCTGAACGCGCCCCCGACCTACGCCGAGGGGGTGTGCCAGGCGCTGCGGCAGCGTTATCGGTTGGACTTTGGCGTTGCGCAAAACCACTTCGAGGCGCTGTCGAGCCTCGACACGCTGGCCGAACTGTCGGGCCAGCTCAAGGTGCTGGCCGGCAGCTTGATGAAGATCTCGAACGACCTGCGCTGGATGAACAGCGGCCCGCTGGCGGGCTTGGCCGAGATCGCCTTGCCGGCCCTGCAGGCCGGCTCCAGCATCATGCCGGGCAAGGTCAATCCGGTGATTCCAGAGGCGGTGTGCATGGTCTGCGCCCGGGTGATCGGCAACGACGCTGCCGTGACCATTGCCGCGCAATCCGGCAACTTCCAGCTCAACGTGATGTGGCCGGTGGCCATACAGAGCGTATTGAACAGCCTCGACCTGCTCAGTGCCGCGAGCCGGCAGTTGGGCGCGCAGGCCATCGCCCGGTTCACGGTCAATCAGGCGCGGCTCGATGACGCGCTGCGGCGCAATCCGATTCTGGTGACCGCACTGAACCAGCGCATCGGCTACGAGGCGGGCAGCCGCATCGCCAAGCGCGCCTACGCCGAAGGGCGCCCGGTGCTTGATGTGGCCGAAGAAGACACCGAGCTGTCACGCGACGAACTGGCGCGTCTGCTCGACCCGGCGGGGCTGATCGGGCCGTCGGGCAAGGCTGCGGATTAGCGGTCTCAGCGGTGGTCTGGCTACACTGCGCGTCCGATTTTTCAGCAAGCTCCCCAGTCGATGACCACCATCCGCCAGGCCGACTTCATCCAGTCCATTGAAGACGCATTCCAGTACATCAGTTGCTACCACCCACTGGACTACATACAGGCACTGGGCAAGGCCTGGGAGCGGGAAGAAAGCCCGGCCGCCAAAGACGCGATCGCACAGATTCTGACCAACTCGCGGATGAGCGCCGAAGGTCGTCGCCCGATCTGCCAGGACACGGGCATCGCCACCGTGTTTCTGAAAGTGGGCATGCACCTGCGCTGGGACGCGACCATGAGCGTCACCGACATGGTCAACGAAGGCGTGCGCCGCGCCTACAACAATGCCGACAACAAGCTGCGCGCCTCGGTGCTGGCCGACCCGGCGGGCACGCGCAAGAACACGCAGGACAACACGCCCGCGGTCATCCACACCGAAATCGTCGCAGGCGATGGCCTTGAGGTGATCTGCGCCGCCAAGGGGGGCGGTTCTGAAGCCAAGGCAAAGATGGCGATGCTCAATCCGTCCGACTCCATCGTCGACTGGGTGATCAAGACCGTGCCGACGATGGGCGCCGGCTGGTGTCCGCCCGGCATACTCGGCATCGGCATCGGCGGCACGCCGGAAAAAGCCATGCTGATGGCCAAGGAATCGTTGATGGCGCCGGTCGACATTCACGATCTGATCGAGCGTGGCGCGAGCAACCGCGCCGAAGAGCTGCGACTGGAACTGTTTGACAAGGTCAACGGCCTGGGCATCGGCGCGCAGGGGCTCGGCGGCCTGACCACCGTGGTCGATGTCAAAGTGCTCGACTGCCCGACCCACGCCGCCAACCTGCCGGTGGCGATGATTCCCAACTGTGCGGCAACCCGCCATGTGCACTTTCACCTGCACGGCGATGGCCCGGTCGAACTGCCGGTGCCGCGTCTTGAAGACTGGCCGCAGGTGACCTGGAAGGCCAACCTTGAAACCTCGACGCGCGTCGATCTCGACCGCCTGACGCAGGACGAAGTGGCCCGCTGGAAGCCCGGCCAGACCCTGCTGTTGAACGGCAAAATGCTCACCGGCCGTGATGCGGCCCACAAGCGCATCGCCGACATGCTCGCCAAGGGGCAGAAATTGCCCGTGGACTTCACCAACCGCGTCATCTACTACGTCGGCCCGGTGGACCCGGTGCGCGACGAGGTGGTGGGCCCGGCTGGCCCCACCACCGCGACCCGCATGGACAAATTCACCGAAACCATGCTGGGCCAGACCGGCCTCATCGCCATGGTGGGCAAGGCCGAGCGCGGCCCTGTGGCCATTGAATCGATCAAGAAGCATCGCAGTGCCTATCTGATGGCGGTGGGCGGTGCGGCCTATCTGGTGGCCAAGGCCATCCGCGGCGCCAAGGTGGTCGGCTTTGAAGACCTGGGCATGGAGGCCATCTACGAATTCGACGTGCAGGACATGCCGGTGACCGTGGCGGTGGACGCCACCGGCGAGTCAGTGCACCAGACCGGACCCAAGCTCTGGCAGGGTCGCATCGGCAAGATCCCGGTTGTGGCCGCCTGAACGCCTTACGCTGCCCCCTTCGCAAGACGAGATTCCGATGACTCACGCGTATCGTCCGCTGCAATTTCTGGGTTTTCTCGGCTGTCTGGCGGGGCTTGGCTTTGCCGTGTACCTGGAGCACTTTCAAGGGCTTGAGCCCTGCCCAATGTGCATTTTCCAGCGCGTGGCAATGCTGGCGACGGGGTTGGTGTTCTTGCTCGCCGGGCTGCACGGGCCGCGACGCGGCGGCCGCGGCGTCTACGCTTTTCTGGCGCTGCTGACGTCCAGTGCTGGGGCGTTCGTGGCCGGGCGTCACGTCTGGCTGCAGTCCTTGCCGGCCGATCAGGTGCCGGCCTGCGGGCCGACCCTCGATTACCTGATGGACGTCATGCCGTTCGCCGAAGTGCTGTCCACCGTGCTGCGTGGTGACGGCAACTGCGCGGTGATTGATGCCGCGTGGCTGGGCATCAGCCTGCCGGGCTGGACCCTGATCGCCTTCATCGGCCTCGCCGTGTACGCCGTTGCCGTGCCCGTGCTGGCCCGTCAGCCTTTCGACCGCCTCGATTGAGGCCGTTCATTCTTTCGCATTCACGGGTACTTTCATGAGCGCTTTCGCAACCACCGATCTTTGTGACGATCACGCCGACCTGCAGGTCTGCGAGCCCATCTTTCTCGACTTCGGCGGTGCCATTGCCTTTGCCGGGCCAATCAAGACCTTGAAGGTCTTTGAAGACAACGCCCTGGTGCGAAGCACGCTCGAGCAGCCGGGCCGCGGGCAGGTGCTGGTCGTGGATGGCGGCGGCTCCATGCGCTGCGCCCTGGTGGGCGGCAATATCGGCGCGCTGGCCGAGAAGAATGACTGGGCAGGCGTGGTCGTCAACGGCTGCGTGCGCGACAGCGAAGAGCTGGCCGAGCAGGAAGTGGGCATCAAGGCCTTGGCGACGCATCCGCGCAAGAGCGAGAAGGGCCTGCACACCGGTCATGTGGATCGCGTGGTCGAATTCGCCGGCGTGCGCTTCGTGCCCGGCGCCTGGCTTTACGCCGATGCCGACGGCATCGTGGTCGCCGAATCGGCGGTCCACAAAGGCTGAGCAAGCGGACCCGCTGCCGCACAAGGCCGCTGCCGTTTTGTTGCTCTGCGGCAATCGGATATAATGCCCGACTTTGCCGTGACGGCTCGCGCAGGTGAGCTGACACGACATGTCGGCAGTGACCCGTGCATCGTCCCGATCACAAGGCACGTTTGCCGGGGATGCTTTGGCTAAAGCGTTCAGACGGAGCAAGGGCGTCATCCGCCTTGCCTGATCGGGTCGCTCAGCCAGTTGTCCGATTGCTGGCCCCCTACCCATTTTTCACCCACAGGAACGGTTGAACATGACCCGTGACGAGCAGATCAAGGCCCTTGAACAAGACTGGGCAACGAACCCCCGCTGGAAAAACGTCAAGCGCAATTACAGCGCGGCAGATGTGGTCCGTCTGCGCGGCAGCCTGAATGTCGAGCACACGCTCGCCAAGCGTGGCGCCGAAAAGCTCTGGAAGCTCGTCAATGGCGAAGCCAAGAAAGGTTATGTGAACGCGTTTGGCGCGATCACCGCAGGTCAGGCCATGCAGCAGGCCAAGGCCGGCCTAGAAGCCGTGTACCTGTCCGGCTGGCAGGTCGCCGCCGACGGCAACACCAGCGAAACCATGTACCCCGACCAGTCGCTCTATGCGTATGACTCGGTGCCGACCATGGTTCGCCGTATCAACAACACCTTCAAGCGCGCTGACGAGATCCAGTGGGCCAAGGGCATCGAGGCGGGTCACAAAGACTTCGTCGACTACTTCCTGCCGGTCGTGGCCGACGCCGAAGCCGGTTTCGGCGGCGTGCTCAACGCCTTCGAGCTGATGAAGAACATGATTGGCGCGGGCGCGGCCGGCGTGCACTTCGAAGACCAGCTGGCTGCGGTGAAGAAGTGCGGTCACATGGGTGGCAAGGTGTTGGTGCCGACCTCCGAAGCCTGCGAAAAGCTCACCGCCGCGCGCTTTGCCGCCGACGTGATGGGCGTGCCGACCATCGTGCTGGCCCGTACCGATGCCGAAGCCGCCAACCTGATCACCTCCGACCATGATGCGAACGACAAGCCGTTCCTCACCGGCGAGCGCACCCAGGAAGGCTTCTACCGCGTCAAGAATGGCCTTGAGCAGGCCATCAGCCGCGGCGTGGCCTACGCCCCGTATGCCGACCTCGTCTGGTGCGAAACCGGCGTTCCCGACATCGGCTTTGCGCGTGAATTCGCCCAGGCCGTGCTCAAGGAAAACCCCGGCAAGCTGCTGAGCTACAACTGCTCGCCGTCGTTCAACTGGAAGAAGAACCTCAACGACAAGCAGATCGCCAGCTTCCAGGAAGACCTGTCGGCGCTGGGCTACAAGTACCAGTTCATCACTCTGGCCGGCATTCACGTCAACTGGTACAACACCTTCCAGTTCGCCCACGCCTATGCGCGCGGCGAAGGCATGAAGCACTACACCGAAATGGTGCAGGAACCCGAATTCGCCGCACGCGAAAAGGGCTACACCTTCGTGTCGCACCAGCAGGAAGTCGGTGCCGGGTACTTCGACGACGTCACCACCGTCATCCAGGGCGGCAGCTCCTCGGTCAAAGCCCTCACCGGCTCCACCGAAGAGGAACAGTTTCACTGAGCGACAAGCGCCGCTTTAAAGTGTCGATCGTCGCCTGAAAAACGACGATCCTCACTTTAAAAGCGGTCGCTGGCCTTAAAAATCCAGCAAAAAAACGTTGCTGATGTTCGAGGTGGTCCCAAGGGGAGATGATGTGTCTCCTCCGAATCCGCCCCGGAGCACACAAGAAAGGCCTTGTCTCGCGACAGGGCCTTTTTGTCATGTGCCCACCGAGATGCCAAACGTCCTTTTGTGCGAGGGGATCCGGCGTCCGACTGCCTGCTCCGGCACGTGCCGCCTAGATTGCGCGGGACGGTCGAGCCCGGCCGTGAACCGCCGACTGCCGGACCCGCCCCGTCCCAGGGGCCACCCTCACGGGTAGCGTTCAGGTGACAGGCACCTGTACTAAGGTGCAAGAAAACAAGCACTTTGGCGCCCGCGCCGGGTGCGCCTGTCCACCCGGGCCTTTGGCCCGACACCCGAGGAAACCAGAACCATGAACACGTCTGTCAGCGCTTCGCAGACCCCCCTTGATGCAGTGGTCATTGGCGCCGGTTTTGCCGGCCTGTATGCGCTGCACCGCTTGCGCGAAATGGGCCTGAACGTGCAGGGCTTCGAAGCGGGCTCGGGCGTGGCCGGCACCTGGTACTGGAACCGCTACCCGGGTGCGCGTACCGACTCGGCCTCTGAGGTGTATCAGTACTGGTTTTCTGATGCGTTGTTGAAGGACTGGAACTGGAGTGAGCGCTTTCCTGCCCAGGCAGAAACCGAGCGTTATTTGAACTTCGTTGCCGATCGCCTTGATCTGCGGCCGATGATCCGCTTCAACAATCGCGTGACCCATGCGCATTGGGACGCGGCTGCAAACCTGTGGGACGTGCGCACCGACCAGGGGGCCTCGGTGCGGTGCCGTTATCTGCTGTCGTGTCTGGGGCCGCTTTCAGAACCCAAGGTGCCGCCCTTCGAAGGGCACGAGAATTTCAAGGGACGGTTCTTGCACACCTCCCGCTGGCCGAAGGAGGGCATCGACCTGAGCGGCAAGCGGGTGGGGGTGATCGGCACGGGCGCCACCGGCGTGCAGGTGATTCAGACCATCGCCAGCCAAGTGGGCGAGTTGTTCGTTTTTCAACGCACGCCGACCTACGCGATCGCAATGCGCAACACCAAGCTGACCGACGAAGACCGGGCAGCGCTGCGCAGCCGTTACACGGCGCTGGGCGAATGGGTCAAGCATTCGCTCGCCGGCTTTGCCTTCGACATGCAGCGCAAGGCCTGGGCCGACACCACCAAGGCGGAGCGACGCGCCATCTTCGAGGACCTGTATGCCGACGGCTCGTTGGTCATGTGGGGGGGCAACTTTGCCGAGGTGCTGGTGGACCCGGTGGCCAACGAAGAGCTGTCGGAGTTCATGCGCGAAAAGATGCGCGCCCGCCTGACCAAACCTGGCGTCGCTGACAAGCTGATTCCGACCTACGGCTTCGGCACGCGGCGCCCGCCGCTGGACTGCGGGTATCTCGAAGCATTCAACCGCGACAACGTGCACCTCGTCGACATCAAGGCGGCGCCGATCGAGCGCTTCACCGAGGCCGGCATCCGCACCGCCGACGCCGAATACCCGCTCGACATCATCGTACTGGCCACCGGGTTTGACGCCGCCACCGGCGCCATCAATGCCATCGACATTCGCGGCCGTGACGGCGTGTCACTCAAGTCGCTCTGGGACCGCGACATCACCACCGCCATGGGCCTGCAGAAGCACGGTTTTCCCAACTTCTTCACCTCCGCTGCGCCGCTGGCCCCGGCGGCCGCCTTCTGCAACGTGCCCACCTGCCTGCAGCAACAGGTGGAATGGATCACCGATTGCATCGCCCATGTCGAGCAAAACGGCAAGGAAAAGGTCATCGAAGCCACCCAGGCATTCGAAGACAACTGGGTCAAGCACCACGACCAAGTCACCGGCGCAACGCTGATCGCCAAGGCCGATTCCTGGTGGACCGGCGCCAACATCGCGGGCAAACCGCGGCGCGTGTTGTCGTACCTGCACGTGGGCAACTATCGCAAGGCCTGCGATGAGGTGGCCGCCAAGGCCTACGAGGGCTTCGAGATTCGGTGACCGCGGGGCGGGCGCGTTGCGTCAGCCACGTTCCGGGCCGCCCCATCGGGGGCGGTCCCGTGCAGATTCGCGACGGCTCAGCACCTGATCAGGAAATCAGCACCCGCAACCCGCGCAGGGCCAGCAGCGTGATTGCCGCCACGGCGATCACCGTGAACGTGAGGACCATGCCCGTGATCCGAAAGCGGAAATCTTCCTTGAGCTGGCTCACGCCGTAGGCGTGCGACAGCCGCCCGATCAGCAGGCCCAGTCCCAGTGCATGCACCAGCAGCGGCAGGGCATAAAGAGTTTCGATCAGGTAGATCAGGATCAGACTGACGGGCACGTACTCGCTGAAGTTGGCATGCACGCGAATGGCACGCTGCAGGCCCGCGTGCCCGGCGTCACCCAATGCCACGTCCGCCTTTCGTCGCTGGCGGATCGTCAACACGCTGAGGCAGATGAACAGCAGGCCCAGCAGGGCGGCATAAACCGAAGTAATCATGCGGAAGGTTCCGTCAGCGTGGGTGTCAGCGGCGGTGGATCAGCGCGGGTTTAGTTTGGCCTTCAGGTGGCGAGCAGGGCGTGTGCCTTGCCGCCATGCTTGGCTTCGTACATGGCCGCATCGGCGGCGTGCAGCAGCGCTTCGGCATGTTGGCCGTGCGCCGGGTAAATCGCAATGCCGATGCTGGCGCCCAGCGGCAGCGGCGCCTCACCGGTCGGCACTTCGAGTCCGTAGTCCTCGCTCAGGCGGGCGCAGAGTTTTTCCCCCAGCGTCAACAGCTCCTGGGGGCTGCCAACGTCATGGGCGATGATGGCGAACTCATCACCGCCCAGACGGGCCACCGTGTCGGACTCTCGGACCATGTGGCCCAGCCGTTCGGCGATCTGCTTCAAAACCCGGTCGCCGGCGTCGTGCCCCAGACGGTCGTTGACCGCCTTGAAGCCGTCAATGTCGATGTAGAGCACCGCGAACGATGACGCATGCCGTGCGCCCAATGACAGCGCCTGGTCCAGACGGTCGCGAAACAAGGCTCGGTTTGGCAGTCCGGTGAGGGGGTCGTGGTGCGCCTGGTGCTGCAGGGCACGTTGCGCGGCCAGCAGTTCGGCGTTGCGCTCGGCAAGGCTGGCCATGGCGTCCTGAAGTTCCAGCCGGCGCTGATGCAGTTCCAGAAACACCCGCACTTTGGAAAGCAGAATGGCGGGCTCCACCGGCTTGGTGATGAAGTCCACCGCGCCCGCCCCGTAGCCCTTGAGACGACTGATGTCGTCGCCGTAGGCGGCGGTCAGAAAAATGATCGGCATGTCGCGGGTGCTCACCTCGTCCTGCAGCAGGGTGGCCACCTCGAATCCGTCCATGCCCGGCATGTTGATGTCGAGCAACACCAGGGCGAATTCATCGTTGAGGCAGGCGCCCAGTGCGGCCTCGCCACTTTCAGCTTCGACCAGATCGGCCGCCACCGCCCGCAGCAGGCGGCGCATGGCAACGAGATTGGCGGGCGTGTCATCCACCACCAGAATTTTGGGCGTGCGTGTGGGGCTCACGGGTGTATGGGTCTCGGGTCAATGAGTTGGGTGATCAGCGCGCCCATCCGCTCCAGGCTGGCCTGGTGATCGGCGCCGGCAAGGGTCAATGCCGCCTGCGGCATGGTGGCGACCTCAGCGGTCGCGGGGGTTTCGACGATGGCGATGCCGCCGCGCTGGCGTATCGCCGCAAGGCCTCGGGCGCCGTCATGGTTGGCGCCGGTCATGATCACGCCGATCAGCCGGGGGCCGTAGGCCATCGCCGCGGTTTCGAACAGCACGTCGATCGAGGGCCGCGCGAAGCTGACGCGCCCATCCACCGACAACGACAGCTCGCCGCTGGGCTCGACCAGCAGGTGATAACCCGACGGCGCCAACTGCACCACGCCCGGCTCGGGCCGCTCCCGTTCACGGGCCTCGCGCACCGGCCAGGCGCTGCAGGTTTCGAGCAGTCGCGCGAGCCCTTGCAGGTCGTCCGACGCGGTATGGCAGACGACCAGAATCGGCACTTTGCGCGCGGGCCGCAGGGTGGCCAGCACCACCTTCAGTGCATGCAGGCCGCCGGCCGAGCAGCCCATGACCACAGCCTCCGCGGCATTCACGGCGCCCACCAGACTCATGAGGTCTGGAGTCGATAGATGCGTGCCTCGGCGTCCACCGCAACGAACGCCTTGGCGGCCGGTGCAAAGCTGAGGCTCTCGCGGTTGCCCAGGCAGAGAAAGCCGCCGCGCACCAGGCTGTCGCGGAAGCGGCCGAGCACCGCGTTCTGCAGCTCGCGGTTGAAGTAGATGAGCACGTTGCGGCACAGCACCAGCTGCGCCTCGCAGAACACGCCGTCGGTGACCAGATTGTGGTGCGCGAAATGGATGTTGGCTTTCAGGCGGGTGTCGAGCCGGATGTGCTCATAGGCGGCGTGGTAATAGTCGCTGAAGCTGCCGCTGCCGCCTGCCTGCCGGTAGGCCAGGGACCATGCGCGGGCCTCGCGCGCGGGGAAAATGCCTTCTTGCGCCTTGGCCAGCGCCGCCTCGTTGATGTCGGTGGCGAAGATCTGGCTGCGCTCGTAAAGCCCCGCCTCTTTGAGCAGGATGGCCAGCGAATACACCTCTTCGCCGGTGGCGCAGCCCGCCTGCCAGATGGTGATGTGCGGCCATGAGGCCAGCACCGGCAGCACCGCTTCGCGCAGACGCTGAAAGATCGGCGGATTGCGGAACATCTCGGTGACGGGCACCGACAGTCCCGCCACCAGGGCCGGTAACGAGGTGCCGCCGCGGCGAATGGCCTTGACCAGTGCCTCGATGCTGGCATGGCCATCGCGCAGCGCAAGCTGCTCGACGCGCCGTTGCAGCGAGGCCCGCGCGTAGCCCGACAGGTCCATGCCGTGGTGGGTCTGCATGGCCTCGATGAAGGCTTCCAGCGCCTGATGTTCAGGAAGCGGCGCGTCGATCATGCCGCGCTCAACCACACCCGCATCATCGAGAACAGCTTGTCCAGATCCACCGGTTTGGCAAGGTAATCACTGGCGCCGGCCTCGATGCATTTTTCGCGGTCGCCGCGCATCGCCTTTGCCGTCAGCGCGATGATGGGCAGGTGCCGCCACGCGACCTCCTTGCGGATTTCACGCATGGTGTCGTAGCCATCCATGCCGGGCATCATGATGTCCATCAGCACCAGATCGATGCCGCTGATGCTTTCGAGCTGCTTCAGTGCCTTGTGGCCGTCCTGGGCCATCACCACGTTCAGCCCCTTGGCCCGCAGGGCCTTCGACATGGCGAACATGTTGCGCACGTCATCGTCCACCACCAGCACGGTCTTGCCCGACAGGCCGGGGTCGGACTTCTGCACCGCGGCCACCGCCGGGCTGGTGACGGGCCGCAGGCTGTGCAGGAACAGGCTCACCTCATCCAGCAGCCGCTCGGGCGACCGCGCGCCCTTGATCACGATGCTGTCGGTGTAGTTGCGCAGTTTCAGGGTTTCTTCACGCGTCAGTTCGCGGCCGGAATAGACCACCACCGGGGGGGGCGCCTCGAGGCTGGCGGTGTGCTCCAGAAAGCTGAAGCCGTCCATCCCCGGCAGGCCCAGGTCAAGCACCACGCAGTCGACCGGCAGGTCGTGATCGGGGTTGCGCAGCATGTCCAGCGCCGCTTCGGCATCGGCGGCCTCCAGTACTTCCACCTGCTGGCTGCTCAACAGTTTGCGTACCGCCAGACGGGCACCGCTGTCATCGTCGATCACCAGCACCCGGCGCAGCCGGCCCGGCTCGAAATGCTGCAGTCGTTCCAGTGCCGTGCTGAGATCCTTGCGGTCCACCGGCTTGGTCAGAAAGCCCACCGCGCCGGCATCGAGCGCCCGGCCACGTTCTTCGGTGGCCGAAATGAAATGCACCGGAATGGCGCGGGTTTCGGGCTGCGACTTCAACTTCTCGATGACCCCCCAGCCGTCGAGTCCGGGCAGCATCACGTCCAGCAAAATGCCCGCTGGCCTGAAGCGCTGGGCCAGGGCCAGGCCCGATTCGCCATCGGTCGCCACCAATCCGCGCTGGCCGCGTTTGCGCACCGTGTCGAGCAGGATGCGGGCGAACGCGGTGTCATCTTCCACAATGAGAATGACGCTGTCGCCGGGGGCAATCTGGTCTCGGTCGTCGGCCACGGTGGCGGCTGGCAGCGTCGGCACCACGGCCGCGCTGACCGCGTCGCGGCTGAATGACGGGCGGGGCAGGGCGGGGCGGGCGTCGGGCGCCGGCGCCTCGGGCTGCTTGAGTTCGACGCTGAGCGGCAGGGTCACCGTGAAGGTGCTGCCCTGGCCGGCCTCACTGACCAGAGTGATGTCGCCGCCCATGAGCTGGGCCATGCTGCGTGCGATCGACAGGCCCAGACCGGTGCCGCCGTATTGGCGCCGGGTGCTGCCATCGACCTGCTCGAAGGCCTGAAACACCCGCCCGAACGTGTCGGCGGGAATGCCGATGCCCGTATCGACCACATGAAACGCAATCTGCCGGCCATTGGCCCCCGGCGCAATGCGCAGGGTCACGGTGCCTTTGGCGGTGAACTTGAAGGCGTTGCTGAGCAGATTGTTGAGAATCTGTTCGAGTTTGCCCATGTCGGTGTCGATGGCCTCGGGCAGCGCCGGGTCTTGCTCGATGTTGAACGCCAGTTGCTTGTCGCGGGCCACGCTGCGGAAGGTGCGCGTCAGGTTGCTGGTGAGTTCGCTGAGGCGAACCGACTCGATGGACAAGTCCATCTTTCCGGCCTCGATCTTCGACAGGTCGAGAATGTCGTTGATCAGGCGCAGCAGGCTGGTTCCGGCCGAATGGATCACCTCGGCCGATTCCACTTCGTCGGCCGACAGGTTTTGATCATCGTTGTCGGCCAGACCGCGGGCGAGTATCAGCAGGCTGTTCAGCGGCGTGCGCAGCTCGTGGCTCATGTTGGCCAGAAATTCCGACTTGTACTGGCTGGCCCGCGCCAGTGCCTCGGCCTTTTCCTGCGCGGCACGTTCAGCGGCTTCGACCTGCTGTTTCTGTTCGGTCAGGGCCTCGCTCTGCTCACGCAGTTCTTCATTGGTGGCCTGCAGCTCTTCGGCTTGTACGCGCAATTCCTCTTCCGAGGCCTTGAGCTGTGACGACTGATTTTCCAGCAGCTGGTTCTGGTTGCGCAGCTCGTCCTGCTGGCTGCGCAATTCTTCTTCGGTGGCCCGCAGAGCCTCGGACTGGCGCTGGGTTTCCACCAGCAGGGTTTGCGTGGTCAGCGCGCGGTTCAGGTTTTCGAACGACAGCGCGACCACCGGCAGCAGGCTGTCGAGCAATTGCGTCTGGGTGGCATTGAAGGGCTTGAATGCGGCAAATTCCAGCACGCCCAACAGACGGTCTGCACTGACCAGCGGCAGCACCACCAGCGTGGCTGGCAGGGCTTCGCCGGTGCCGGAGTGGATGGCGGTGTAGTCGGGCGGAATCTGGTCAAGCTGGATCGGCTTGCGCTCGCGGGCGCACTGGCCGACCAGACCTTCGCCCAGTGCGTACTGGGTGGTGACGTGCCTGCGCTGGCGAAAACCGTAGTGGCCCAGCAGACTCAGGCGCTGCCCCTGATCGTCTGCGGCGTAGAACACCGCCACGCCGGCCTCGACCAGAGGCGCCACGGTCGCGGTAACGATGTTGGCGAAGACCTCGCGGTCTTTCTGTTGCTGCAACTGGGCCGACAGCTCGGCCACGTGGTTCTTCACCCAGCCGGTTTGCTGGGTCTCGATCACCAGTCGCTTGAAGGCGTTGAGCGCTCTGGCGATGGCGCCAATTTCGTCCCGGCGTTCCAGGCCCGGCACCTCGATGCGGCGGTCCCCTTCGGCCAGGCGACTCATCAACTCGGTGAGCTGGCTGACCGGTCGGGTGATCTGGTGCAGCGCAAACCACAGCGCCGCCAGGGTCAGCACCACGACGGCGATCACGGCGCCGATGAGAATGTGCTGAAGTTGGCGCGTCGATTTGGCCAGCGTTTGCAGGCGCTCATCCATCAGGGCGCGCTCGCTGCCCACCAGTTGGCGGGTGAGTTCGGCAATTTTGGCGAGGTCGGCACTGGCGGCATTGAGCTGCGCTTCGCCCGCCGCAAGCACCCGTTGTTCGCGGGCGCTGCCGCCTTCGGCGCGAATCTGCTGCAGTTGCGCCACGTGTGGACGAATGTTCTGGTCAACGTAATGCGCGAAAGCGTCCTGCAGGGCTTTGACCCGTTCGATCTGCGCGCCGTTGTCGACCACTTTCTCGCCCAGTGCCGCGAGGGCGGCCTTGGCCCTGCGTTCAGCGCTTTCCAGGTCGGCCAGGTCTTGGTCGCTGGCCCTCAGGGTGTAGCCACGCACGGCCACCTGCACGTCACGCACGGCAATGACGAGTTCCTGCTCGGCATCGATGACCTCATAGGTGTGCAACGTCCACTCGCGGGCCTCGGTCTGCTGAATGGCCCCCTGAAACACCGCCACCAGCACCAGCAGCAGCACCACCAACAGGGCGCCGAACGCAAGGGCCAGCTTGGTCTGGATGCGCTGGTGTCCCAGCCAGCCAGCGGTCGCGTCGGGTGCGGCTTCGGTGTTGCGCATGATCAATCCCTGAGTGCTGCGAGCAATCGTCATTATGGTGTTGGCGCGATGCTGCGGTAGGTTGCCTGGGTCATCCGCTTCAGGGCCTTGCCCTGCACCTGTGGATGAGCGCCGACCGGCGGCATAAAAAAACCGGCGTACGGGCGCCGGTTTCAAGTGGGTGATGCCAGCGCCTTACAGCAGCGCCGCGATGTCGGCCGCGATCGTCTCGGGCTTGTCGGCCGAGCCATAGCGGTTGACGACCCTGCCGTCGCGGTCCACCAGAAACTTGGTGAAATTCCACTTGACGGCCTCGGTGCCCAGCACGCCGGGCTTCTCGCCCTTCAGATACTGGTACAGGGGGTGCGCGTCATCGCCGTTGACCTTGAGCTTGGCGAACATCGGGAAGCTGACGTTGAAGCGGGTCTCGCAGAACGTGGCGATCTCGGAGTCGGTGCCCGGCTCCTGGCCCGCAAACTGGTTGCAGGGAAAGCCCATCACCACCAGACCTTGATCCTTGTACCGGCGGTGAAGTGCCTCAAGCCCCTCGTACTGAGGCGTGAACCCGCAACGGCTTGCCACGTTGACCACCAGCAGCACCTTGCCGGCGTAGTCGTTCATCGACTGGACCTTGCCGTCAATGGTGTGCACGTCAATCTTGAACAGCTCGCTCATGCGGGTTCTCCAAAGGTTTAGAAGCTTGCAGCGTCGAGGGCCACCAGCGCGTCAACCGGTGCCTTCACATTGGCCAGCAGGGTCGGCACCTGGGTCAGCATGCGGCTGGCAAAGAAGTGCGCGGTGGCCAGCTTGTTGGCCTTGAAGCCGTCGTCAGCGTGCTGCGCCGCCGCCTGGGCCATGCGCAGCCAGTTGTAGCCGAGGTAGGTGAGGGCAAACGCGCGCTGGTAATCCACGCAGCCGAACGCGCCGGTATTGGGGTCGGACTTGAACGACTGCTGCAGCCAGTCGGTGGTGTCGGCCAGCGCCTCAACCGCCGCGCCCAGCGGCCGGGTGATGCCCTCATGGCCCGACGCATCGGCCAGCGCGCCCTTCACCTTGTCGATGAAGCGCCTCGGCAGACGGCCGCCATGCATCATCAGCTTGCGCCGCACCAGGTCCATGGCCTGCACGCCATTGGTGCCTTCGTACAGGCACAGAATCTTCGAGTCACGAACAATCTGCTCAATGCCGTATTCACTGATGTAACCGTGGCCGCCATAGACCTGCACGGCCATGGAGCCCAGATCAAACGCCGAATCGGTGCAAAAGGCCTTGACCAGCGGCGTGTTGAGGTCAACCCAGTCCTGCGCTTCCTCGCGCACTGCGGCGTCGGGGTGGTGGTGGGCAAGATCGACATACAGTGCCGTCTCATACGCCAGCACGCGGGCGCCTTCGGTGGTCGCCTTCATTTGCAGCAGCATGCGCCGCACGTCAGGGTGATGAATGATCTCGGGCGCGCCATTGAAGGCGGTGCCCTGCTTGCGTTCCTGGGCGTAGGCAATGGCGTTCTGCGTTGCCAGCTCGCACTGACCCAAGCCCTGGAAGCCCACCATGATGCGCGCCAGATTCATCATCACGAACATGTTCTGAATGCCGGTGTTGGGCGCGCCCACCATCCAGCCCTTGGCACCCTCGAAACTCATCACGCAGGTGCACGATGCATGAATGCCCATCTTGTGTTCGATGGATGAACACGTGAACGCATTGCGCTCGCCCAGCGTGCCGTCGTCATTGACCAGATACTTGGGCACCACGAAGGTCGACAGGCCCTTGATGCCCGCAGGGGCGTCCGGCAACCGCGCCAACACAAAATGAATGATGTTGTCCGCCATCGTGTGTTCGCCGGAGGTGATGAAAATCTTCCCCCCTTCGATGGCGAACGAGCCGTCATCCTGCGGCGTGGCCTTGGTCTTGATCGACGCCAGATCCGTGCCCGCCTGCGGCTCGGTGATGCACATCGTCCCGGTCCATTCGCCGCTGCCAAGCTTGGGCAGATAGGTCTGCTTTTGCGCGTCGCTGCCGTTGGCCAGAATGGCCTCGAAGCAGCCCGTGGTCAGGCCCGGGTAAAGCGCAAAGGCCACGTTGGCCGAACACAGCATCTCTTCAACCACCTTCGACACCAGGTAAGGCAGCCCCTGGCCATTGAACTCGGGCGGATTCGACAGACCGACCCAGCCCGATTCCCAGAAGAGCTTGTAGGCCTCGGCCATGCCCTCGGGCAGGATCACTTCGCCGTCCTTCCACTGCGCGCCCGTGGCGTCGCCCGGCGCGTTCAGCGGGGCGATCTGCCCCTGGATCAGCTTCGCGGCCTCATCGAGCAACCCAGAAATGAAATCGGGCGTTGCGTCGTTGAACGCATCGATATCAGAAAGCTGCCTGACGTTGAGCACGTCATTGAGGACGAATCCCATTTCACGCAGTGGTGCGGTGAACGTTGCCATGTCGTTGATTCCGAACGATGAAAAAATGAAGGCCGCAAGGCTAGCATCCCGGCGGGTCGAATTCACTGCCGGCACGACGGCGTTTCGTGGAGCAGCCGCTACCAAGCCCGCACGCGTCCCACGCCCAAAGTCGATTTGGCTTGCCGTACCGCAGCCGCGCCATTACAATCGCGCTCCTTCAAAATTGAAGGCGCGTAGCTCAGCTGGTTAGAGCACTTCCTTGACATGGAAGGGGTCGTTGGTTCGAGTCCAATCGCGCCTACCAATGAAAACAATGAGTAAGGCCATCTTTGGGGTGGCCTTTTTCATTTGTACGGCAACAGTACGGCAATCGTTCAGCGGGCTATGCCGTACGGCCCCAATTTCGTGCCGTACGCACCGCACCACGCACGCCTTGCGTGCCCATCTCCGCCAGTTTGGTAACCGTTGGCGGGTTGTCAGATTCGACCAACCCGGTGAATTGATCGGCTGGGATTGAGGCGACCCGGTTAGCTGTTTTCATCTGACGTTCGGAACGTCCGGCACTTTGCGCGGCGTCTTTTCGGGTTAATTTAGGGCCGCCGCCGTCCATAAGTTGAAGACCACGTTTGTTTGCCGTCGTAGTGGCAAAGCGCCACCTGTCGCAGGCTCGGCCCCGGAGCTTTGCTCCTGTTGACGAGGGTGTTGACGCCCCAAGGCGCGAGGCGCAATCAACGTCGCCAGCGCTTCATTCGGGCCCACACAGACGGACCCGACGTCTGGGAGTCTCACTGCATGAGACGTACCTGTGGCAGGCTCCCGGCATTGCGTGTCCGGTGCCGATCAGTGGCGCCGGCCATCGCCGAGAACGAACGAAACGGGGCGCCATGAACCAACAAAGCCTGTCGGCCTTCATCTGGTCGGTTGCTGACCTGCTGCGCGGGGATTACAAGCAGAGCGAGTACGGCCGGGTCATCCTGCCGTTCACGGTGCTGCGCCGTCTCGACTGCGTGCTGGCGCCGACCAAGGCCGCCGTGCTGGCCGAGAAGACCAAGCGAGAAGCTGCGGGCCTGAATCCTGAGCCTTTCCTGCTTCGCGTTGCCGGGCAGAGCTTCTACAACACCTCGCCGCTGGACATGAAAACCCTCATGGGCGATCAGGACCACATTCGCGAGAACCTGTACAGCTACCTCCAAGCCTTTGCGCCTGCGGTGCGAGACGTGTTCGAGCGTTTCGAGTTCCATGCCCAAGTGGAACGACTGGCCAGATCCGGTCTGCTTTACCGCGTGGTGGAAAAGTTCGCCAACATCGACCTGCATCCCGAGCGCGTCAGCAATCACCAGATGGGTCTCGTGTTCGAGGAGCTGATCCGCAAGTTTGCCGAAATCAGCAACGAGACCGCCGGGGAGCATTTCACCCCGCGCGAGGTGATCCGCCTCATGGTCAACCTCATCTTCGTGGAGGATGACGACGTGCTGTCCCGGCCCGGCGTGGTGCGCACCCTTTACGACCCCACGGCGGGTACCGGCGGCATGCTCAGCATCGCCGGCGAATATCTGGCCGAGCACAACCCCGAAGCCCGACTCACCGTGTTTGGGCAGGAACTCAACCCCGAGTCTTACGCCATCTGCAAGGCCGACATGGTCATCAAGGGGCAGGATGTTGCCAACATCGCCTTCGGCAACACGCTGAGTGATGACGGGCACTCTGGCAAGGCGTTCGATTACATGCTGTCCAACCCGCCCTTTGGCGTGGAATGGAAAAAGGTCGAGAAGGAGGTTCGCAAAGAGCACGAGCAGCAGGGATATAACGGCAGATTCGGCCCCGGCCTGCCGCGCGTGAGTGACGGCTCCATGCTGTTTCTGCTGCACCTCATCGCCAAAATGCGCCCAACCAAAGATGGCGGCAGCCGCTTCGGCATCGTGCTCAATGGCTCGCCCCTGTTCACTGGCGGCGCTGGCAGTGGCGAGAGCGAGATTCGCCGCTACGTGCTGGAGAACGATCTCTGCGAGGCCATCGTCGGCCTGCCCACCGACATGTTCTACAACACCGGCATCAGCACCTATGTGTGGATCGTGAGCAACCGCAAGCCCGAAGCGCGCAAGGGCAAGGTGCAGCTCATCGACGCCTCGGGGTTCTGGCAAAAGATGCGCAAAAGCCTCGGCAGCAAGCGCAAGGAACTGTCCGACGCGCACATTGCCGACATCACCCGCATGTTCGGCGAGTTCGTCGAGGCCCAGCAGGCCACCGTCTTCAGTGCCGAGGGCAAAGAGCTGGCCCGCCAGGTCGTCCGCGCTGGTGAGGCACCGCCAGAGCCGCCGGACGGCGGGCGCGTCGAGCTGGCGCCCGTCAGCTGCATCTTCGAAAACGAAGCGTTCGGCTACCACACCATCACCGTGGAGCGTCCGCAGCGGGACGAGGCCGGCAACATCGTCTTGGGCCAAAAGGGCAAGCAGAAAGGCAAGCCGCAACCCGACAGCAGCCTGCGGGACACCGAGAACGTGCCGCTCAGCGACGATGTGATGAGCTACTTCAAACGCGAAGTGCTGCCCCACGCAGCAGATGCCTGGATCGACCCCGACAAGACCAAGGTCGGCTACGAGATTCCCTTCAACCGACACTTCTACGTCTTCAAGCCGCCGCGCCCGCTGGACGTGATTGATGCCGAACTCAAGCAGACCACCGACCGTATTCTGGACATGATCAAGGGGCTGACGGCGTGAGCGACATCGCCATTTACACCGCCCCTACCGGCGCGGTCGAAGTCCGGCTTGAGAAGGACACGGTCTGGCTCACGCAGCGGCAAATGGCTGAACTGCTCGACACCAGCACCGACAACATTGGCCTGCACCTTCGCAACATCTACGCCGAGGCTGAGCTGGCCGAACCGGCAACTACCGAGGAATTCTCGGTAGTTCGGCAAGAGGGCAGCCGCAAGGTGCAGCGCCGCCTCACCCACTACAACCTGGATGCCGTTATTTCAGTCGGCTACCGCGTGAGCTCCGCCAAGGCCACCCGCTTCCGCCAATGGGCCACCGGCGTGTTGCGCGAGCACCTCACCCGCGGCTACACCCTCAACCGCCAGCGGCTGGAAACCAACGCCCGTGAGCTGGAAGCCGCCCTGCAACTGGTGCGCAAGGTCGCCGCCTCGCCCGACCTCACCGCCGAAGCCGGGCGCGGGCTGGTGGACATCGTCAGCCGTTACGCCCAAACCTTTGCCCTGCTGCAAGGCTATGACGAGGGCTTGCTCACCGAGCCGCCCGCAGAGCCAGGATGTGTAGCGTCGACGGGGCTAATGGCGTGAGGGCGCCTGCGGTCTACCTTCTTGCCAGCGAGCGCAATGGCACCCTGTATCTGGGGGTGACGTCGAATCTCGTCCAGCGCATCTGGCAGCACCGCGAAGGCGTCGCTGAAGGCTTCACCAGCCGGTATGGCGTCAAAACGCTGGTCTGGTACGAACAACACGAGAGCATGGAAAACGCCATCCTCCGCGAAAAAGCCATCAAGAAGTGGCGACGCGCCTGGAAGCTGGAGTTAATCGAGAAGGAAAATCCGACATGGAAGGACCTCTGGCCCGACATCGTAGGGCTGGCTGAAAACACGCCCGACACCCCTGTCCGTCATTCCCGCGAACGCGGGAATCCAGAGTCGTCCGACGCTCAGCCCGAGGTAAAAGCACTGGATTCCCGCGTTCGCGGGAATGACGACGGGAGCGCGTCATGAGCTTTCCGCGATATCCCGAGTACAAGGACAGCGGGGTGGAGTGGTTGGGGGAGGTGCCGGCTGCATGGAATGTGAAGCGGCTTCGATTTGCTGCCCAACTGAACCCCAGCAAGAGCGAAGTTGCTGGTGAGTCGCGGGATACCGAAGTTTCATTCCTACCGATGGAAGCCGTCGGTGATGACGGCACCCTAAACCTAGAGCGCACCCGCCCTATCGCTGCGGTGGAATCTGGTTACACGTATTTTCGCGAGGGCGACGTGACGGTGGCCAAAATCACGCCCTGCTTCGAAAACGGCAAGGGCGCGGTGATGCGTGGGCTCTTGGGCGGCTTCGGCTTTGGCACGACAGAACTCACCGTCGCAAGGCCGCGCGAAGGACAGACATCGTCGGAGTATTTGCACTGGATGTTCAGCTCGTCGCCGTTTCGCGCGTTGGGCGAAGCCTCGATGTACGGCGCTGGAGGGCAGAAACGTGTGCCCGATGATTTCTTCCGCGACTTTGCCTTTGCTTTCCCGCCGCCCGCCGAACAAACCGCCATCGCCGCCTTCCTCGACCGCGAGACGGCGAAGATTGACGCGCTGGTGGCCGAGCAGGAAACGCTCATCGCCCTGCTCAAGGAAAAACGGCAGGCCGTCATCTCCCACGCCGTCACCAAGGGCCTCAACCCCGACGCCCCGATGAAACCCTCCGGCATCGAGTGGCTGGGGGATGTGCCGGCGCATTGGGAGGTAGTGAGCATCAGACGTATTGCAACTAGAGTCGACACAGGAGGAACGCCAACGTCGATCTCGCCATCCGAGGAATTTCATGACGGCGTGCCGTGGGTCACTCCCGGCGACTTTAAGGGAAATGTAAGTCTTGACACTTCGGCCAAGTCGATTCCTAGAGCGATAGTCGAGTCAGGCGAAGCGAAGCTATTTCCAGCCGGTTGTGTCTTGATTGTGAGCATCGGTGCCACCTTGGGGAAAGTGGCGTTCTCGCCCACAGAGTCCTCAGCGAATCAGCAAGTCAACGCAGTCATCCCGGATGAGCGAATTGATGGTTATTTTTTGGCGTATTCACTCACGGTGAAAACGGACGTCATGCGATTTCTATCGAACGCATCGACTATCGGGATCATGAATCAAGAAAAGACGAAGGAGATTTCGATCGCACTGCCGCCGAAGGATGAGCAGGTTGCAATCGGCTCGTTCCTTGATCGACATGTCGCGAACACTGAGAAGTTAATTGAACAGGCCAGCTACGCCATCATCCTTCTCAAAGAACGCCGCAGCGCCCTGATCTCTGCAGCAGTAACGGGTCAGATCGACGTGCGAGGACTCGAAGGGTGAGTGCCGCCGCCGTGTCCGGCCCGCCGCGCTGCATCGCGGCGGGCGTTCGTCGGCTCGTCGCTGGCGCGACTCGAAATCCCGACTCACCCAGCCAGATCGACGTGCGGGGTATGGAAACTGCGGAGGCCGCATGAGCACGCACCCCCAAACCATCCAGATCTTTCTGCCCTCGGGTGATCCGCAGGGCATTCGCATTGCCGCCATCACCACCCGCATCGTGCAGGTGATTGAGGTGCCGCGCAGCCTGCTGGCGGCGTTCGCGAAGATGCCGGAGTCGCAGCAGGTGGGGTTGTACTTTCTGTTTGGCCAGAGTGAACGCGGCGATCAGCCGCAGGTGTATATCGGCCAAACCGGTTCGCTGGTGGACCGGCTGGCCTCGCACCACCAGAAGAAGGATTTCTGGAACCGGGCGCTGGTGGCGATCTCGCTCACTAACAACCTGACCAACACGCACGCGAGCTTTCTGGAGTGGCTGTCCATCGCCGAGGCCAACCGCGCCGAACGGTTTGCGCTGGAGAACGGCAATGCCGGCAGCCGCCCGCACACGCCGGCGCCGCTGGAAGCCGAGTGCAAGGAGTTGCACGACACCATCCGCACCTTGGTGG